>Ga0209347_1005247_pt1 | contig 12528 bp, 11 predicted proteins | sample AutmiccommuBRH23_FD_187382 | JGI IMG/M metagenome (GOLD analysis project Ga0209347, IMG submission 187382) | Deep subsurface microbial communities from Mt. Terri, Switzerland - Autotrophic microbial communities BRH/23 (SPAdes) (version 2) | ecosystem: Environmental > Aquatic > Deep subsurface >...
CACTATGCCCGATCCCGCGCGGCACGGCAAACCGGTCGCGGGACCGGGGCGGCGAACTGCTGCGCAGATGTCTCAATCTTGCGTCGCCGCAACAGGTCCATCTAATTTTTCGTCCTGACTGGTGAAGTGTCCCAGCGGTGCCGTATGAGAGGACTACCAAGACGCGAATATAAGGGACTTGCCATGATCCGCTATCTGGCCGCGATATGTGTCGCTCTGATGGTCATACCGCAGGACATCCAGGCGCAAGAACGCGCGCGGATCGGCTATGGCCGTCTGATCAACAACGACTTCATCGCCACCGGACAGGACCGGTGGCGCACCGGGTCGGTGCAGTCCAGCCGCCTCTGGGGGCGCGGGTGGACAGGGGCCGTGCCTTCGCAGCCCGGCGAGATCCTGGAGCTGCGTTTCGGGGCCGAGATCATCGCGCCGGACGATCTGAGCAACCCCGCGCCGGGCGACCGCCCCTATGCGGCGGCGCTGTCCGCAGGTCTGCACACACATTTCGACCGCAACGGGATTGAAATCGCGCTGGGTGCCGATCTGGTCATGACCGGACCGCAGACCCGGCTGGACCGGTTGCAGGGTGCCTTTCACGATCTGGTCGGTGTCGAGAAGGCATCCGCCGCCACGCGCGCGGCACAGGTCGGCAACGCGATCTATCCCACGCTTGTCGCCGAAGCCGGGCGCGAGTTCGATCTGTCCGGCACGGCGCGGATGCGACCCTTCCTTGAGGCGCGCGCCGGAATCGAAACGCTGGTGCGGGCCGGTGTGGATGTCACCTTCGGCGAGGTGGGGCGCGGCGAATTGATGGTGCGGGATTCCGTCTCCGGTCAGCGTTATCGCACCATCGGGGGCGATTTCACGGGATACGCATTCGTGCTTGGCGGCGATATCGCCTCGGTCGCGGACAGCCAGTTCCTGCCCTCCTCCTCGGGTGTCGAGGTGCGGGACATGCGCTCGCGCCTGCGGGCCGGGGTGCATTGGCAGGGTCGCCAGATGGCCGCCTTCTATGGTGTGACATGGCTGAGCAAGGAATTTCGCGGGCAGGACGAAGGACAGTTCGTCGGCTCGATCCGGCTTGACCTGAACTTCTGAACGGCGCCGCTCTCGCCCAGATTGTCCGCGTGCAACCTTGGCGGCACGCGATGCTGGCAAAGTGTATCCCTTTTGCCGCGCTTGTGCGGGATAGCCAAGGCAAGGGATTTGCAGCCCGCAATCTCGTCTGCTAACCTTTCGATACAAAAAGACGATCCAACGATAAAAAAAGATCGAGGCAGATAGAGCAGGTATGACGACGGGCTTTGGCGGCACGTTCGTTATCTCCTGGTCACAGACGGAAGTGGACGGTCTTGAGGCTGCTCCTGTGCATTCGCTGGTTGTCGGGGCGTCGTGGTCCTGGCGTGGCGACGTGGTGCGGGTTGATGGCTCTGATTCAGTCCTGCGTCTTGAGCAGGCGGATGGCGAAGCGGAATTGAGAAAACGTGCGGCGCGCATGGTGCGCCGCCTTGTCGGGGCCGCGATCACGCAGACGCGTGATCTGGATGCGGTCGAGGTCAGCACACCGTTGCAGGAAAACGGGTTCGTCGTCACGGACGGCGCGCAAAGCTTTACGGTCACCGTGATCGAGGTCGGCACCGGCGCGCTGCCGCTGCTGATGTTCATGGACAAGATCCCGCCGCGGAACACCGACCTGTGGGTCGTGCATCACACGATGGAGATGCTGCATCCCGCACAATCCGGCCTGTCCGGGGCCGGAGTGATCTGCTTCACGCCGGGCACCCGCATCGCCACGCCGGACGGTCCGCGTCTGGTGCAGGACCTGCGGGAAGGTGACCGGGTGCAAACCAAGGACAATGGCGCGCAGGAGGTGCTCTGGGTCGGCAGTCGCCGGATGACCGGCGCGCGGCTGTTCGCGATGCCGCGCCTGCGCCCGATCCGTTTCCGTGCGGGTGCCCTTGGTCTGGAACGGCCTGATCAGGAATTGCTGGTCTCGCCGGATCATCGGATGCTGATCAGCGGCCACGCCGCGCGGGCGCTGTTCAACACCGATGAGGTGCTGGTGTCGGCACGGGATCTGGTGAACGGGCAGACCATCGCCGTCGACATGGCCCTGCGCGAGGTGACCTATGTGCACCTTCTGCTGTCCAGCCATCAGGTGCTATGGGCCAACGGGGTCGAGACGGAAAGCTTCCATCCGGCGCAGGCCGATCTGACCAGTCTGGCAGAAGGCGACAGGATGCGCCTGCTGGCGATGTTTCCGGCGCTGGAATACGATCCGCATCTCTACGGCGCATCGGCGCGTCGCGCGCTCAGCACCTCGGAAGCGGCGATCCTGCGGCACGAGGCAGCCTAGCCGACCGGGCCGGGCGGTCCCTTGGTGATGCAGACTGGCGGGATCACCGCCATCGGATCAGGCAGGCTGTCTGATCCGTGGCTTGTCCCGCCCTGTCAGACAAAGGGCACCAGCGGCACGCCGCATCCGGCAAGGGCCAGCACAAAAGCCATGATCACCCATTTCGACATGCCGTCCTCCGGATCTGCAACTGCGCGACCCTAGGCTCCGGCTCCGGTCGGGGTCAACCGCGCCGCGTCGCGGCACTTGCGTCATATCGGTGTTGACTCTGCGACCTGCGGCCGTATAAGCGCGGCTTCATTGGTGTTGGTGGCCCCCGCAAGGGGTGACCTGTCAGGCTTCGGCTAAAGGACAACGCCCTTCAAACTCTAACGAAGGAGATCAGCCGTGACCAAACGCACGTCTGCCAAGTACAAGATCGACCGCCGCATGGGCGAAAACATCTGGGGCCGTCCGAAATCCCCGGTGAACCGCCGCGAATACGGCCCCGGCCAGCACGGTCAGCGCCGCAAGGGCAAACTGTCCGATTTCGGCACCCAGCTGCGCGCCAAGCAGAAGCTGAAGGGCTATTACGGCGATCTGACCGAAAAGCAGTTCCGCCGCATCTATGCCGAGGCCGAGCGCGTCAAGGGCGACACCGGTGAAAACCTGATCGGTCTGCTGGAGCGCCGTCTGGACGCCGTCGTCTATCGCGCGAAATTCGTGCCGACCGTCTTTGCCGCCCGTCAGTTCGTGAACCACGGCCATGTGACCGTGAACGGCCAGCGCGTGAACATCCCCTCCTACCGTGTGAAGGAAGGTGACGTGATCGAGGTTCGCCAGAAATCCAAGCAGATGGCCGCCATTCTGGAAGCCACCCAACTGCCTGAGCGTGACGTTCCCGACTATCTGGACGTGGACAACTCCAAGCTGACCGCGACTTTCGTGCGCACCCCCAGCCTTGGCGATGTGCCCTATCCGGTCATCATGGAACCGAACCTCGTCGTCGAATTCTACGCGAAGAACTAAGGTTTCGCCCCTTTTGGGGACAGATAAACCCGCCGCAGCCTCTGCGGCGGGTTTTTTCGTGCCCGGGTGCTACCTATCTTGCATCCATGCAGGGGCGGGGGAGTGTGTGATGACGGGTAATGTGCGCGATGGCTGGCCAGTGCATGGCCGGATTGACGGGCCGGTGGTGATCATCGGCTATGGCTCGATCGGACGGGGCACGCTGCCGCTGATCCGACGCCATTTCGACTTTGACGAAAGCCGCCTCATGGTGATCGAACCCGATCCCGCCGCCGTGGCCGACCTGACGGCGCGCGGCATCCCGCATATGCCCATCGGCCTGACACGCGGAAATTACCGCGAGGTGCTGGGCAGCCTCTTTGCCAGCGGCACAGGGTTCTGCGTGAACCTGTCGGTGGATACATCCTCCTTGGATATCATGCGCCTCTGCCGGGAGATGGGTGTTCTCTACATCGACACGGTGGTCGAGCCGTGGGAGGGGTTCTATTTCGAGACGCCCGACAATGAGGCGCGCACGAATTACGCGCTGCGCCAAGCCGTGCGGGATGAAAAGGCGGCCCATCCCGGTGGCACGACGGCGGTATCCTGCTGCGGGGCCAATCCCGGCATGGTCAGCTGGTTCGTCAAGGAGGCGCTGCTGCAATTGGCCACGGATTGCGGATCTGCCGTAACCGCGCCGCAGGATCGCAACGGCTGGGCCATGCTGATGCAGGGGCTGGGCGTCAAGGGCGTGCATGTGGCCGAACGCGACACGCAGGCCCGCAACACACCGCGCCCGCGCGGTGTGTTTGTGAACACCTGGTCGGTCGAGGGCTTCATCGCCGAGGGTTTCCAGCCCGCCGAACTGGGCTGGGGCACGCATGAGACATGGTTTCCCGACAACGCCTATCGCCACGAGACGGGCTGCCGCGCCGCGATCTGGATCGAACGACCGGGTGCCATCACCCGCGTGCATAGCTGGTGCCCCACGCCGGGGCCGCAATTCGGCTTTCTGGTGACGCATAACGAGGCGATCTCGATTGCCGACTACTATACCGTGGGCGATCCCGCAGCCCCGGACTACCGGCCCACCTGCCACTATGCCTATCACCCCTGCGACGATGCGGTGTTGTCGCTGCACGAGATGTTCGGCTCGGGCCGGGTGCAGGGGGCGCATCACATCCTTGGCCCTGACGAGATCGTGGAAGGCAGCGACGAATTGGGCGTGCTGCTATACGGCCATGCGAAGAACGCCCTCTGGTATGGCTCGCGCCTGTCCAATGCCGAGGCCCGGACGCTGGCCCCCGATCAGAACGCGACCGGCCTGCAGGTCACCAGCGCCGTGCTGGCGGGCATGGTCTGGGCGCTGGAAAACCCCCGCGCGGGCATTGTCGAGACGGATGAGATGGATCACGCCCGCTGCCTTGCGGTGCAGCGGGCCTACCTTGGTCCGGTCGAGGCGCATTACACCGACTGGACCCCGTTGCAGGACCGCTGGGAGCTGTTCCCCGAGGATATCGACGACAGCGATCCCTGGCAGTTCCGCAATGTGCTGGCCACCTGAGCCGGCGCGCGGCTGGCGAGGGCGGATATGAGTATTTTCGGCAAGATGAAGGGGCAGGCGGTCTGGCTGCGGCATCGGGTGCAAAGCCGCTTTCGCGCTTTTCTTGAGCTTGGCGCATCGCTAAGAGAGGGCGCAAGGAGAGCGCAGACATGACCCAGATCCAGCCGCAACCCGGCATCATGCAGATCGAGCTTTATCAGGGCGGGGCCGCCCATGTTGAGGGCGTGACCGATGTGGTCAAGCTCAGCTCGAACGAGAACCCTTTCGGGCCGAGCGAGGCCGCGATCGAGGCGTTCCGCCGCTCGGGCTATGAGCTGCATCGTTACCCCTCGACCGACCATGCGGCGCTGCGGCGCGCGATTGCCGAGGTTCACGGGCTGGATGCCGACCGGATCATCTGCGGCGTGGGCAGCGACGAGATCATCCATTTCCTGTGTCAGGCCTATGTCGGACCGGGGGATGAGGTGATCCACACAGAACACGGCTTTGCCATGTATCGCATCAGCACGCTGGCGGCGGGCGGCACCCCGGTTGAGGTGCACGAGCGCGAACGCGTTACCGATGTGGACGCGATCCTTGCCGCCGTGACGCCTGCGACCAAGCTGGTCTTCATCGCGAACCCCAACAATCCCACCGGCACCATGATCGGCGGCAACGAACTGGCGCGTCTGGCGCAGGGCCTGCCGGATCATGCCATCCTTGTGCTGGACGGCGCCTATGCCGAATATGTCGAGGGCTATGATGGCGGTGCCGCGCTGGTGGACATGCGCGAGAATGTCGTGATGACGCGGACATTCTCCAAACTTTACGGTCTTGGCGGGCTGCGCGTGGGCTGGGGCTATGGCCCGCGCGCGATCATCGACGTGCTCAACCGCATCCGCGGCCCCTTCAACCTGTCCAACACGGCGCTGGCCACGGCCGAAGCGGCGGTGCGCGATCAGGCCTATGCCGCCAAATGCCGGGCCGAGAATGCCCGCCTGCGCGTCTGGCTGGCCGAGGCGTTGGCCGAGCATGGTGTGCAATGCGACACGTCGAAGGCCAATTTCGTGCTGGCGCGTTTCGCCGATCAGGCCGAGGCCGAGGCCTGCGACACCTATCTGAAATCGCAGGGGCTGATCGTGCGGCGCGTGGCGGGTTACAAGTTGCCGCATTGCCTGCGGATCACCGTGGGCGACGAGTCGAGTTGCCGCCGCGTGGCCCATGCTGTCGGCCAGTTCAAGGGTGGCGCCAGATGACGGTGATCTATGACAGGGTGGCCCTGATCGGGCTGGGGCTGATCGCCTCGTCCATGTTCTGGGCGATGAAACGTGGCGGTCTGGCGGGCGAAGTGACCGGCTATGCGCGCTCTGCCGCCACCCGCGACACGGCGCGGCGGATCGGGCTGTGCGACCGGGTCTGTGACACGGCGGCCGAGGCTGTGGCGGGGGCAGATCTGGTGGTGCTCTGCGTGCCGGTCGGCGCGATGGGGGCCGTGGCGGCCGAGATCGCGCCGCATCTGAAACCGGGGGCCACGGTCAGCGACGTGGGCTCGGTCAAGGCGGCGGTCATTCAGGCGGTCGGACCGCATCTGCCGGACAATGTGCATTTCATTCCGGCGCATCCGCTGGCCGGGACCGAACATTCCGGGCCCGAGTCGGGCTTTGCCACGCTCTTCGACAACCGCTGGTGCCTGCTGGTGCCCGTCGAGGGGACGGATGCGAATGCGCTGGACCGGCTCTCGCGGCTCTGGGCGGGCATGGGCGCGAATGTCGATACGATGGAGGCGGATCACCACGATCTGGTGCTGGCCGTCACAAGCCACGCGCCGCATCTGATCGCCTACACGATGGTGGGCGTGGCCGATGACCTGCGCCGCGTCACCGACAGCGAGGTGATCAAGTATTCCGCTGCCGGGTTTCGCGACTTTACCCGGATCGCCGCCAGTGATCCGACCATGTGGCGCGATGTGTTCCTGACCAACAAGGAGGCCACGCTGGAAATCCTTGGCCGCTTCACCGAGGAACTGTTCGCCCTGCAACGCGCGATCCGCACCGGGGATGGCGATCATCTGCATGCCTATTTCACCCGCACCCGCGCCATCCGGCGTGGGATCATCGAAGCCGGTCAGGATACCGATGCGCCGGATTTCGGTCGCGTGAAAGCGGTGCGATGACCCGGAGTCTGGTGATCCTGCCGCTTGCCCTTGTTGCACTGATGTTCAGCGCCAGTGCGTGCAGCGTCCGCTATGAGCGGGGTCCGGCGCGTGTGGCCCCGTCGACCAGTGGCTATCCGATGGTGTGCGGCGATCCTGCCCTGCGCGGCGAGGTGGTGGGCGAGGTGCCGGGCGGCGTGACCGGCTGTGGCATCGACAATGCCGTCCGTCTGCATGAGGTGAACGGTATCCAGCTCAGCACAGGTGCCGTGGTCGATTGCCCCACCGCGCGGGCCTTCAGGACATGGGTTGACCGCGGCATGGCGCCTGCGGTCGGCAGTCAGGGCGGCGGGATCGAGTCGATCCGCATCGCCGCCAGCTATGCCTGCCGCACCCGCAACCACCAGCGCGGCGCGCGGATTTCCGAACATGGGCGGGGCAAGGCCATTGACGTGTCGGGCTATACGCTGCGTGACGGCACCCAGATCACGGTGCTGCGCGACTGGGGCGCGGGGCGCAACGGACGCGCGCTGCGCGAGATGCACCGCGCGGCCTGCGGGCCCTTCGGCACCGTGCTGGGGCCGCAGGCGGACCGGTTCCATCTGGATCATTTCCACTTCGACACCGCCCGCCATCGTGGCGGGCCCTACTGCCGCTAGGCGTCAGCGCAGCCGGAACAGGGGGCTGTCCATCACTGGCAGCGGGCCGATCCAGATCAACCCCCGACGGAAATCCAGCGGGATGTCGATACCGTCGTTGCGCCCTGCCAGCAGCGACAACCCCTGCTCCAAAGTATCGGCCACGCCGTCGGGCAATTCGCCCGAGGCACGCGCCATCGCCAGAATCTCGCGCCAGTTCCGGGCCTTGACGGTGATGCGGCCGCTGGCCTCGCCCTCGGCGTCGATCTCCAGATCGCCCGCCGCCAGCAGTTCCAGCTCGCCCCAGCGCGCCTCGGCCAGCCGGAGCGAGATCAGTTGCGGCTGTGGGCGCGCCTCTTCCACGCTGCTGCGGTCCCATGGGCGGTCGAAGCCCAGCGTGACATCGGCACGCAGCGCATCGAGCGTGCGGGGCAGGCGGTCCGTGGGGTCGATCCGCTGGCGCAGGGCGCTGTCCGGGGCGAAACCCTCGGCGGACAGGGCGATGCGGTAGCAGGTCGGGCCGGCCTCGGGGGCCGTGGTCGCCGCCTGTCCATCCGCGCCCAACCGTTCAGCCGCAAGCCGCAGGGCGCTGGCCGCTGTGGTGCTGCCATCGCTGGCCGTCACCTGCACCGTATCCGCCACCAGCCGCACCCGGTCCAGCGCCAGAGCGGTGCTTGGCCAGAGCACCACACTGGCCTGCATCTCGGCCTGCGTCATGTCGAAACGGCCCTGCGGTGTGGCAATGCGTTGGGTCTCGGGCCAGATGGCGATAACGTGATTGGGCTTGTAGGACAGGGCCAGCAATTGGAAAAAGGGCGCGTTCCACGCCCAACCCGTGCCCGGATCGGCCAGCGCGGGATCTGTGAAGGTGGTGTCGAACCGGTTGGGAAAGCCCCGGACCTCCAGATCGGCATAGTCAGCGGCCCACCCCTCGGCGCGACGCTCCTCGAACCATGCGACAAAGGCAGATTTGCTGGCCGAGGCACCGTAGAGCCAATAGCCCGACCAGAGCGCGGCGGAGACAAGGATCAGGATCAACAGTCGCTTCACGGGCCAACGCCCCCCTTTTCACTCTGGCTTTGGTGGTGTTTACAGGGGCGCAAATGGAAGGACCAGTGCCGCGATGATGTGGGTTTTCGGATATGGATCACTGTTGTGGAACCCCGGCTTCGAGGCGCGGCGCACGGTTCTGGCGCGGCTGCCCGATTATCACCGGAGTTTCTGCATGCGCTCGATCCATCACCGGGGCACGCCGGAAGAGCCGGGCCTGGTGCTGGCGCTGGACGCCGCAACCGGGGCCGAGTGTCACGGGCTGGCCTTGGGCGTGGCTCCGGACGAGGCGGATGCGGTGCTGCACTATCTGCGCGAGCGGGAACTGATCTCCTCCGCCTATGTCGAGAAGGTGCTGGAGATTGCATTGGCCGATGGCACGCAGGTCGAGGCCGTGACCTATGTGATCGACCCGGACCACGTCCAGTATTGTGGCGGCCTGCCGCTGGAAGAGCAGGCCCAGATCATCGCGCGCGCTGTGGGCGGACGCGGGCCGAACACCGAATATCTGCACAATACGGTGGCACATCTGGTCACTTTGGGCATCACCGACCCGGATCTGGACTGGCTGGACGGTCGGGTGCGCGATCTGACCCGTCAAGCTGCGATCGGCGGGGCATAAGCCCTTGGCAGGGCGCTGATCAACCCCTAGGATCAGCCCAACTATAACCAGTGTCAGGAGCCGTCCGCATGGACCTGCCGGACCGCGAGGCCGAGCCCCAGTTTTCCCAACCCTTGCGCCAGATCATCTCGATGCTGCTGGTGCTGGGACTGGCCGCATTCGTGGTGGTCCTGGCCCTGCCGCGCGTCTTGCCGGTGTTCGAGGCCAACCCCTATCTCAACGGGTTCATCCTGTTCGTCTTCGTGATCGGTGTGCTGGCCTGTTTCCTGCAAGTGGGGCAGCTGATCACATCGGTCCGCTGGATCGAGGATTTCACCAAGGGCCGTGGCGAGGGGAGGGCGGCCCCCCGTCTGCTGGCGCCGCTGGCGGCGCTGCTGCGCTCGCGGGGCGCACGGATGCATCTCGGGGCCAGTTCGACTCGCTCGATCCTCGATTCCGTGGCGACCCGGATCGACGAGGCGCGCGAGATCACGCGCTACATCGTCAACCTGCTGATTTTCCTTGGCCTTCTGGGCACGTTCTATGGGCTTGCGACAACCGTGCCCGCGCTGGTCGACACGATCCGCAGTCTTGCCCCGCAGGAGGGCGAAGAGGGCGTTGCCGTCTTCGGTCGCCTGATGGACGGGCTGGATGCGCAGTTGTCGGGCATGGGCGTGGCCTTCGGCTCGTCCCTGCTGGGTCTGGCCGGGTCGCTGGTTGTGGGCCTGCTGGAACTCTTTGCAGGCCATGGCCAGAACCGGTTTTACCGCGAGCTTGAGGAATGGCTGAGCACGATCACGCGGCTTGGCTTCTCCTCCGGTGATGGCGAGGGCGCGCCGGATCAGGCGATGCTGGCGCAGGTCGCCACGGGCATGGCCGATCAGATGGACGCCGTGCAACGCCTGCTGGATCAGGCCGAGGTCGGACGGATCGCGACCGAGGCGCGGCTGGAACAGTTGGGCCATGCCGTGGCTGGCCTGAACGACACGCTGGGTGCCGGAAGCGGCCAGCAGGGAGAGTTGACGGCCGCCCTGTTGCGTCTGGCCGAAGGGCAGGAACGCTTGGCACAGGCCCTGTCGACGCAGGAGCGTGGCGAAGGGCTGGACGCCGAAAGCAGGATGCGCCTGCGCTCGATGGATGTGCAATTGCTGCGGATCCTGGAAGAGATCAGCGCAGGCCGTCAGGACACAATGGCCGAGTTGCGCACCGATCTGGCGGCCCTGACCCGCGCCGTCGAACAGGGGCGCGCACGCCCCGTCACACCGCGGCCGCTGGGCGCGGTCCTGGGCAACAAGGGCGAGGAGGGCTGATCCATGGCCCTGTCGCGGCGCACCGGGCAACGGTTTCAGGCCTCGATCTGGCCGGGTTTCGTGGATGCGATGACCGGGCTTTTGCTGGTGCTGATGTTCGTGCTGACCATCTTCATGGTGGTGCAATTCGTGTTGCGCGAGACGATCAGCGGGCAGGCGACGGAACTGGATGCCCTGGGGGCCGAAGTGGCCGCATTGGCGCAGGCGCTGGGTCTGGAACAGCGCCGCAGCGCCGATCTGACCACGCGCCTGGGCGAGTTGGACGCGACACTGGGGGACGCCCGCGACCAGATCGCACAGCAGGAAGCCTTGATCCTGTCCTTGCGCGGTGAACGTGACGCGGGGCTGGCCGCACTCGAGGCAGCCGAGACCCGGATCACTGCCTTCGAGGCGCAGGTTGCGGCCCTTCTGTCCGAGCGGGACACGGCGCTGGGCACGGTGGCGGAACTGGAGGCCGAGCAAGGTCGCCTTCTGTCCGAGCAGGAGGCGCTCAACCTTGCGCTGGCACAGGCACGCTCCGAAATCGACGCTGGCGTCGAGGCCGCCCGACTGGCCGCGGCCCGGCGCGAGGCGCTTGAGGCGCTGATCGCCGATCTGCGGGCCGAACAGGCCGAGGCGCAAGAACAGGTGCAGGCATTGACCGGACAGGTCACCACGCTCGAAGAGCAACTGTCCGAGGAAGAGGCCGCGCGACTGGCCGAGGCGGCCGCCGCCGCCGCGTTGCGCGACAGGTTGCAGAATGCGGACAGTGAGTTGACCGCGATGACGCTGGCGCTGGAAGAACAGCGCGCCCGCGCCGAAGAGACATTGACTCTGCTGGCCGCCGCCGAAGCCGCGCGGGACGATCTGCAAGCGCAGCTTGGCGCGCAGATGAGCGAGGCCAAACGCGAAGCCGCCCTTCTGGCGCAGGCGCAGCGCTTGCTGGCCGAAGAGCAGGACAAATCCACCGAAGCGCAGCGGGCGCAGGCCCTGCTGAACCAACAGGTGGCCGCACTGCGCAACCAGTTGGGGCAGTTGCAGGCGCTTCTGGATGACAGCAAGGAACGCGAATCCGCCGCCTCGATTCAGGTGCAGTCCCTAGGTTCTGATCTGAACGCGGCGCTGGCACGTGCGGCGGCCGAGGAACGGCGGCGGCGTCAGCTTGAGGAGGCGGAACGCCTGCGTCTTGAGGCCGAGGCGCAGGATTTGCAGAAATACCGCTCTGAATTCTTTGGTCGCCTGCGCGATCTTCTGGGCAATCAACCCGGCGTGCAGGTCGTGGGCGACCGCTTCGTCTTTGCCTCCGAGGTGCTCTTCCCGCCGGGCAGCGCCACCCTCTCAGCGGCAGGACAGGGCGAGGTGGCGAAGGTGGCCTCGATCCTTCAGACCGTGGCCGATGAGATCCCCGAAGGAATCGACTGGGTGATCCAGGTGAATGGGCATACCGACAACGTGCCACTGTCAGGGCTGGGCGAATTCGCCGACAACTGGGAATTGTCACAGGCCCGCGCCCTGTCGGTGGTGCGCTATATGTCCGGCTCGCTCGGTATCCCGCCCAACCGGCTCAGCGCCAACGGCTTTGGCGAATACAACCCCGTCAACACCACCGATACCGAAGAAGCCCGCGCGCAGAACCGCCGGATCGAACTGAAATTCACCGAGAAATGATCAGCGAATGGATCACTCGATCTCCATCGTGATCAGTTGCGTGTCGATCATCTGCCCGTCACGCCACAGGCTGATCAGCGCGCGATAGGTGCCCGGCGGCCAGCCGCCCGCGCGCATCCGTCGCCCGGCGGCGCGGAAGAACTGCGCCTGCTCCTTGTCCAGCCGGTCGCTATGGTCTGTGATCAAACCCTCTGGCCCTGACAGGGTGATGCGCAAAACGTCACCCATACGCCCGCCAAAGACA
>Ga0209347_1005249_pt1 | contig 12526 bp, 10 predicted proteins | sample AutmiccommuBRH23_FD_187382 | JGI IMG/M metagenome (GOLD analysis project Ga0209347, IMG submission 187382) | Deep subsurface microbial communities from Mt. Terri, Switzerland - Autotrophic microbial communities BRH/23 (SPAdes) (version 2) | ecosystem: Environmental > Aquatic > Deep subsurface >...
CATGGCAGCTGAACTTGGACTGAACCCTAAAAAAGCAAAACGTGCCGGTTTGTTGCATGACATAGGCAAGGTTCCGGATGATGAACCTGAGTTGCCGCATGCAGTTTATGGTATGAAACTGGCAGAAAAATATAAAGAAAAGCCTGATATCTGTAATGCTATAGGTGCCCACCACGATGAAGTGGAAATGGAAACCTTGTTGGCGCCGATTGTACAGGTGTGTGATGCCATTTCAGGTGCGCGTCCCGGTGCCCGCCGCGAAGTTGTGGAATCGTATATCAAAAGGTTAAAGGATCTCGAGGATCTGGCACTGTCGTATTCAGGAGTTACCAAAACTTATGCTATCCAGGCTGGACGTGAACTGAGGGTTATTGTTGGTTCCGACAAGATGAGCGACCAGGAGGCAGAGCAGCTTTCATATGACATTTCGAAACGTATACAGGATGAAATGACCTATCCGGGGCAGATTAAAATTACTGTAATACGTGAAACCCGTGTGGTAAGCTACGCGAAGTAGATAAATAAATGATACTGAAACAGGATATAAAGCCTTCCGGAAACGGGAGGCTTTTTTAATGCTTATTATTGCTCCTGCAAAGATTGGTGCCTAATGCAGATGCAGCAGCACAAAATGATTCACTGGTTATTTGATGAAATCTTTAAAGGCATTATACGTACCGCCTGTGCGTTCCCTTTCCTGTATATTCCTCTGTTGTGCTTTCCACCCTTCGGCAAGTGCCTTCATAGTTGGGTCGGCATGTGCAAAAAACATTTTGTACGACAGGCAGAACCTGGGCTTCCGGTTATCCATTGGATCTTTGATACGATCCTTTGTACAGCCTCCGTAACATTTTGTGAGCCACGGGCAGCGGCGGCATTCTCCGGGTAATACAGCCTTTGCAGCTCCAAATGTCTGTTGCCTTTTTGAATTGAGCATGGCAGAAATCCTGCTTTGCATGATGTTGCCCAGTTTCCATTTAGGCTCAACGAAGAAGTCGCAGCTGTACACATTCCCGTTATGCTCTATAACTACATAAGAGCCGCATTCCTTCAATAAAGTACATTCCGGTGCTTCCAGTCCAACATAGGGATAAAATACCGAATCGTAATGCCTGACCTGTGTGGTGGGTTGGCCATTTTTAAAATCGGCTAACCAGAGATCAAATATACGGCATAGAAATTCTCCGTATGCTTTTGCTGATACTGACCAGGAAGCTGCTCTTGAAGGATCGGCTGGATCCGTTTCCACGACGGGTATGAACTGCATCCACGTCAATCCCAATGATTTAAAGTAATTGTACAATTCATCAGGAAACTGCACAGAATAATCATTGAGTGTTGCCAGCACATTTACTGCCACACCATTCTCAAGCAACATCCGTGCATTGTTTTCAACTTTCTGGTGTGTACCTTTCCCGGCATTGTCTTTCCTGTAATGATTATGTATATGCTCAGGGCCATCAAGCGACAATCCGACCAGCCAGTCGTACTGCTTCAGGAATTCTGCCCATTCAAGGTTCAGGAGTGTTCCATTTGTTTGAAGGCCATTTCCTACAGTCTGTCCGTGGCCATACTTCTTTTCAAGTTCAATAGCCCTTTTGTAGAAATCAATTCCCATCAGGGCAGGTTCCCCTCCCTGCCATGCAAAAGAAACAGAACTTCCCGACTGCTGCATCACCTGGCGTATCAGTTCTTCCTGTATTTCATCGCTCATACGGTGTCGTAGTGTTTCAGGGAAAAGGCCGGCTTTTTCAAGATAAAAGCAGTAGGTACACTTGAGATTGCAGTCGGGGCCGGTAGGTTTTACCAGTACTGACGTAAGAGGTTTTATATTTATAGAGATATTTTTCATCCATTTTCCAGCTTGATGCACAAACATAAAAAAAACCTTCATATAATACCTGTGCCAATGATTATAATGAGAATGGCAAGAACAAATAAAATTGTAAAATGGTAGAATAGGGATCATTTATACTGTAAATGATATTTTATTTCAGATTCACAGTAATAAAAACTACTTTTACTACACTTACTAAATAAAAAGAGTAATGAGATTTCTGGGTAACATCATCTGGCTGATTTTTGGAGGAATATTTATTTTTCTTGAATATATTGTTGCCGGGGTTTTATTGTGCATTACCCTGATCGGCATACCATTCGGGATTCAGTCGTTTAAACTTGGCATGCTTGCTCTTTGGCCATTTGGCCAGAAAATAGAATATATGGATTATGCCCCTGGGTGCCTGTCGACAGTAATGAATTTGATATGGTGGATAATTGGAGGAATCTGGATTGCTCTTACGCATCTTTTATTCGGGGTACTGTTGGCCATTACCATTATTGGCCTGCCGTGGGCAAAGCAACACTTTAAGATGGTTTCGCTGGCACTTACCCCATTTGGCAGAAAATTGGTGTAATTTGAAGATAGTTTGATTGTTGCCTTGTTGCCTTCACGAACATTCATGCATTGTCGTTGTTTTTAATTTGTAAAATAAATATACAAATCCAGATCAGACAATTCATGATTAATCATATTGATATAGAAACACATCTTACGGGTACGCAGGAAGCAGTCCCATTTACAACATTTCTTGAATCCTTTAAATCAAAGATTCAGAATATTTTCAATGACAGAAAAACAAACGATCAGTTGAGTCTTCAACGGGAGATACCTGATTTTGCCTTACAGGAAATCATGTCTGAAACTCCGCTTGCAGTCAGTATACCCAAAGAGTATGGGGGTAGGGGTGGCAAGATGTATGAGAGTATTGCCTTACTGGCAGCAGCATCATATGAATCTCTAGCTTTGTCACTTACACTGGGAATAAACTCAGCTTTATTTTTACAGCCTGTTTCCAAATATGCTATAGAAGATGCAAAAGCAAAAGTTTTTAAACGGTTTCTAGAGGATAGGACTATGGGCGGGCTGATGATAACAGAACCCGGATTTGGCAGCGATGCCCTGAATATGCAAACCCATTACACAGAAAAGGGAGGGAAATATCATATTAAGGGAAAGAAACATTGGGCAGGATTAACCGGAATGGCCGATTACTGGTTGTTAACAGCCCGGCAGAAGACCGCTAACGGGGATCTTCAGAGGGATATTGACTTTTTTATTTGTGATGTGCATGCCCCGGACCAGCAGGTTGTAGTAGAAGAATATTTCAATAATCTGGGTCTGTATATGATTCCTTACGGCCGGAATCGTATTGATGTGAGGGTTCCTGAACTTCACCGGCTTCAGCCGCATACAACAGGTGTAAAAATGATGCTTGATTTGCTGCATAGAAGCCGGATGCAGTTTCCCGGTTTGGGGATGGGTTTCATAAAGAGGATGCTTGACGAAGCTATATCCCACTGCAAGGAACGTTATGTGGGAGGGAAAAGTCTCTTTGGATACGACCAGGTGCAGCAAAGGCTGGCTAAACTTCAATCATCCTATACAATCAGTTCGGCCATGTGCGTCAACAGCAGTAACAAGGCTGGTGTGGAAAACGACCTTGCTCCGCATGGGATGGAAGCCAATGCAGTGAAGAGTGTTATAACCGATCTGATGCATGATGCTGCCCAGTCCCTGCTTCAGCTTGTGGGTGCAAAGGCTTATCAGCTGAACCATATTGCCGGAAGGGGAACAGTAGACAGCCGTCCATTCCAGATTTTTGAAGGTTCCAATGATATACTATATGCACAGATTTCGGAAAACCTTGTGAAGATGATGAAACGTGCCAAGGAAAATAACCTCTTTAATTTTTTTAAAGATTTTAATCTTACAAGCCGTGCCTCGGATTATATAAAGGAACACGTGAACTTTAAACTCGATTTTCAAATGCCGCAGCGGAAGCTTGTTGAAATGGGAAAAATTACAGGAAGAATCATTTCCATGAACCAGGTGCTGGATATGACAGGAAAAGGTTATAGAAATGATCTTATTGAAAACAGCATCAGCATACTTCAGCAGGAGATCAGTAAATTGATGGCAGGATTTTCATCAAATAGCCGGGCCCTTGTTGTAGAAGAATATGAAGAAGACAGTTCGTGGTTAAAACTGGCAGCACGATAAGAAAGGGTATAAAAAACTACTGAATCTTTACTCCGGTACCCCGCCTTTCATCGGCACGTATCTGGTACCTTTTCCTTGCAGCTGCGGGATCTTCATCGATTCCAATATAAATACTTGTTTTTCTGTCTATAACTACTTCTTGAAGTGATTTAAGATCGGGTGACTCTTTTTTTTGATTCTTATTTAATGTCATTTTTTATATTATTATACTTCTATTGCGGACGTAAAATACTGCCGCTCAAAGTTTTACGATTTAAACTGTAAATGTAGTCCGGAAATTGGTTAAGGGAAGATGTGTAAAGATACATTTTATTAATTGAAATACAGAAGATTTTCATTTTATTATACTTATCTTTGGACCGTAATAAAAATAAAAGTTATGTATACAGGTACAGTTAAATTTTTTAATGAAGCCAAAGGTTTTGGTTTTATTAAAGATTCAAGTTCTTCAAAAGAATATTTTGTTCATTCAAACGGTTTGAAAGACAGCATCCGTGAAGATGATAAAGTAACCTTTGAACTGGAAGAAGGAAGAAAAGGATTAAATGCAGTCAATGTTAAACTGGCGTAGCCAGCAACAATATTATAAACATTTATATTTTCAAGTCCTGCCTTATTGGTGGGATTTTTTTTTATACCTACTTTTTAAGCCTTCCAGGTTCCCGTCTTTGACTCCCCTGTTCTCCGGTAAGGAAATCTCCCAGTTCTGAACGTGCTTCATCTATTGTTTTCTGAAGCCTTTCCACAATTTCAGGATAAAACTCAATCAGGTTATAGGTTTCTCCCGGGTCGCGCCTTAAATCGTAAAGCCCCCCTTCATGAGGATAATTTTCATTCACCCTTCCCGGCGCACCATCACGTCCAGGCTCAAAACTCTCATATGTACGGCCCGGATGAGGCAATACAAGTTTCCATCTCCCATCCTGAACTGCTTCCAGATTATTCTGACGATAGTAATACAAAAATGATTTGCGTGGTGATTCTATGTTTTCCCCTTTTATAAGCGGCAGTATGCTGATGCCATCTATTTTTCTTGAAGGAAGTGGCGCACCTGCAATCTCCGCCAGAGTAGGAAGGATATCAATCCCGGATATAAGCTGATTGCTGACAGTTCCGGGGGAAATAACTCCTTTCCATAACATGAGGCATGGTACCCGTTGCCCTCCTTCAAAAGTGGTTCCTTTTCCCTCCCGCAGGCCGCCGGAACTTCCGGCATGATTGCCATAGTTGATCCACGGGCCGTTGTCGGAAGTAAAGATCAGCAGCGTATTTTCATCCAGCCTGTTCTCCTTCAGTGCGTCCATAATCTGCCCTGCACTCCAGTCGATTTCCATCATCACGTCGCCATAGAGCCCCTGTGCTGATTTTCCTTCAAACTTTTCTGAAACATACAGCGGGACATGGGGCATCGGATGAGCCAGATATATAAAAAAAGGTTTTTTTCGGTTTTTTTTAATAAACTCAATTGCACGTTCAGTAAACTGTGTGGTAAATTGTTTCTGATCATCCGGAGTTACTGCCGGGGTTACAACGGTTTCATTTTCATATAGGGGAAGGTCGGGATAGAGATGTGATCCTCCCGGGTGAAATGGCCACATATCGTTGGAGTAGGGGATACCGTAAAATTCATCAAAACCATGGCGGGTAGGCAAAAACTGTTCCTGAGCACCAAGGTGCCATTTCCCATAAATAGCAGTGGCATATCCTTTTGATTGAAGCACCTCCGCAATGGTTTCCTCTTCAGCAGATATTCCAACCTCGGATGCCGGTCCCAATGCCCCTGCCAGGCCAATCCGGTTAGGGTAGCATCCTGTAAGTAATCCTGCACGCGAAGCAGTGCAAACTGCCTGAGGGGTGTAATAATGCGTAAAAAACAACCCCTGTGAGGCCATCCTGTCGATATTAGGGGTCTGGTACCCAATTGCCCCAGTTTTTGTAAGATCACCATATCCCATATCATCGAGGTAGATGATGATAAAATTGACCGGTTTATCCTGCTGTTTGTTTTGGTTACATGAGCTTAATAATATCAAGGGAATTGTCAGGGTGGAAATGATCGATGTTTTCATTCGCTGGTTTTTCATTGACTTCAAAATCTAATCGGTGCTGCTGATATATTTAGACTGAAATATGGCAAAAAAAAACGGACTTCACCAGAAATTTTTCAAGGTGAAGCCCGTCGAATGTTAATTTTTATTGTCAGTAATTACAATTCTCCTTTTTCTGCAGCTTCCTTCAGGTTCTCATCGGCCATGATGCCAACTTCAACCCTGCGGTTTAATCTGCGGCCATCCACTGTATTATTGTCTGCTACAGGCACACTTTCTCCAAAACCTGATTCAGTGATACGATCACCGGTAACGCCCAGAGAACGGAGATAATTCGCAACAGACTGTGCCCTGCGATCCGACAATGTCTGGTTATATGTATCTGAACCTGTGCTGTCGGTATGACCATCCACTTTAATTTTGGTATCAGGATAATTCTTCAGAACATTAGCCATCGATTTTAGTTCTTCCTGCGCAACCGGCTTTAAGGCATGTGAATCAACTTCAAAAAGAATACCTGATTCCATGGTAATCTGGATGCCTTCCCCTACACGTTCTACTTTGGCATTTTCAAGTTCCTTTTCAAGTTCTTCTGCCTGTTTGTCCATATATTTGCCAATTACAGCACCTGCCGTACCGCCAACTGCAGCACCAATTATGGCTCCCTTGGCAGTGTTGTCGGAGCGGCTTCCAATGATCCCTCCGATGGCAGCACCTGCACCACTTCCGATCGCCCCGCCTTTCAATGTTCTGGATGCGTTGCATCCCGAGAATACCAGCGCAACACTAAGTGCGATGGTCATCATCATTGATCTTGTTTTCATGTTGTTAAAAATTGTTGTTTTCAAAGGTACATTACGTATACATGTTTCATTCACTTCATCCTTTAGTGGATTTATAAAGTGATTATATTGCATATTCCGTGCCGAACATGCACGGTTTATTTTGTTGCTTCAATGATTCCCCTGAAAAAGCCAATGGATTCAGCGATTCCCATAAAAGGATTGTCCATTTTTTTCTCGTGCTCAAGACTGCAGACTCCTGTATAGTTTACTTCCCTGAGCATCCGTACAAAGGCAGGAAAATCGATGATGCCCCGCCCGATTTCAACCGAGTACCCCTGTTTTGTATTGCCTGTTACATCTTTAATGTGCACATCAAAAACCCTGGTATGATACTTTTTCAGATCAGCAACCGGGTCTTTGCCATTCCGTGTATCATGGCCAACATCCAGGCACATGCCAATGCGCGGATCAAGGTCCTTCACATGGTTCCATACATCATCGGCATCGGGAAACAATTCAATATCAGGGCCATGGAGGTGGATGGCATAATGAAAGCCATACTCCTTCACTTTTTTATCGACATACGGAAGCAGTTCAACATTGGGCACTCCTACTATTAATTTTACGCCTACCCGTTTTGCATAATCGAAGGCACGGTCAATTTCAGCCTCTGTTTTCATGTAGATTGGACCTACGGCGTAACCCGTAACGCCTTTCGATTTCAGCTTTGCATGAAAATCTGCTATCTGCTGATCTGTGCTGTTAAACGGCAGGTGAAAATCCTTGATGCACAGGTAATGCACATTCGTCTGCTCCAGGGTTTCTAAAGTTTTATCCAGATCGAACTTGACGAAGGTATATCCGGCCATACCCACCTTAAATGGTTCCCCTGTTTCGGGAGGGGGCTGTTCGCCCGGGCGTTGCTGACTATACGAATGGAAGGTAACTGCTGTAAACAGCAATACCAGGAGGAAGGTAGCTAGTCTTTTCATATTATTTGATTTTTGATGATTGTAAAAATAGATACTTTTAAACTACAGCCAATAAATTTAACATTTCCGCGAATGGCTATTTTGAATTTTTGGCTTCTCAGCCTTCAAAGTGAGGAAGGCTGATGAAAAACATTTGCTTCTCTTTCCCTTGTCTGTTTTCACTCATTTGCTATTTTATACAGCACCGATTCATGGGCCTCCAGAGTTGTTTCTACCTTTCCCGCCAATGTTTGTTGTTCTTTGGACCAGATATCAACCGCCCTGTAGTTTTTCTCCGCACTCAATCCGGCAGCTCTCAGATCCACTCCAATAGTCTTTTTTTCATCTGCCAGATTGAATACAGCCAGCCAGCATATCTTGCCATCTCCTGATGACGCCGTCCATACTGCCATATTTTCATCAGAGTGTATGACCCTGTTGGCTGTGCTGTTCTGGTTGAGGTCAATCAGGTCGCTGTTGGTAAGCAGTGCCAGCGTCAGGCTGTCGTTCTCGGGAAGGTAGCCTCCCATCATCAGAGGTGACCGGAAAATGCCCCACAGGTTCATGAGCGTGACCTGCTCAGTTGGGCTTAACCTGGAGTATTCGTCAGAAACCTCCTCAGAGGTAGCGTTAAAGAGGCTTGCTTCCCATGCTCCCACACCGTTTTTCCGGAGTTTACCCAGCGGCAGCATATCGGCATCAGGCCAGTGATTTGCTGTAATGTATGGAGCCCATTGTTCGCACAGCAGAAACTGGTTCTTAAGGCTTTCCCAGCTGTCCCAGAAGTCATTCGAGATTCTCCACAGATGTGCTCTTTGCTGCAGGTCATCTGCTGCTGACAGAGGTGCTGCACCCGGTGAAAGGCTTAGTACGATATCACGTGATTGTGCAGCAAGGGCTTCGCTTAAACCACGAATCTCTTCTGCACGGTAAGGCCGCGACATATCATCGGCTTTAATATAATCCACTCCCCAATCAGCGTATAAATCTACAACCGACTTATAATAGGCAGCTCCTCCTTCATGAGCCATATTGATCCCGTACATTACATGGGTCCATTCACAACGGTCGTCAGCCTCTGAAATCTCATCAGCCTTGTATTCTGTGCCGTATACCGGAAGTTTTTCCTGAACTGCATTCCACGGAATACCTCTCATGATGTGAATTCCGAACTTCAGGCCCTTACTGTGAATATAATCGGCCAGCGGTTTAAACCCTGCCCCGTTTCGTGCAGACGGAAATTTAACAGTATCAGGAACCAGCCTGCCATAGGTATCCATCGACTGAGGAGGCTCCAGTTCATCGTTCCACTGCGGGGTTTTGAAATGGGCAGGATGATACCAGCCTGCATCTATTACTACATATTCCCAGCCATATTCCTTCAGGTTTTCTGCCATGTAATCAGCCACTGCTTTTACCTGCTCTTCCTTTACTTCAATGCCAAAGCAGTTCCAGCTGTTCCAACCCATGGGAGGAGTGGCAGCCAGATCCCTGACCGTGTTGTGCTGCGGCGGATTCTGAACGGAACTATTGCCTGTGCAGGATGAAAAGACGGCACCTGTTGCAAGAATAATAATTAACTGCAAGATGTGCTTCATCCATGGATATCGAAAGTTATTGGTTAAAATCAGATTCATATTTATATGCTATTTTATTGGTCACGAATTTTGCATGGCAAGATATTGTAAATCCCTTAAAAATAAAAAAACCGCAGCCTCAATTGGCAGCGGTTTTTCCATATTGTAATAAAAGAGGAGGATTACATATGAACCTGATCCCTTTGTATGCATTAATAACCCGGATTCTGGGTAAGATTTTCATTTACGTCAACTGCTGAAGTTGGAAGCGGAAACAAAGTTTTATTTTCACTTGTTACCGGTTTTTCCTGGTATGCATCGGTAAACCTGCCAAACCTGATTAAATCCTGGCGGCGCAGTCCTTCCCAGTAAAGCTCATAACCCCGCTCATTCAGAATATCCTCCAGTGTAAGAGTTGTCAGGGGAGGAAGTGTTTCTCCTTCTGCACTCCTCTTGGAACGCAGCAAGTTGATATCCTCAAGAGCACCGCTGGTGTTACCATTGCGGAACCTTGCTTCAGCCCTCACCAGATAAATATCTGAAATCCGCATGATCGGGACATCGTTTGGTGAAGAGAACTGTCTTTCCGTATTCGGATTGGGTGCAAACTTAATCACGCGGACTCCTGCATTTTCCGGTGAGCTTTCAAGATCAATTTCCGGTACAAAAATTAATGGCTGTCCGTTACGCTGGGTAAGGGCATCCCCGTTCACTCCATATTGCTGTCCTACCAGGAATCCCTGATTAAGCCCTGTTTGTGGACTGATGCGGTCATCATAAAAACGGACATCATTCTCCATGTCCCAGGTGTTGAAGAAGGTTGAAGTGGTGGAAGGGCCATTCCAGGTACTGGTATAACCACCAAATAACTGGTTGTAATGCAACGTGAAATTAACCCATACGCTTCCGCTTCCCATATCAACATTATCGTCCATTGGAACACGAAGGATAAACTCAGGATGTTCGGCAACATTTGCCTGGAACATTTCCCAATAATCATCGGCAATTTCATATACACCTGAATTAATAAGCTGATCGCTGTAGTTGATGGCTTCTGCCCATCGGGTTTCACCTCCGTATACCTGGTAATTAAGATAAATTTTAGCCAGCAGGGCCTGTGCTGCCCCCTGTGTCACCCGCTCGGAACCAACCTGTCCTTTTGTGCTTAAATTTGGCAGGATGGCCTCCAGTTCAGCGATAATCCAGTCGGCAGCTTCCTTCCTGTCCAATACTACGGGCGATACGGAATAATCAACCTCATCGGCTTCCCTGAAAGGAACCTGTCCGAACAGATCGTTTATCAGGTACATATAGTAGGCCCTTAAAAAACGGGCTTCATTGATATAAAGTTCCGTATTCTGATTCTGCGGGAACTGGTTGATGTAGTAAATTGCAGTGTTTGCACGCGACACTCCCTGGTTCAGGGCATCCCATACATTTTTCATACGTATATGATCAGGTGTCCAGGTGTGCAGGTGCAATTCTATCCATGCACCGTTATCGTACCAGTCGGTTCCGCGGGTAGGTATAATCACTTCATCAGTTGTAACTTCCTGAAGCGCCCAGTAATCATACCATTCTATAGTTCTTCTTAAACTTGCATAAGGAGGATTAATAAGTGCCTGAATATTTTCGGGGTTATTGATGAGATTTCCACCCAGTTGTTCATCCAGAACATTTTCTTCCAGATCGGTGCATCCGGCTGCAAATAATAAGCCGAGTACCGTTATGATATATATAAATCTATAGTGTTTCATTTTACTTCTGAATTAAGTAGTTAATTAAAATTGAAGATTAATTCCAAGCGTGAAGGTCCTGGGTTTTGGATACGATGTATAATCGATTCCAAGAGAAGGAACTCCGTTTTCCGAAGCGTCAACATTTACCTCAGGGTCAAAGCCGCTATAACCTGTCAAAAGGATCAGGTTGTTGCCCGTTACGTAAACCCTTGCCCTGCTCAGCCAGCCAATTGTACTTGTATTGAGTGTATATCCAACTGTTAAATTGGATAATCTAAGGAAAGACGCATCTTCAATAAAGCGCGATGAAAAAGCATTTGAATTACTGGGGCTTTCTTCCGAATCAAGCACTTCTCTTGTTACATTATAGCCATTATTCAAAGGGCCTTTCAGGAAAAGTGTATTGGCAGTGTTGTTATAAACCATATTTCCTGCAGAGCCATACCAAAACATGCTGAAATCGAATGAGCCGAATTCTAACCTGCTGGTAATGCTGAAAGTATAATCAGGCAGGGCAGAGCCAAGAGGTTCCCTGACTGCATTCCCTTCATCATCTGTCTTGTAAACACTGATGCCATTTTCATTTAGTCCTTCATATACCATTCCGTAAAAAGTACCAACAGGTTCCCCGTTTGTAATAACCTGTACCCTGGTACCCGACAATCCCTGTCCACTTGCATTCCCTGTCTCAATCAGTTTCACCGGAAGGTCCCTTACTTCATTCCGGATGTAGGCAAAATTACCGCCCAGTTCCCAGGTAAAGTCACCCGTGTTGACCAGCAAGCCTGTAAGCCCAAGTTCTATACCGTTGTTGATGATTCTGAGGTCAGGTACATTTTGCCACTGGGTTTGCGTAGCTGCAGGCTGCTTTGAAGGAATCTCCAGCAACACATCTTTGGTTGTTTTGTTAAATACATCTATTGTACCCGACAAACGGTTTTCCCAAATCCCAAAGTCTATCCCAAAGTTTGTCTGCATGGTTGTTTCCCACTGAATATCGGGGTTCGGAGTTCTCAGGAAGGTAATGCCAGGACTAAGGGTGCCATTGAAATATCCATTGGCCGAAGGAGTTGTTCCAACTGCCAGCAATGAAATTTTATCGGGTATTTCCTGGTTTCCTGTCATACCCCAGCCAAGCCTCAGCTTGAGATTGCTTATCGCTCCTGTGCCACTAAGAAAATCTTCTTCCGAAATTCTCCATGCAAAGGCCGCTGATGGGAAAAACCCGTACTTCCTGTTTTCCCCGAATTTTGATGAACCATCCATACGGCCTGTGACTGTGAAGAGGTACTTGTCCCTGAAATTATAATTAATCCTGCCAAAGAATGACTGCAATTCACGCT
>Ga0209347_1005250_pt1 | contig 12525 bp, 8 predicted proteins | sample AutmiccommuBRH23_FD_187382 | JGI IMG/M metagenome (GOLD analysis project Ga0209347, IMG submission 187382) | Deep subsurface microbial communities from Mt. Terri, Switzerland - Autotrophic microbial communities BRH/23 (SPAdes) (version 2) | ecosystem: Environmental > Aquatic > Deep subsurface >...
TATCGGTCCCCCAATGGATGCCGGAATGGGTACAGGAACGCAGATGCAGTTGAACGACCGGTTTGCACAAATCTCAGAGATTCAGGATTATATTGCACAGGAAAAAGCAAGTATGAATGAAGCTGACCAACCACTGATGACTGTCTCTATCAAGGCAGATGATGAAACGCGCATGCAGTACATCACTGATGTAAAACAAGCACTTAGACAAGCTTATGCATTAAAGATAAGTTATTCAGCCCGTCAGGGAGATAACTAACAGATAAGCTGTAACAGACAAAAACCGAATCACGCAAGTGGTTCGGTTTTTGTCTGTCGTGCGCCTATCTTCTTTTTGCTTTTTGTTCTCTTGCCCAGTGCATCACATTTGCCGGAGGCCGCTCAGCCAGGAGCTCTTTTTTCATGAAATCCATGTAGGGTGCCACATGGTGATAATATTTGTAATAGCCTTTACATAGATAATTTAATCCACTGTTGCCATATTTATCTTTGATAAACCTGTTTTTGGGGCACTCTCCGTAGCATGTGAAGAGCATGTCGCACTCCCTGCACTGTTGTGGCAGCGTATCGAATTTATCATTGCCGAACTTCAGCTGTTCCTCTGAGTACATCATTGAAGATAACGGAGTGGTGTAGATGTTCCCCAGTCGGTATTCAGGAAAAACAAAATGATCGCATGAATAGAGATCGCCATTGAACTCCATCACGCCGGCATGACCGCATGTTTTTGCCATGGTGCAGACGCCGGGCTGTACCCCCATCCAGTTCGCGAGGGTGGCGTCAAAAAGCTGAATAAATATCTCCCCCACATCTTCCTTGATCCATTCATCAAAAACAACACAGAGGAAATTGCCCCATTTTTCTGCGGGTACAGTGAAAGGTGCAAGCACCACCTCACTCTCTTCCTCACGGGCGGTAGCCAGTTTCAGCGGTGAGCTCTGCTTGCGGAGACGCTCCACGATGGGAGTGAACTGCACGAACCTGCATCCTGTCTCCTTGAAAAAACGATAGAACTCCAGCGGGTAATCCACGTTATAGTCGTTCACCACTGCCAGGCAGTTGAACTCCACATCATGTTTTTTCAACAGCTCAATTCCCTTCATTACCCTGTGAAAAGAAGGTCTGCCCATCTTGTCCCGACGATATTCATCGTGAAAATCCTGAGGGCCATCTACAGATATCCCCACAAGGAAATTGTTCTCTTTAAAGAAAGCACACCACTCATCGGTAAGCAGGGTGCCGTTTGTCTGTATGGAGTTGTCTATCTGACGCCCGTCGGCATATCTCTTTTGCAGTGCTATTGCTTTCTTATAGAATGAGATGGGCCGCATCAGTGTCTCTCCCCCATGCCATGTGAACATTACCTGAGGCTGTGTCTGAGATTCGATGTATTGTTTTGTGAACCGTTCGAGGAGCTCCTCACTCATCACCTGGTTGTTTTTTTTGGGGAAGAGATTCGCTTTTTCAAGATAATAACAGTAGTCGCAATCCAGATTACACTTAGAGCCTACAGGCTTAAGCATCACGTACATAGGTTTTGCGAAGGGGGCAATTGTTGACATATCGATTTTATTGATGGTGCAAATATAAACAATTTGATTAAGTTTTGGGTTAATTGCAGGTTAAGTAACATTCATTCAAATACAATCGTATGAAACGAACTGGAGATTATTGGCACGCAAGCTGATGATTGAAGTGAGTTTCATACACAAATATGAATAAATATAATAATCGTATGAAACGTAAAGAAGATTTATTACAGATTGGTTGGCTCATTTTAAGAGCAGGCATAGGGATCTCAATTTTTCTGCATGGATTACCCAAAATAATGGGTGGTGTGGAGACCTGGACATATATTGGCGGCAGCATGTCGATATTCGGGATTACATTCGCCCCTGCCTTCTGGGGATTTCTGGCATCAGTGGCTGAGTCTATAGGCGGACTGCTGTTTGCCGCAGGACTCTTTTTCCGTCCTGCAGCGATCATGCTTACCGGAACGATGGTGGTTGCACTGTCAACACATCTGGCTGCCGGTGATGACTTTATGGTTTTTGGTCACGCGCTGGACCTGCTGATCATTTTTGCCGCTTCCATATTGATTGGTGCCGGTAAATATTCACTGGATGCTAAGATATTGCCTAAAATGGCTTAATCTCTTATCTGATAGAAAGATAAAACCCCTTCTGCTCATCCGGGCGGAAGGGGTTTATTGTTTCATAAAAAAGGGTAAGCTTACTATATCGCGTCGCTACAACCAGATACCCTTGCTTCGATCAAGACCTGGGGGATTCAATGGGAGCTGACCGTATAGGACTTACCCTGCTGCAAAGATAAGGTTTTTTTTCAAGATACAAAATGATGAAATTGATTTTTACTATTCAAGCCATTTTTTTATCTTTGTAAACATAACATCGCTTCAACTAAGAAAGAACAAATCAAAACAGTATAATCATGGATATCGTAGATCGATTTATTAAATACGCCCGTATTGATACACAGTCGGACGAGAACAGCACGCAGACTCCCAGTACGCAGAAGCAGTTCAACCTGGCCAAAGAGGTGGAAAAAGAGGCCCTGGAGATGGGATTGAGCGATGTGAGTCTCGACAACAATTGTTATATGATGGCCACCTTGCCGGCGAACACAAAGAAAGATGTGCCTGTGATCGGATTTATTGCTCATTTCGACACCAGCCCCGATATGAGCGGTGAGAAAGTGAACCCGCGCATAGTGAAGGCGTATGACGGGAAAGATATCCTGCTGGACGAAGCCGGGAAGGTGATCATGTCAACGACCGATTTTCCGGAGTTACTCGATCATGTGGGGGATGACCTTATCGTTACAGATGGCACCACGCTGCTGGGTGCTGATGACAAAGCCGGTATAGCAGAGATTATGACAGCCATGCAATATCTTATGGAGCATCCGGAGATAGAGCACGGGAAAATTCGTATAGGCTTTACTCCTGATGAAGAAATCGGTCGCGGAGCCGATAAGTTTGATGTGCCCAGATTCGGTGCAAAGTGGGCATATACAATGGATGGAAGTGAAGTGGGGGAGCTGGAATATGAAAATTTCAACGCCGCCTCCGCCAGGATTGAGATCCAGGGACGAAACGTGCATCCCGGCTACGCTAAGAACAAAATGATCAATGCGCTTCATGTAGCCAACGAATTGATTCAGCTGCTTCCCGAAGATGAACGACCTGAAACAACCGAAGGGTATGAAGGTTTTTTTCATCTGATCTCATTGAACGGATCTGTGGATGAAGCGAAAATATCGTTTATCATTCGTGATCACAACAGAGAGAAGTTCGAAGATCGCAAGCTGTTGATGGAGCAGTCGGTGGCGCAGCTGAACGAGAAATATGACAATCGTCTCAAGCTGGAGATAAAAGATCAATATTTTAACATGAGAGAAAAAGTAGAACCGGAGAAGCATATTATCGATTACGCATTTCGTGCGATGGAGGAGGTGGGTGTGAAGCCGAACATCAAACCTATTCGCGGAGGTACTGACGGTGCCCGCTTGTCGTTTATGGGACTTCCATGCCCCAATATTTTCGCGGGAGGAATGAACTTCCACGGGCGGTATGAATTTCTGCCTGTCCCCTCACTGAAGAAAGCGTCGGAGGTGATCGTGAAAATAGCTGAGCTGGTTGCCAAAGAAGCATAACCTGTTTTATCGAAAATTAATATGAAAAAAACCCCTTTTACTGACCTGCATATTGCTCTTGGAGCAAAAATGCACGAATTTGCCGGATATAACATGCCCATAGAGTATACCGGTATCATTGATGAGCATCTGACTGTTGTGAATGCGGTAGGTGTTTTTGATGTATCGCATATGGGTGAGTTCTGGGTGAAAGGACCCAAAGCGCTCGAATACCTGCAGCGTGTGACCAGCAACGATGCTTCGAAGCTCCAACCGGGGAAGGCACAGTACAGCTGTTTTGTGAATGAAAATGGCGGGATTGTGGATGATTTTATTGTTTACCATTTTGAACCTGAAAAATATCTGCTTGTAGTCAACGCCGCGAATATCAAGAAGGACTGGGAATGGTGCCTGCAGCACAACGTCATGGGAGCCGATTTGGAGAACGCTTCCGCTCATATGGCACAGCTGGCCGTGCAGGGACCGAAAGCCTTAGAGGCGATCCAGGGACTGACAGGGGAGGATCTCTCGTCCATACCTTACTACTCTTTTGTTACCGGAACCTTTGCCGGAGTGGAGAATGTGATTATCTCCAATACAGGGTATACTGGCGCAGGTGGTTTTGAACTTTATTTTTATCCTGAACAGGGTCTGAAAATATGGGATGCGCTGTTTAAGGCAGGCCAACCGTTTGGAATAAAACCAATCGGACTGGGAGCACGCGATACACTGCGCCTGGAGATGGGGTTCTGTCTATATGGAAATGATTTGGATGATACAACCACCCCTTTGGAGGCCGGCCTCGGCTGGATCATGAAATTTGCCGATAACAAACCCTTTGTGGGTCGGGAGCTGTTGGAGAAAGAGATGGCTGAGGGAGTATCCAGGAAGCTCTCCTGTTTCGAACTGACAGACAGAGGTATTCCGCGTCATGGTTACGAGATTGTGAATGCAGCCGGCGAAACGATAGGTAATGTTACCTCGGGCACCATCTCTCCCGTGCTGAAGATCGGAATAGGTATGGGCTACCTGAAGCCGGAATATGCGAAAACAGGCAGTGATATTTTCATCATGGTGCGTAACAAAAAACTGAAAGCCAAGGTAATTAAACCTCCTTTCAGGAAATAACTGCCTGTTTCCTCTTCTTTTTAATTAAAATAATCTTAATTTTGTGGCCTGAAACAATCTGTTTCAGGCCAATTGTTACGCTAGCATCCCCTTTATGGCAAAAAAAGCGAAGATAGCTCAGAATATATTTTTTCTTCTCGGTGTGCTTGCACTGGGTATTATGATATACAAAACAGGGATAGAGAATATTTTACGGGATATTAAGCAGACCGGCTGGTGGTTTGTACCCATCATCGGACTCTGGGTGATTGTCTATCTTATTAACACTTACTCCTTTTATATCATCATCCAGGACGGTAGTCCGGAAGCAAAGAAAGTCGGTTTCTTCCGTCTCTTTAAGCTTGTTATCAGTGGCTTTGCTATTAATTACATCACCCCTTTCGGGCTGATGGGTGGCGAACCATATAAAATTATTGAGCTGCAGCAAACACTGGGAATACAGAAGGCTACATCTTCCGTATTACTCTCCACGATGATGCATTTTGTCTCGCACTTTATCTTCTGGATGGTCTCCATACCGCTGCTCCTTTTTCTGGTGCCTGTACTCTCCGATGTGGTTGAACTGGGGATGATTCTTTCCAGTGGCACATCTTTCCTTCTTCTTCTCTGGGCATTCAGAATCTATACCAGAGGAGGGGTGGACAGGGCCATAGTGTTGGGTAGCAGGTTGCCTTTTATCGGGAAAAGATTGAGGGCATACAGGAATCAAAATCAGGAAAAAATCGATCAGATGGACACGCTGATAGCCGGCCTATACAAAAACCGTAAAAAAGATTTCATCGCTTCGTTATTGCTCGAGCTTTTCTCCCGTTTTTTTCTCTGTATTGAGGTGCTTCTGATGATGCAGGCTATAGGGAATCCGATCACTTTCGGACAGAGCGTTCTTATTGAATCTATTCAGTCGCTCGTTGGCAATCTTCTGTTCTTTATGCCGATGCAGATGGGATCGCGTGAGGGAGGAATTGTGATTGTATACGGTATTCTTTCCATACCACTCGCCTACGGGGTGTTTGTAAGTCTCTGCAAACGCATAAGGGAGTTTTTCTGGATCCTTGTGGGTATAGTGTTGATTAAAATAAACCGCAGCAGTAGATAAGGACAGTAAAGAACAGCCGGTTTTATGTGCTGTAAATTTCTTTTTTCCCTGCCAGCAGGGTGTTTTTCATTAACGATACAATGGTCATCGGGCCCACACCGCCCGGTACGGGTGTAATCCAGGCACATTTGGGTGCAACCTCATCGAACATCACATCACCTGTCAGCTTAAAGCCCGATTTGGTACTATTACTCGGCACGCGTGTAGTGCCTACATCAATCACCACCGCTCCCTCTTTCACCATGTCCCCCTTCAGAAATCCGGGAACACCCAGGGCGGCGATGATGATATCAGCCTGCAGACAGATCGCTTTAATGTTTTCTGTGCGGCTGTGGCAAACAGTGACTGTGCAGTCGCCGGGATAACCTTTTTGCATCATCAGCATCGAGACCGGCTTCCCAACGATGTTACTTCGACCGAGCACAACACAGTGCCGGCCTTTGGTCTCAATATCATATCTTCTGAGCAACTCCACTATTCCTGCCGGTGTGGCTGAAAGGAAACAGGGCATGCCGAGCGACATACGTCCTACATTCACCGGATGAAAGCCGTCCACATCTTTACGGTAGTCAATTGCTTCGGTAATTTTCACTTCTGAGATATGCTTTGGTAATGGCAACTGTACGATGAATCCATCGATATCTGCATCATTGTTCAACCTGTTGACACATGCCAGCAGTTCCTCTTCGGTTACATCCTCCTCATAGCGGATAAGTGTGGACTTGAATCCCAGCTCTTCACAGGTTCTCACTTTACTGGAGACGTAGGTCTCGCTTCCTCCGTCGTGACCGACCAGTACCGCCGCCAGATGAGGTCTCTTTCTGCCGGAAGCGATGATCTGTGATACCTCTTCCGCAATCTCCTGCTTAATTTGAGTGGCAACCACTTTTCCGTCTATCAATTGCATGGTTCTAATTTTAGTTTTAGTTTTCAGTATTCAGCATTCAGTGCTCAACAATCAGCATTCAGCTTGTTCACTGGAATTGAAGTTGCTTTCAGCGGTTTCTGTTTAACTTTGATCAGTTTATGTCATAGCTTACAGCTTACAACTTACAGCAATTCCTGTTTACTATCTTCTCCGCATATTTCTCATTGCCTGTTTACCGCCCCCTGATGTCATCATGCGCATCATCTTACGGGTTTCGTCGAACTGTTTGATCAGTTTGTTCACCTCCTGGACATTGGTGCCGCTCCCTTTTGCAATACGGGCACGACGGCTGCCGTTCAGGATCTCCGGGTTGGAACGCTCACCGGGAGTCATTGACTGAATGATGGCTTCAATACCCTTGAAAGCATCATCGTCGATATCCAGATCTTTGATCTGTTTGCCTACACCCGGAATCATCGATGCCAGATCTTTCAGGTTGCCCATCTTCTTTATCTGCTGAATCTGGGAGATGAAATCGTTGAAATCGAACTGGTTCTTGGCAATCTTCTTTTGCAGACGGCGTGCTTCATCCTCGTCATACTGCTCCTGCGCCTTCTCTACCAATGAAACAATGTCGCCCATGCCGAGAATACGATCGGCCATACGTTCGGGATGAAACACATCTATCGCATCCAGCTTCTCGCCGGTACCGACGAACTTGATCGGTTTGTCAACCACGGAACGGATGGAGAGGGCTGCACCGCCACGTGTATCACCATCGAGCTTGGTGAGGACCACACCGTTGAAATTGAGTCGCTGGTTAAACTCTTTGGCTGTGTTCACAGCATCCTGTCCGGTCATGGCATCTACCACGAAGAGTATCTCCTGCGGACTGACCGCTTTCTTGATCGCTTCGATCTCGTTCATCATCAGCTCGTCGATAGCCAGACGACCGGCGGTGTCAATGATCACCAGGTCATTCCCGTGCTGACGTGCATATTGAATCGCATTTTGCGCGATCTTCACCGGGTTCTTGTTCTCTTCTTCCGAATAGACCGGCACACCGATCTGTTCTCCCAGCACCTTCAACTGCTCAATGGCAGCGGGACGATAAACGTCACCAGCGACCAGCAGCGGGTTTTTCCCCCGTTTGGTCTTGAGCAAACTGGCCAGCTTGCCGGAGAAGGTGGTTTTCCCCGACCCCTGTAACCCCGACATAAGTATGACCGCCGGCGTACCCTTGATCTCGATATCGATGGCTGTACCACCCATAAGGGTCGCCAGCTCATCGTGCACGATTTTCACCATCATCTGATCCGGCTTCACGGCATTCAGCACATCCTGTCCCAGCGCTTTCTGTTTTACCGTTTCAGTAAACTCCTTGGCGGTTTTGTAGTTCACGTCGGCATCGAGCAATGCACGGCGCACCTCCTTAAGTGTTTCGGCTACATTTATTTCGGTTATCCTGCCCTGACCCTTTAGTATCTTAAACGACCTTTCCAGTCTGTCACTTAAATTTTCAAACATAGTAATTCTGCAACGTTTATTATTGAAAGACAAAGATAATGAAAAAAGCAATATCCCCGTTAGATGATTTCTGTGATGCTGATTCCATATGAGTTAATGAGTGTTAATGACTGCTGTCGTGCGCTGGTCAGGAGAGGGAATGGTTCACTGTTCCCTGCGCTTGTACGTGGATTACTAATGTCAAATGTCAAATCTCTTTGTTTTTATATCAAATGTATAGTTATTAAAATAAATATATGTTTTATTTTTGTTTATTTGAATTAATATTAACCATCTATCCAGTGATATGTCTATATCTGAATTTTTTTCCAGGTCATCCAATGTTAAAAGCACTGGAATCTCAATTATCCTGTTACTGTTATTGTGTTGCAACAATGGTCTTTATGGCGGAAACAGGGCTAAAACACCCCGAATCACGAAGAACACCTGTGAGTACAGTGAGAATCCTTTGCTGGTCGCCACCGGTAATCCCCGCTTCGGTTGGCAAATGCAGTCTGACAAGGACAATACCCTGCAAACAGCTTATGAGATAGAGATATATGCTGTAGATGAGGGAAAAAAGAAAAAGTTATGGAGCTCAGGAAAGGTGCTATCAGGAAACAATCAATCTATCCGGTACGAAGGAAAGAGGCTGCAACCGGTAAAAGAGCATCAATGGAGAGTGAGGGTCTGGGATGAAAAGAATAACCGCTCCGAATGGAGCAATATGAGTACCTTCCGGATTGCACCATCTCTTTTGGAATCAGGTGCCGGATGGATTGGTGCGATCGATAAGAAAGATGCAGATATTCCCGAGGGGAGGAGGTATCACGGTCTTTCGCCCACATCCGAGGATGCTGGAAGATGGCGTCAGAGCCACCCTCTCTCCAAAAGGAGTATCTACCTGAGAAAAGATTTCACTGCCGCCAAAGAGGTGGTTGATGCGGTCATATACATCAGCGGATTGGGCCATTATGAGCTGACTTTAAATGGAGACAGGATTGGTAACACTCAATTTGATCCGATGTGGAGTGATTATGACAAGACAATCTATTTTAATGCATACAATGTGACTGCAAACCTGAAACGGAGTAACGCGATAGGGGTGCTTCTGGGGAATGGATTCTTTAATGAGCAGGGTGGTCGTTATGTAAAGATGCAGGTGAGCTTCGGACCCCCTACCTTGTTCTTCCGGATGTATATCACTTACCGGGATGGGACAAAGGAAGTCATCGATTCGGACGAGAGCTGGAGATATGCTCCCAGCCCAATTGTATTCAATGACATGTATGGTGGTGAGGATTACGATGCCAGACTGGAACAGAAGGGATGGGATTCATTTGGGTATAACGATGCAGCATGGACCCCCGTGGTTATACAGAGTGCTCCGAAAGGCACACTGAGACCACAGACAACCGCTTCTGTCAGGATAATGGAGACCTTCACAGCACAATCGGTGAAAAGAGTAGGGGATGCCTATGTCTTTGATATGGGACAAAATCTATCAGGCTTCCCACTGATACGTGTTACCGGACAAAAAGGAGATAAAATAAGGTTAACACTGAGTGAGAACGTACACGAGGACGGATCAGCCAACCAGTCTCAATCAGGTGCACCCTATTATTATGAATACACACTGAAGGGTGGTGAGGAGGAGATATGGCACCCACGTTTCTCCTATTACGGATACAAATTTATTCAGGTTGATGGTGCCAAACCGGGAGATGTGGATGACCGGCGTAACCTGCCTCTATTAAAGGAGATACAATCCTGTTTTGTCTATAATTCCTCATCTGAGACAGGCTCTTTTCGCTGTTCGAACGATCTATTCAATGAAGCCCACAGGATTATTGTCAATGCTGTTAAAAGCAATATGCATGCTGTCTTTACCGATTGTCCCCACCGTGAAAAACTGGGATGGCTGGAGCAGGTTCATCTGAATGGTTCCGGGCTGTTTTACAATTTCGATTTATCCACGTTTGTGCCGAAAATAATGCGCGATATCAGTGATGCGCAGTTACCCAACGGATTGGTGCCTGATATAGCCCCGGAGTATGTGATATTTGATGGGGGATTCAGGGATTCACCCGAATGGGGTAGTGCCGCTGTCATCTTGCCTTTTATCTACTATCAATTTTACGGGGATAAATCGCTGATTATTGCCTATTACAATGTAATGAAGAAATATGTCGATTATCTTTCTACAACAGCAAAAAATCATATTGTTTCCCACGGGCTGGGTGACTGGTGTGACTACAGGAAAGATCATCCTTATGGCCCTTCACAAAATACACCCGTCCCGTTGTCTGCCTCAACACACTATTACATGGTGATCGATTATCTGGTGCAGGCGGCAGAAATAACCAACAACAGAGATGATATTGCCCATTACACCACGCTCAGGGATAAGGTGAGGGAGGCTTTTAATCGCACATTTTTTGATGAAGAGACCGGGCAATATGGCACGGGAAGTCAGGCATCCAATGCCATGCCTCTCTTTGCTGAGATTGTGCAGCCGCAGTATAAACAGGTCGTTTTGGATCATCTGGTAAGAGAGATTGAAGAGAGAGGATTTCGTCTTTCAACAGGAGATGTGGGAAACAAATATCTGTTTCAGACATTGGCAGATAACGGATTGAATGAGGTGATGTATAAAATGCATAATCATTACGAAGTGCCCGGGTACGGATTCCAGTTGCAGTTCGGAGCGACCACACTCACAGAGCTATGGGACCCGAGAGCTGGCGCATCATGGAATCATTTTATGATGGGACAGATAGAGGAGTGGTTTTACAAATCGCTGGCAGGAATAACGACAGAGGAGTACAACGGTTACCGTAACTTCGTGATAGCCCCAAAACCGGTGGGCGATTTAACGTTTGTAGAGGCATCCTACGATACACTTTACGGAAAGATCACGGTTGACTGGAGAAGAGAGAACAACCAGTTTATCCTGCAACTCTCTGTTCCGGTAAATTGTACAGCCAAAGTCTTTCTGCCGCACGAGACAACCTGCACAGAGGTCGGCAGCGGTAATCATTTATTTACAAAAGAATTATGAACATTGTAATATCCGAATAATGAGAAAAATAATTATCCTGGTGATTTTGATCGCATCAACGGCCATTGCTGTTTTTGCAAAGAAACCTGCTTCAGTGACACCCGTGAACCTGTTGTGTGAATATCTGACCAATCCTGCCGGCCTGGATGAGACCCATCCTCGTTTCAGCTGGATACTGAAAGCCAACAACGAACAAAAGTATGGTCAGAAACAAACGGCTTATCGTATTCTGGTCAGCAGTACGCTGAAGGGATTGAAAAGAGACAATGGCAATATGTGGGACTCAGGGTGGGTGAAATCGGACAATATGCAGCTGATAGCCTATGAAGGGAGCACGCTCTCCTCTGACCATACCTATTACTGGAAGGTCACAGTGAAGGATGAAAATGGGAGAGAATCAGCTCACAGTGAAACAGCGCTATGGAGCACCGGTCTGTTCTCTCCGGCTGAATGGAGTGCCCGATGGATCGGCAGTGCAGAGCTGTACGATTATGCGGCATCAAGGAATTTTTGCAATATTAGTGATCCATGGCTCCGCAAAACAGTTCTGCTGGATGAGAAACCCTCAAAGGCAACGCTGTTCGTAGCATCGGTAGGATATCACGAGCTCTATGTGAACGGTAAAAAGATCGGTGATGACGTGCTCTCACCGGCAGTTACCGATCACACAAAACGGGCCAGATATATCGCGTACGATATCGCCGGGGAGTTGAAGCAGGGAAAGAACGTGATCGGATTGTGGCTGGGCACCTCCTGGTCTGTTTTTGCACCCCATATCACACCAGACAAACCCCGTACTCCTCTTGTAACTGCACAGGCGGACCTGTATGATAAGCGTGGCAGGAAGATCCTTCGTATTGAAACAGATGAAACGTGGAGAACGCACCCCAGCCCCAACAGGCTGGTGGGGACATGGGAGATGCAGAATTACGGCGGTGAGATATGGGATGCCAATAAGAGTATAGATAACTGGAGTAATGCAACACTTGACGATGCGAGTTGGGATAATGCAACCCTCTACTCTCCTGCACTGACCCTGTCGGCACAACGTGTGGAAACAAACCGGCTGTTCGATGAGATTGAACCTGTGGCCATCGAAGAGAGGGCTGACGGCTCCTGGCGTGTGGATATGGGTGTGAATTTTGCGGGATGGACAAATATTCACGTGAAAGGCAACACGGGTGATACGATACACTTCCTGTTTTCTGAAAG
>Ga0209347_1005251_pt1 | contig 12518 bp, 7 predicted proteins | sample AutmiccommuBRH23_FD_187382 | JGI IMG/M metagenome (GOLD analysis project Ga0209347, IMG submission 187382) | Deep subsurface microbial communities from Mt. Terri, Switzerland - Autotrophic microbial communities BRH/23 (SPAdes) (version 2) | ecosystem: Environmental > Aquatic > Deep subsurface >...
TAATAAAACTGATTTTTATCGTGAAGCTGATATTAAAAAACATTGTACTTTTCCACTTTTAAATCGAAACCAGATGATTGAACTCATCAATAAATCAAAAACATCTTTATGAAAAGAATTTCAATATTACTAATTTGTATGCTCTTAACCGATGCTGCAGTCTGGGCAAAAAAAACAGTTCCTGCCCGCACTGAAAAAGGCGACACACTCATTAACAGCAGCCTTTTGAGCGGGCTGAAATTCAGAAACATCGGGCCTGCATGGGCAAGCGGAAGAATTGCCGATTTTGCAGTAAATACTGCCAACCCGAAGGAATATTATGCGGCAGTGGCAAGCGGAAATGTATGGAAAACCACAAACAACGGCACTACCTGGACTCCGGTATTCGACAATTATGGGGCCTATTCCATCGGCGATGTTGAAATGGATCCCAACAACCACAACATCATCTGGATTGGCACAGGCGAAAATAACCACCAGCGTGCACTGGGTTATGGCGACGGCGTTTATAAATCGATCGATGGCGGCAAATCATTCAAAAACATGGGGTTAAAGGAAAGCCGGCAGATTGGAGGCATAGTAATTGACCCGCGCAATTCTGATGTTGTTTTTGTTGCAGCCGAAGGTTCGGCATGGGGGCCTGGAAAAGAAAGAGGCCTCTATAAAACAACTGATGGTGGCCAAAACTGGAAAAAAGTGCTCGATATCAGCGAAAACACCGGAGTGAACAATATTAAATTGGATCCTTCAAACCCGGATATCCTTTATGCTACATCTGAACAAAGAAGACGCACAACCTTTACAAAAATTGGAGGAGGACCTGAATCGGCAGTCTACAAATCGACTGACGGCGGTGAAAACTGGCGCAAAATCATGAAAGGCCTGCCATCAGTCCACCTTGGCGGAATGGGCATCGATGTTTCACCTGCCAATCCCAACGTGGTGTACCTTATTGTGGAGGCAGCTGAAGATAAAGGCGGATTCTTCCGTTCGTCCGACAAAGGCGAAAGCTGGGAAAAAATGGGAAGCTACCATTCAAGCGGACAATATTACAACGAAATTTACTGTGACCCCATTGACATGAATAAGGTTTATTCCGTTGAAACTGTGTCGAAAGTAACAGTGGACGGGGGCAAAAACTGGACAAATATACCCACCCGTACCCGCCACGTCGATGACCATGCAATGTGGATTGATCCGGCTGACACCGATCATTTTATTATAGGTGGTGACGGCGGGATCTATGAAACCTGGGATGCAGGCGCTACATTTGATTACAAGGAAAACCTGCCCGTAACGCAGTTCTACAGGGTGCATGTCGACAATGCCGAACCCTTTTACAATGTATACGGAGGCACCCAGGATAACAACACCATGGGAGGGCCCTCCCGGAACCTTACACGCGACGGGGTGATCAACGATGAATGGTTTGTTACCCTCGGAGGCGATGGGTTCTGGATTGCAACCGACCCTGACAACCCCGATATCGTTTATACAGAGTATCAGTACGGAAACCTGTTCCGTTACGACAAAAAGAGCGGTGAAAGGGTAAGCATCAAGCCACGTGAGCGAAAAGATGAACTGACTTACAAGTGGAACTGGAACGCACCGATGTTTGTCAGTCCGCACAAGGGCACCCGTGTTTATATCGCTGCAAACAAGGTTTTCCGAAGCGACGACCGCGGAAATACATGGGAAGTGATCAGCGATGACCTCACCACGCAAACCGACCGCAACAGTTTCCCTGTTATGGGAAAATACTGGCCTTCCGATGCTGTGGCCAAAGATGTCTCCACTTCATTATGGGGCACAATTGTTTCGCTTGCAGAATCGCCATTGAAGGAAGGACTGCTGTATGCAGGAACTGACGACGGAGTGATTTCCGTTACTGAAAACGGAGGAATGTCATGGACACAGGTGAAATCTTTCCCCGGCATCCCGGCTTATACCTATGTAAGCGACATCTGCCCCGACCGTTTCAATGAAAATGTAGTATATGCCACCTTTAACAACCTGAAAAACGACGACTTTAAACCTTATGTATTAAAAAGCTCCGACAAGGGAAAAACATGGCAAAGTATCAGCGGTAACCTTCCGGAAAACGGATCAGTTCATACCATCATTCAGGACCATATCCGCCCCGACCTTCTATTTGCAGGAACAGAATTCGGAGTTTTCTTCACATTCGGTGGCGAAAAATGGGTGCAGATGAAATCGGGCATTCCAACTATAGCTGTTATGGATATTGCCATACAGGAACGCGAAAACGACCTGGTACTGGCAACCTTCGGACGTGGATTCTACATCCTCGACAACTACAGTCCGCTGCGTGAAATCACCACCCCTGTTATTGAAAAGAATGCACACCTGTTCCAGGTCAAAGATGCACTGATGTACATCCAGACCAGCAACAAGGACAACCAGGGCGACACCTACTACAAAGCTCCCAACCCATCATTTGGGGCAACATTTACCTATTACCTGAAGGATGTTCCAAAATCGAAAAAGGACCTGCGGAAAGAACAGGAGAAAAAGCTATTTGAAGAAGGGAAACCGATTCCTCAGCCTGCATGGAGAGAACTTCAGCTGGAAAACAAGGAAGAAGCATCTCACCTGATTTTCACTGTATACGATGCTGAAGGCAATGTAGTCAGGCAGCTGAGAAAACCCCCGTCGAAAGGCATCGGGCAGATCAGCTGGGACCTCCGGTATTCCATGCCGTCGGCTGTAAGGGTAAGCGGCAGTTTCAGTCCTTCGGCAAACACCGGCGGGAACGGGATCCTTGTGATGCCGGGCAGGTATTCAGTCGACATGAAGCTCTGGCACGAAGGCGAACTGACCCATCTTGCAGGCCCGGTTGAATTCAGCTGTTCCAAGCTGAACCAGCGGTCGCTGCCGGCTGAAGATTACCGTGAAAACAAGGAATTCAATGAAAAAACCAGCAGGCTGGCCATTGCAATGGTAGGCAGCAACCGCCTCCTCGAAGAACTGATATTAAAGGTAGAGCATTTCAAGGAAGCAATCTACTCAACACCCGGTGCCGAAAACCAACTGATGGATCGTGCCAGGAAGCTTGGAAAAGAACTGGAAGAACTTCAATATAAAATGAATGGAGTAGAGGCAAAAGCAAGCGGAGAAGAAGTTCCGCCAATGCACGTACCACTGAACGACAGGCTGAGCCAGATCAGCTATGCAACTGCCAGTTCAACCAGCAGCCTCACAGCTGCACAAAAACAGGGATATGATATACTTGCGGAAGAATTCCCGCCGGTATTGGCAGCCCTTAAGCGGATCGTTGAGCAGGATATTCCTGCACTGGAAACAGAGCTGAACAGGATTAATGCCCCCTGGACCCCGGGAAGGCTTCCTAATTGGAACAGGAATTAATACCAGATCATAACCAGAATATAAAAATGGCTGCCGGTTAAAACCGGTGGCCATTTTTGTTTTAATGTTGACTATTATATCTGCTTCCGCAATCATATCCCGGGTATATCAAATCATAACCAGGTATAGTAATAATTGAATTTACCCTAGACATGGTATAGGGAAATACCTGACTTGAAGTATGATCTGACATAAATCTAAAAGTGTTTAAATCTGAAGTGTGAGCATGACCACCATCTTAATCTAATGAAGCCCGCTGCCGCGCGATTGCATCGCGTGGAAGCTTTGATTTTACAGGGCAGAAGATTATTTGTACAACAGTATGCAGGAGGGCAGGGAGTATAGGAAAATGTTATTGTTGCTAAATAGAGCCACTACCCCTGCTGCCGTGCGATTACATCGCGTGGGTTTATTTAAATTTTATAAAAGTATTTTCTAATTTCAGGCATTCGTGAAAAAACCTGTTTCCACCGCTACCGCGCGATTGCCTCCGCTACCGCGCGATTGCATCGCGTGGAAGGGCAGAAGATTATTTGTACGGCAGTGCAGCAGATTATGCAGTAGAGAAGGGAATTTTGGAAAATATTATTGTTGTTAAGTAGAATCACACGATGCAATTGCGCGGGAGCGGGTGTTATTGGTATTCATTAAATACCACGCGATGCAATCGCGCGGGAGCGGGGTAATAAAATCAGTGGAATAACAGATATTACCGGCGATGTGCCACTGGTGACAGATTACCCGGGTACTGGCGGCAGAACAGGTTTTAACTACGATTTTAACGGCAATGTGACCACTGAAACCCAGAAGCTGATCACCATCAGTTACAACCTGCTGAACCTTCCCTATGAATTAAACTGGCTGGGGCAGAACAAATACGTCAGATATTTTTATACATTTGATGGTGAAAAGCTTCGCAAGACGGTTGAAAACAACGGCACTGTTACAAAGGTTGATTACTGCGGACCGTTCATATATGAAACCGTAAGCGGGGTACGTTCTTTAAAATATATAGTAACACCTGAGGGAAGGGCAGTAAAAAGTGGCAGTGATTGGGTCTACGAATATAACCTGACCGACCACCTGGGCAATGTAAGGGCGGTCATCCGTAAAGGGAGCAACGGGCTTGCAGAACTGATCCAGCAAAAGCATTATTATCCTTTTGGGATGGAAATGAGCCAGCTCAGCCTTGGCACCGGTACAAACAAATACCTGTACAACAGCAAGGAGATCCCAGGATGACTTTAACCTGTACTGGTATGATTACGGAAAATAAAGGACAGGAAAGGCTTTGGTATTCAAAGGATGATGGAGAAAAGGGGTACATTTCAACAGGTTGTCAAACTGGTATAAATGGACAGAATAGTTTACCACTCTATTTGCAATTCATGCGAAATGTAGATAAATCATTCAAAGGGAATTATTATTTAAGAGGTAAATGAAAAAAATAATATGCATTTTATTTATAATCTCCATTCTTAGTTGTCAAAATTCAAAAAAGTTAATCAATACTAGGTGGGAATGGAATATTAATGAAGATTGTATAAATTATATTGTTTTCAATAACAATAGGAGCATTAACTTATATTACTGTGAACCTGATGAAATTGTTTATGGGAATTATGCATTAAAGGAGGATACTATTTTTATACAAACGATCTCCGGGCAATATGACTCAGAATTTCCAGAAAATTCTCAACATAGACAGATTCCAGCATCTTACTTTTTAATCTTGCAAGGTAATAAAATCATTTCACATAAAGATTCTGAAATAAAATATGTAAAAATTAAATAAAAATCAATGAAAAGCTTCGCAAGACGGTTGAAAACAATGGCACTGTAACAAAGGTTGATTACTGCGGCCCGTTTGTGTATGAAACCGTAAGCGGGGTACGTTCTTTAAAATATATTGTAACACCTGAAGGCAGGGCAGTTAAAAGCGGCAGTGATTGGGTTTACGAATATAACCTGACAGACCACCTGGGCAATGTAAGGGCAGTCATCCGTAAAGGGAGCAACGGGCTTGCAGAATTGATCCAGCAAAAGCATTATTATCCGTTTGGGTTAGAAATGAGCCAGCTCAGCCTTGGCACCGGTACAAACAAATACCTCTACAACAGCAAGGAGATCCAGGATGACTTTAACCTGTACTGGTATGATTATGGGGCCAGGTTTTATGACCCGCAAATAGGAAGATGGCACAGTGTGGACCCCTTGGCGGAAAAGAATCCTTGGCTTTCTCCATATCATTTTTGCAGTAACAATCCTATTAATAGGCTTGACCCGGATGGAAGAGATGACTTTACTGTTAACAAGAAAACCGGAGATGTTACAAACATACGAGGGTTAAATTTATATTATTTTGCCAAAAAAGGGGTACCGAATATCAGGTCGGCGCCAGCAGGAGGATTCAAGGCCGGTAACCATGAGACACCTCAAATACCATTATTTCCCAAAGAAACACTTTTATATGTCGGACTTGGAAAGTCCGACTCCTGGTGGTTCCTGCTCCTGTACAACAACCACAATAATCAGGGGTTGCCTATTTGTTCTGCAGGCCTACGGGACTTTGACTTTCCAAGTCAAATATTACAAAACCCTTTAACTCTGGTATACGTGACCCAAAGACCACATCCATTAAAAGCGTTCAATTAGTTACTACTTGTTTATGTCGGACTTGGAAAGTCCGACTCCCGGTGGTTCCTGCTCGTGTACAACAACCACAATAATCATGGATCACGCTCCTTGAACTAAAATTTCCATTTTATTTTTGCACCAAGCATCCGGGGGCTTCCGGGAATAAAAGTGGGCATTCCGAGCCTGCCTCCCCAGTGGCCGCCACTGTTGCTGTATTTTTCTTCCAGCAGGTTTGTACCATATAGGCTTATAGTAACAGCCGGATTATCCGTTTCAACTCCCACAGTTAAATTCAGCAGGCCATATGCAGCTTGTTCTATTCCGGGCACATTGGCTTCGGTAAACCAGAAATGTGATTTCCATGAATACCATGGAGTGGCAAAAACCCTGAACCCTTTATGAATCCGGGCATCAGCTGAAAAACCAGCCACAAATTCATGTTCGGGTGCAAGTGCGAAATGCTTGCCCGCGTAGATAAAAGGCTGTTTATTCACTGTCAGGGAATCGAAGGAAGACTGCATCCAGGCATAACTTCCGAACAGGTGAAGCCCTTGCAGAAGGGCTACTTTCAGGCTGCTTTCCGCTCCATAGGATGTAGCTTTGCCTCCTGTTGTGATCAACCCCTGTCCCATTGTTCCGGCAGGAGTAAGGACATGCACATTTTCATGCTGCCTGAAGTACCCGTTCGCCCGCCAGTATACTTTCTGTGCAATGATGGTGTTCCAGCCTGCTTCCAGGCTGTTGATGTCTTCAGCCTTTACTGCCTGTGGAATACTTTGGTTGTTTACCTGCAGCAAAACAGGCTTTTGGTTACGGGAAGCATTTACATATATGTTGAAATTTTCATTTCTCCGGTACATGATACCTGCCTGTCCTGTTACTGAAAGAATGTTGTGATTCAGATGCTGTACACCGGAAGGAGCATATAACAAATTTTGAGCAGCACCGGTAAAATATCCCAGGGCTGAATCATCATTCTCCGGATTGGAAGTTTCGTGCTGAAGCGACATGCGGTCGTATACAGCACGTGTGCCGGCCGTAATGAACCACCTGTGCCTGACCTGGTATGTAAGGTGCACAAATGCCTGTGCCGACTGAAGGCTTCTTTCCCCTGAATAATTTTCACTATGCGCTCCTGCAAACGGGAAATTTTCTAACGGATCAGGATCAAACAAAGTGGGATGCAAGGGTACAGGCCCGTTTCCGGGCATCAGGAAATTGCCTGGCATTTTAAGAATATCATAAATAAGCTGGTCATTGCTGTTTACCGTTCCTGAAAAAGCACTTTTCTCATGGATGTAGTTCATGCCAAAAGAACCGTTCGTACGACTTTTCCTTGTAAAATTATAGCGTATTTCCTGAAACCAGGAACGGTTAGTATTTGCATCCTCCATTTCGAGGGCAGGAAGGACTGTACCATCAGCATCCCGGCGGCTGAGACCTGTATTTTCACGGACCGAAGTCAGGAAGGTCCAGTAGTTGTGCTCATCCCTGTAGTACCGGTACTTAAAGGTAACATCTGCCAGTTCCAGAGTGGAAACTGAACCTGTATTTTGTAATAACTGGTCATTATCAGTTGGAGTTCCTGTTGAATCAATGGTGGTCCAGGGATTCAGAAATCCTTTTCCCGGCTCTTCACTTTTCGAATAATTGAGCACAACATCCACCCTGTGATTATAGACAGGCGTAAACTTCAGGGAGAATCTGCCGCCCGTAAGGTTATCACCGTTCAGGTTACTGTCCTGCAGGTTTTTGATGTACCCTCCCCTGTCGTGCCAGATACCGGCCATTCTGACAGAAAGTATATCCTTCACAACCGGAATATTTACGGCAGCCTGTACTTCCTTCTTTTTAAAATTGCCTCCTCCGGCAGTTACATATCCTCCGAGGTCAGCATCCGGTTTTGCAGTGCTGAATGCAACAGCTCCGTCAGCAGCGTTTCTGCCTGAAAGAACATTTTGGGAACCCTTCAGTACCTCGGCCTGTTCAAGATCAAAGAACAGCGTTTGAAAACCACCCGGCTGAAAAACAGGCACCTGGTCAATGGTTACAGCAACCGAAGGAGATATTCCGGGAAAACCTGAATGACCTGTGGCGCCCCTGATTGAAAAAGCGGAAAATCCTCCACCAGTGCTTTCATAATGTAACCCGGGAATGAAATCTGCAAGTTCATTTTGCCGGTATATACCCGATTTCTCTGCTGCACTTCCCGAAACAACTTCAATAAAGGAAGGGATATCGGGGATTTGCTGTTCGCGTTTCTGAACAACAGATACCAATGGTTCAAGGTGGATTTTTTCCCTGTCGAGTGCAATATAATGATCATTATTGCCTGCCTGCATCATATAATCGAGTGTTTTGGTCCGGAAGCCCAGGCAGGTTACTTTGAGCCGCATTCTTCCGGGAGGCAGGTCAGAAAGCATAAACCGGCCCGATTCATTGGCATGCACACGCCTGTTCAACCCTTCGATTTCAACACTGGCTCCCGGCACCGGAACCTTTTCAGAATCACGTACAAGACCACGAAAAACAACCTGGGGGAGGGTTTCGCTCATGCGTTCCACATCGCGGTATTTTCGTTTCACCCTGCCACGTTTCTTGGTCTGCGCTTCAGCAGGAAAAATGAAAAGGATCAATAAGATTGTAACCAGGATTTGCTTCATCAACTTTCGGATCTTTACAAACCAAAACGTACAGAAACGAAAAATAATGTATAAGCAAAAATAAATATGCTACTGTTTTCGAAGAAAAGCATCCACACTTTGCGCAGCAACGTTTCCGCATGCGATGGCATGAACTACAAGACTTGCACCCTTTTCAACATCACCGGCGGCAAAGATTTTTTCAACTGAAGTTTGTTTTTCATCGTTGACCTTTACATTTCCGCGTGCATCATATTCCACACCCAGCATATCGAGCAAACCTGAATGAACAGGCTGGGTAAAGCCGGCTGCCAGCAGAACCAGTCCGGTTTCAAGCAACTCTGCCGTACCTTCAACTTCATTCATCACCCAGCGGCCACCGGCATCTTTTATCCATTCCACCTGAACCACTTCAGTATGGGTTAAATTCCCATCCGTTCCGATGAATCTTTTTGTTGAAAGGCTCCACCTCCGTTCACAACCTTCCTCATGTGAACTTGAAGAGCGTAAGGTATTGGGCCAGTATGGCCACGGGTTGTTGTTCTCTCTTTTTTCGGGAGGTTTTGGAAGGATTTCAATTTGTGTAACCGATTTGGCATTCTGCCGGTTTGAGGTTCCCACACAATCGGATCCGGTATCTCCCCCTCCAATAACAAGAACATGCTTATCTTTAGCAGATATCAGAAGTTCCTCCGGAACCGTCCTTCCTGCTACCAGCCTGTTCTGACGTGTTAAAAAATCCATGGCAAAATGAACCCCCTTCAGGTCTCTTCCTTCAACCTGCAAATCACGGGGTTGTTCAGCGCCCACAGCCAGTAAAACGGCATCGAATTCATCCATCAGTTCTTCTTTGGTAACATCAACGCCGACATTTACATTGGTTTTAAAGATGATGCCTTCGTCGACAAACAGTTCCAGCCTGCGGTCGATGACTCTTTTATTCAACTTGAAATCAGGAATACCATACCGGAGCAGTCCCCCGACTGCATCATTTTTTTCGAAAACAGTGACCAGGTGACCGGCCCTGTTCAGCAAATCAGCTGCTGCGAGTCCGGCAGGGCCTGAACCTATGACTGCCACTTTTTTCCCTGTGCGGGATTTTGGCGGATTTGCCGTAACATAGCCTGCCTCGAAGGCCTGCTCCACAGTGGCACATTCATTTTCACGTATAGTAACCGGATCTTCATGAATTGCAAGCACACATGATTTTTCACAGGGTGCAGGACATATTCTGCCTGTTATTTCAGGAAAACTGTTGGTGGAGTGCAAAATCTCGTAAGCTTCTTTTTTGTTTCCCCGGTAAAGTGCATCCTGCCATTCAGGAATTTTGCTGCCTACAGGACAGCCCCAGTGGCAAAAAGGCACACCGCAGTCCATGCATCTGGATGCCTGAAGTTTGCGGTCTTTCTCGTTGAGGGTTTGCTCCACCTCGCCATAATCGTAAACTCTTTCCCTGGCAGGACGGTAACCTGCATCTTTTCTTGGAATATTTATAAAACCTCTTGGATCTCCCATTTTGATCGTCGTTATGTGTTAATCAGTGAATTTTTATTCGTGCCTTGAAGGATCGTCTTCAGTAAGCTGCAGTTTTTTCTGCAATTCAAGCAGTTTCTGTTCTTCAAGCACTTTCTTGTATTCAAAGGGAATTACTTTAACAAATTTTGGAAGGTACTCTTCCCAATTTGTAAGAATTTTTGAAGCCAGGCTGCTCTGGGTATGTAGCAGATGATTATTGATGAGGCCCTGAAGTTCAATCACATCGGTTTTGTCTTCAACAGGAAGCAAATCAACCAACCCCTTATTGCAGAAATAGTCGAAATTGCCAGCTTCATCCAGAACATAAGCAATACCGCCGCTCATACCGGCTGCGAAATTTTTACCTGTTTTTCCAAGTACAACAACCCTTCCCCCGGTCATGTACTCGCAGCAATGGTCTCCTGCCCCTTCAACAACAGCATTTGCTCCTGAATTGCGCACACAGAACCTTTCGCCTGCAACTCCCTTTATATATGCCTCACCACGGGTTGCACCATAAAAAGAAGTATTTCCTATAATAATGTTTTCTTCGGGTTTAAAGGTAGAGCCAACAGGAGGCACAACGATGATTTTTCCTCCTGAAAGTCCTTTCCCGATATAATCGTTGGAATCACCCTCCAGCCTGAATGTAACACCCTTTACAAGAAAAGCCCCGAAACTTTGTCCGGCTGTACCGTGGAATGTACAATGAATAGTATCCTCAGGCAAACCTTGTTCTCCGTATCGCCTTGAGATTTCACCCGACAACATGGCACCGGTAGTACGGTCAACATTTATGATAGGATGTGAAATCCATACTTTTTCAGCTCCTCTTATAGCTTTGCGGGCATCTTTAATCAGATCATAATCGAGATGTCCTTTATCAGGCCTCGTATTGTCGTGCTGGTTCCGGATGGGAACTATTTTTGCTTCTTTAGGCATGTAAAGCAACTGAGAAAGATCGATATTTTTCATCTTCCAGTTCGTTACTTCCGGATCGACTTCAATAAGATCGGTTCTGCCAACGATGTCGTCGAACCTTGTGAAGCCCATCTCTGCCAGGTATTCCCTTATTTCGCGGGCAACAAACCTGAAATAGTTAATTGTATACTGGGCTTTGCCAAGGAACCTTTTCCTGAGGTTTTCATCCTGGGTGGCGATACCGGCCGGACATGTATTCATGTGGCACTTGCGCATCATCACGCAGCCCAGCACTATAAGCGGAGCCGTAGAGAAACCAAATTCCTCACCTCCGAGGCAGGCCAGTGAAACAACATCCCGGCCTGTTTTAATCTGTCCGTCGACCTGGAGTTTCACCCTTCCGCGAAGGTTGTTCATCACAAGGGTCTGCTGAGTTTCTGCTATACCAAGTTCTACCGGTAGTCCGGCGTGTTTAATGGAACTTGCAGGGCTGGCTCCTGTACCACCTTCCGTTCCTGCTATGACAATAATATCTGAAAAAGCTTTGGCAACACCTGCAGCTATGGTTCCTACCCCATTCTCAGAAACAAGTTTCACTGAAACCTTAGCTGTGGGATTAACGGTTTTAAGATCATAAATCAGCTGGGCAAGGTCTTCAATTGAGTAAATATCGTGGTGGGGAGGTGGCGAAATAAGGGTAATCCCCGGAGTGGAGTTTCTTGTTTTGGCAATAATTTTATTCACTTTGAAACCGGGTAATTGCCCGCCTTCACCTGGTTTAGCACCCTGTGCAATCTTTATCTGCAGCTCTTCTGCGTTGATCAGGTAGTTGTTGGTTACGCCAAACCGACCTGAAGCCACCTGTTTGATTTTACTGTTGCGTTCGGTGCCAAAGCGGGAAGGATCTTCTCCCCCTTCCCCTGTATTGCTTCGGCCTCCAATTGTATTCATGGTGATTGCCAGTGCCTCGTGTGTTTCTATGCTGATAGAACCATAGGACATAGCCCCGGTGACAAAACGTTTCATAATGGCTTCCTCGGGTTCAACCTGATCGATTGAAATGGGATTACGCTTGAATTTGAAGCAACCCCTTATAAATGCCGGCTTCCTGTTTTGTTTCTCCACCAGCGCACTGAATTCCTTATATTTCGTATAATCGTTGGTACGTGTTGACCACTGCAGTAAACCAATGGTTTCAGGATTCCATGCATGATGTAATCCGTTTTTCCTCCAGGCATAAACCCCTTCATTATCGAACCTGAACAATTCAGGTGTAAGGTCTTCCGAAAAAGCCTGCTTGTGGAACATGAGTGCCTCGGTATAGATTTCTTCAAGCCCTACACCGCTGATTTTTGCAGCAGTCCCTGTGAAATACCGGTCGATTAAGTCTTTATTGATTACGACTGATTCAAAAAT
>Ga0209347_1005252_pt1 | contig 12515 bp, 10 predicted proteins | sample AutmiccommuBRH23_FD_187382 | JGI IMG/M metagenome (GOLD analysis project Ga0209347, IMG submission 187382) | Deep subsurface microbial communities from Mt. Terri, Switzerland - Autotrophic microbial communities BRH/23 (SPAdes) (version 2) | ecosystem: Environmental > Aquatic > Deep subsurface >...
TCACCGCGTTTCGCCCGGGTGCCGGTGCCGAAACGCGGTGAGTTCGCCGAGCTTGCAAAGGACATCAACAGCCTGGGCGAGGAGCTAAAGCGCCTGTCACGGGAAATGGACTCGGAGGTGCGCAAGCAAACCGAGCGCATCGAGCTCAAGAACCGATCCTTGGAAATCCTCTACGACGTCGCCGCCAGCATTAACACTTCGAGGGATCTGGACGATCTTCTCAAACGCTTCCTTTTGACCCTATCGGGAGTGACCAACGCGCGTGCCGCCACCGTGCGCCTGCTCACCGATGACGCTCAGATGCGCCTGGTGGCGAGCCTGGGGCTCGATGAGGAGGTGCTGCGCGAGGAGGAGTTGGTGTCCGTGCAGCGCTGCATGTGCGGCAAGGCCTTGACCAAGGGAGAAGTGCACTCTCAGGGCAATGTCCGGCAGTGCGGCAAGCTGGCCGGCCGCCCGTTCTTCGAGGATGAAAACATCGAGATGATCGCCGTACCTCTGCAGTACCGCGGCAAGAACCTCGGCGTCTACAACCTGTTCGTACCCCGGCCCGGCCTGGTGGGCCGAGAGGACATCAGGGAACTGCTCACCAGCATCGGTCGGCACCTGGGTATGGCGATCGAAAAGGCGCGCCTCGACGAAGAGTCCAAGCGTCTCTCGATACACCGCGAACGCAGCATGCTGTCCCACGAACTGCACGATTCCCTGGCCCAGACGCTGGCAAGTCTGCGCTTCCAGGTCCGGGTCCTGGACGAGACCTTGCAGCCATCGGACAATGCCGAGGCCCGGCGGGAACTGCTCCGCATCCGCAACGGTCTCGACGAGGCCTATACGGAGTTGCGGGAGCTGCTCGCTCACTTCCGGGCACCGTTCGATCAGCGCGGCCTGGTCTCGGCGGTCGAGAAGGTGATCAATCGCTTCCGCAAGGAAACCGGAACCCTGATCTTCTTTCAGAACCAATGGAGCGCGGATAATCTTCCATCCGTGCTCGAGATGCAGGTGTTACGCATCATCCAGGAGTCCCTCAACAATATCCGCAAGCACAGCCAAGCACATGCCGTGCGCGTGATGTTGCGTACCGACAAGGAGGGTCTCAACACGGTCCTCATAGAGGATGACGGCGTCGGCATCCGTGATCGGATCCTGGAGGGGAACCCGGGAGAGCACATCGGTCTGTCGATCATGCGCGAACGCGCCCGGCGGCTGAACGGCGAGCTCGCCATCGAAAGCGAACCGGGCGAAGGCACCCGAGTCCTCCTGACGTTCAAGTACAACGAAACCGAGCAGCGCAATCTGCTGCAGATGATCTAGCGAGCCGCCTCCCGGTTGCACACGGCCGCACCTGCGAGGTCAGAATAACAGCCATGCGCATCCTGTTGGTGGACGATCATGCATTGTTCCGCATCGGTCTCGAGGGGCTCCTCGAGCGCCGCGGCATCGAGGTGGTCGCATCCGTCGGCGACGGCCGCGAAGGGATCCGCCTGGCCCAGGAGCTCAAGCCCGACGTGATCCTGCTGGACATGCGCATGCCCGAGGTCACGGGCACCCAGGTTCTGGGCCAGCTTCGCAATCAGGGCCTGGACATCCCGATCGTCATGCTCACCACCTCGAACGAAGAGCGGGACCTGATCGAATCCCTTCGCAGCGGCGCGCAGGGCTATCTGCTGAAGGACATGGATCCCGACGAGTTGGTCAACGCCCTCCGGGACATTGTCGCTGGGAAGACGGTGGTGGCGCCAGAGCTGGCGGCCGTGCTCGCCCGCGTCGTACAACAGGGCGACTCCAGCAATGTCATTCAGCCGACCCCCTTCTCCGAGCTGACTCCCCGAGAACACGAGATCCTGTGCCTGCTCGCCGAGGGCTTCAGTAACAAGGTGATCGCCAAGCAGTTGGGCATCTCCGATGGCACGGTGAAACTTCACGTCAAGGCGATCCTGCGCAAGCTCGGCGTCCACTCCCGGGTAGAAGCCGCGGTCATCGCCGTGGAACAGGAACTCTGCCAGAAGAACTGATGTTCCAACACGCGACCCGCGACCGAATTCAATGAAGACTTACCGCGACCTCGTCAACGATATTCTGCCCGAGATCACAGAACTCTTCCCATGGGATCTGGATGAACGGCTCGGCGGGGACGACGCCCCGCTGCTGGTGGATATCCGCGAGCCCGCCGAGTTCGCCCGAGCGCATGTGGAAGGCTCCATCAACGTACCGCGCGGCGTATTGGAGTCGGCCTGTGACTGGGGCTACCAGGAAACGCTCCCTGCCCTCGCCGCCGCCCGCGAGCGTCCGGTGGTCCTGATGTGCAAGTCCGGCAACCGCAGCGCCCTAGCCGCCAAGGTGCTGCAGGACATGGGCTACAAAAACGTGGCCTCCCTCAAGACGGGCCTGCGCGGGTGGAACGACTACGAACAGCCTTTGGTCGATGGCAAAGGCGCTCCGGTCGACATCGACGATGCCGAAGCGTTCTTCACCGATCAGGTGACGGAGGAGCAGATGGGACCGAAGGTGTGACTTCATGCGTCCGCATATGAACGCCGAGGACGCAGAGTCGCAGAGACCGCGAAGGTTGCTGTGGGCGCCAGCGGCTTTTTTGGCCACCCACCGTTCAACCACTGACCCCGCGAGCCATGATCGCCCGCAGCCATAGCTAGCGCCAATTCGATATCTTCTTCGCGTCCGCTGCATCTCCGCGCCCTCTGCGCTACCCGCCAGCGCCTCCCGACCCTACCGAGGCGCATGCACGAAGATTTTCTGATCTTCGCGACCCGGGTCGAACCATTTCAGCTTGTCGTGGAGCTTGACCACTTCGCCGACGATGATCAGCGTCGGCGGCTTGATGTCGCTCTCGCGGACGATTTTAGGCATGGTCTCCAACGTCCCCGTAAAGATGCGCTGCTCGCGGGTGGTGCCCTTCTGCACCAGCGCGATGGGCATGCTGGTGGGCATACCGTGGGCGATGAGTTCCTTGCATAGGATATCGACACCGTGCAGGCCCATGTAGAACACCACCGTCTGGTTGGGCTGGGCCAGAATCTGCCAATTGAGATTCATGGTCCCATCCTTGAGATGGCCCGTGGTGAAGATCACCGACTGCGAATAGTCCCGGTGGGTCAGAGGAATGCCGGAGTAGGAGGCAACGCCCGAGGCGGCGGTAATGGCCGGTACCACTTGGAATGCGATGCCTTCGTCCGCCAGCGTATCGATCTCCTCGCCGCCGCGACCGAAGATGAACGGGTCGCCTCCCTTGAGGCGGCATACGCGTTTGCCTTCCTTTGCCAGACGCACCAGCAGCTGGTTGATGCCTTCCTGAGGCACGGCGTGCTTGTTGCGTTCCTTGCCCACGTAGATGCGTTCGGCGTCTCGGCGACAGAGGTCCAGCACCTCCTGGGACACCAGCCGATCGTGGACGATGACATCGGCCTGCTGCATCAGTCGCAGGGCGCGGAACGTCAATAGATCCGGGTCGCCGGGGCCGCCGCCCACCAGGTACACCTCGCCATGCCGCTCCTGCTCGCCGTGCGCTGCCTTGCGCATCTCATCATCGAGGGCCTCGCGGGCGGCCCGCTCCTGGCCCGCGAAGGCGAGCTCCACCACATGACCCTCGAGGACCCGCTCCCAGAACTTTCGGCGTGCATCCACGTCGGGCAATGCGGCCTTGGCCCGATCACGGTATTCCTCCAGTAGCCGGCCCAGCACGCCGTAGGCCGAGGGGATCAGGGTCTCGAGTCGCGCGCGGAGGGTGCGTGCCAACACGGGCGATGCGCCCCCGGTGGAGATGGCGATCTGCACCGGAGAGCGATCGATCAGGGACGGAACGATGAAGCTGCACAGGGCCGGGTTGTCCACCACGTTCACCGGGATGTGACGCTCACGACACAGCCCCGAAACGGCCCGGTTCACGGCCTGGTCGTTGGTAGCCGCGATCACCAGTGCGCAGCCGTTCAGGTCGCCCGGCTCGAACGTTCCGGTGCGCAATTCCACATCGCCCGCCTCGACCATGCGTCGGATTTCTGGGCCGGTGGCCGGCGTCACGACTCGCACCCGGGCGCCGGCACGCAGTAGCAGTCCGGCCTTGCGCGCGGCCACGTCGCCGCCGCCGACCACCAGACAGTGTTGCCCGTGCAGGTTGATGAAGATGGGAAGAAAATCCATGCCCGTTCCCCGGAGCGGCTAAGTGGTTCAATTATCCACGCTTTCGGCGCGCCCGATATATTCTATTGGGGATACACACAGGCGCCGGATCAACCGGCCGGAATGCGCTCGAGGCCGCCCAGGTACGGACGCAGCACGGCTGGAATGGCGATGCTGCCGTCGGGCTGCTGTCCGTTCTCCATGACCGCCACCAGGGTACGCCCGACCGCAAGGCCCGAACCGTTCAGGGTGTGCAGCAACTCGGGCTTGCCGGTGTCCGGGTTGCGCCAGCGGGCCTGCATGCGCCGGGCCTGAAAATCCTCGAAATTGCTGCAGGAAGAGATCTCCCGATAGCGCGCCTGGCCCGGCAGCCACACCTCCAGATCGTAGGTCTTGGCCGCCGAGAACCCGAGATCGCCGCCGCACAGGCTGACCACCCGATAGGGCAGCTCCAGGCGCCTCAGCACCGTCTCTGCATGGCCCGTGAGCTCTTCCAGCGCGGCGTAGGATCGATCCGGCCGCACCAGCTGCACCAACTCCACCTTCTCGAACTGATGCTGGCGGATCATGCCCCGGGTGTCCTTGCCGTAGGAGCCGGCCTCGGAACGAAAGCACGGCGTGTGCGCCACCCTCCGCCACGGCAGGCGGTCGGCGTCCACGATGGCATCGCGAGCGATATTGGTAACTGGCACCTCGGCCGTGGGGATGAGGTACAGCTCGAGCTCCCCCCGCAGGGCGAACAGATCCTCCTCGAACTTGGGCAGCTGACCGGTACCGCGCAGGCTGTCGGCGTTCACCAGGTAGGGAACGTAGACCTCTTCGTAACCATGCTCAGCGGTGTGCAGGTCGAGCATGAACTGGGTGAGTGCCCGGTGCAGGCGCGCCAGCGGACCGTGCAGCACCACAAAGCGCGAGCCCGTAAGTTTGGCCGCGGTCTCGCTATCCAGCAGCCCGCTCCCCACGCCCAGGTCCACATGGTCCTGCGGCTCGAACTCGAACCTGCGCGGCTCACCCCAGCGGCGCACCTCGACGTTGGATTCTTCGTCGCCGCCCTCCGGAACACTGTCGTGGGGAATGTTGGGGATGCCGAGCAGGATCTCTTCCAGGGCGTCCTGCACGTCAGTCAGTTGGGATTGGGCCTGTTTTAAACGGTCGCCAAGGCTCGCCACCTCGTCCAGCAGCGGCTGGATGTCCTCGCCGGCGGATTTGGCCTTGCCGATTGCCTTGGAGCGGCTGTTGCGCTCGTTCTGCAGATTCTGGGTCCGGACCTGCAGGTCCTTGCGCTGATTCTCCAGGGCGCCGAGGCCGTCCACGTCCAGCTCGAATCCCCGCTTGCGCAGCGCACTGGCCACCGCCTCCGGCTCGGTGCGCAGTCGTTTCGGGTCCAACATCGCGACGTTCAATCCTGGTCGTTGACTTGGGCGGGCCAGCTTACGATATGCCCGGATTCGATAAAAGCGTTCAGGTGCTCGAGGATGGTCTGCACCTTTTCGGGACGGTCGAAGAACTCCACCACCACCGGCAGGTTCAGGGACATGTCCAGGAGACTCGACGAGTGCAGCGTCCCCGACTTGCCGAAGCCGCTGATTCCGCGAAATACGGTGACGCCGCGCACCTGCTCCTGGTCGTGCAGCCGGGTCAGCAGCTGGCGCAGGTGCGCCTTCTCCTCGGTGAGGTACACCCGCACCATGGTGACATCGGTCATGGTCATACGCTCCGCCCCAGTAGCACGCCGACCCAGGTGGCGGCCAGGCACAGCACCACGCTGGCGGCGACGTTGATGAAGGCCCGCAGCGGTTCGCCGCTCTCGAACAGCACCAGCGTCTCCATCGAGAAGGTGGAGAAGGTCGTGAACGCTCCCAACAGGCCCACCAGCAGGGCCGCGCGCCATTCGGCGGCCATGGCCATGCGCTCCAGCAGCAGCACGTACAGAATGCCCATGGCGAGGCAACCGAGCACGTTGACGATCAAGGTGCCGTAGGGAAACCCACGACCCAGCAGCGCCGCCACACCCAGGGATACACCGTAACGCAGCAGCGCGCCGGCGGCGCCCCCGAGCGCGATGGCGATCAGCTGCATGGGCCCTGGCGCTCGATCACGAGCGGCCCTTTCCGGCGTCCAGGCTCCGCAGCCGGGCGAGCTTCTCCGCGATCTTGATTTCCAGGCCCCGCTGCACCGGCTTGTAATAGGTCCGCTCGCCCAGTTCCTCCGGAAAGTAGCGCTCCCCGGCGGCATAGCCCTCCGGCTCGTCATGGGCGTAGCGATAGGACTTTCCGTACCCCAGCTCCTTCATCAGGCGGGTCGGGGCATTGCGCAGATGCAGCGGCACGTCCAGGGAACCGCCGGAGCACGCATCCTCCATGGCCGCCTTGAACGCCGCGTACACCGCGTTGCTCTTGGCGGCACAGGCGCAGTACACCACTGCCTGGGCGATGGCCAGGTGCCCCTCCGGACTGCCCAGACGCTCCTGCACGTCCCAGGCTTCCAGTGCCAGGGTCAGGGCCCGCGGGTCGGCGTTGCCGATGTCCTCGGTGGCCATGCGTACCACCCGGCGGGCAACGTAGAGAGGATCGCAGCCGCCGTCGAGCATCCGCGCCAACCAGTACAGGGCGGCGTCGGGAGCCGATCCGCGCACCGCCTTATGCAGGGCCGACATCTGGTCGTAAAACGCCTCGCCACCCTTGTCGAAGCGCCGCAGACCCTCGGCGACCACCGCCCGCACGGTCTGCTCGGAAATGCATGCGCCGGTGGCGGTGGGGTCGGCCAGGTCCGCTGCCACTTCCAACAGGTTCAGGGCGCGGCGGGCGTCGCCGTCGGCGGCCTGCGCCAGCAGATCCCGAAGCGCCGGCGCCATCTCCAGGCCACGTCCACCCAGCCCGCGCTCCGCATCGTTCAGGGCGCGGTCGATGATCCGGCGCATGTGCAGGGGTTCGAGGCGCTTCAGGACATACACCCGAGCGCGGGACAACAACGCATTGTTGAGCTCGAACGAGGGATTCTCGGTGGTGGCGCCCACCAGGATCACGGTGCCGTCCTCCACGTGGGGCAGAAACGCGTCCTGCTGGCTCTTGTTGAAGCGATGCACTTCGTCGACGAACAGCACGGTGGCGCGCTGATCCCGCGCCCGTGCCTGGCGGGCCTGGTCGATGGCGGCGCGGATGTCCTTGACTCCCGAGAGGACGGCCGAAATGCTCGCGAACTGCGCATCGGCCAACCCGGCGATCAGGCGTGCCAGGGTGGTTTTGCCGGTCCCGGGCGGCCCCCAGAAAAGCATGGAGTGCGGACGCCCCGCCTCCAGGGCCTGGCGTAACGGCCGCCCGGGGCCGAGCAGGTGTTCCTGGCCGGCGAATTCGTCCAGGCTCGTCGGGCGCATCCGGTCGGCCAGGGGCCGGAAATCCGCCGCTGCAGCAGCCACTCGGTCGTCCACGAGGCTCTCCTGCATGCGTTTAGGGGCGCGCGGGATCACCCACGACGTCCACACCCTCGGGAATCTTCAGCTGGAAACGCTCGGGGGCGATATCCGGGTTGACGCGCACGTCGCCAAACTGGATGCGCGAAAGCTGCCCGAAATTATCCTCCAGCTCCATCGCCCGCAGCGTCGTGTCGCCGAAGCCGATGCGCACCCGCTGAAAGTCCCCTTCGGGGTTCTTGGGTGTGAGCTCCACCCAATCCAACTCGCCCTGACGCCCGACCTCCCGCACCTCGAAGTCCTCTTCCAGGCTGCGCCGGCCGCTCAGCACCAGCATGGGGGCGCTGCTCACGGTCTCGTCCATGGCCTTGACCGTCACCTGTTCCAGCTCCGTGTCATAGATCCAGACCTGCTCGCCGTCACCCACCACCACCTGCGGATAGGGCTGTTCGTAGTCCCAGCGAAACCGCCGTGGGCGCTGCAGCCACACCCGCCCGCTGGAACGCTGCAGGGTGTCCCCTTCGGCGCTCACGAGCGTCTGCGAAAAGGTGGCCTGGAGGCCGCGCACGTCGCGATGGAACGCCTCCAACTGCTCCACGGCGCTGGCGGCGAACACCGGGTTCGGCGCTGCGGCGAGCAGCGGGAGGCAGAGCACGATCGTCGGGTAATGCAGTCGCATGGAGATTCATCCTGGGAGCCGCGCCCGGGTGGCAGCGCCGCCGGGCTGCTGCGGCTCAGTCTTTGGGGGGCGGCGGCACCAGAACTTCGCGGCTGCCGTTGCTTTGCATCTCGCTGACGATGCCGGTCATCTCCATGGTCTCGATCATGCGCGCAGCGCGGTTGTAACCGATCTTCAGGCGGCGCTGAACCGCAGAAATGGACGCCCGCCGGCTCTCGGTCACCACCCGCACCGCCTCGTCGTAGAGCGGGTCGGACTCGGAGTCCTCGCCAGGAGCCATTTCTCCAGGAAGCTGCACCATGGCTTCCTGCGCCTCGGAGACGATCTCCTCCAGGTAGTCGGGCTCGCCCCGCTTCTTGAGCTGCTCCACCACCCGGTGCACCTCGGCATCGGATACGAACGCCCCGTGCACCCGCGCCGGCATGCCACTGCCCGGAGGGAGGTACAGCATGTCGCCGTGGCCCAGCAACTGATCGGCGCCCATCTGGTCGAGGATGGTGCGCGAATCCACCTTCGACGACACCTGGAAGGCGATCCGGCTGGGGATATTGGCCTTGATCAGCCCGGTGATGACATTGACCGACGGGCGCTGGGTGGCCAGCAGCAGGTGGATGCCCGAGGCGCGCGCCTTCTGTGCCAGACGGGCGATGAGCTCCTCCACCTTCTTGCCGACGATCATCATCATGTCGGCAAACTCGTCGATGATGACCACCACGAAGGGCAGATGGGTCAGCGGCGGTCGATCCGCCTCCTCTGCAAGACTTTCGTTCGGGTCCCAGACGGGATCGAGGATGGGCTCGCCCGCCTCTTCCGCATCCTTCACCTTGCGGTTGTAGCCGGCGATGTTGCGCACCCCCAGGGCCGCCATCAACCGGTAACGCCGCTCCATCTCTCCCACGCACCAGCGCAGGGCGTTGGCCGCGTCCTTCATGTCGGTGACCACAGGGGTGAGCAGGTGGGGAATCCCCTCGTAGACCGACAGTTCCAGCATCTTGGGGTCGATCATGATCAGGCGCACGTCATGGGCAGTGGCCTTGTACAGCATGGACAGGACCATGGCGTTAATGGCCACCGACTTGCCCGAGCCAGTCGTCCCGGCCACCAGAAGGTGCGGCATCTTGGCCAGGTCCACCACCACCGGATGTCCCGCGATGTCCTTGCCCAGCGCCAGAGACATGGGCGAGGTCGCCCGGTCGTACTCCTGGGACTGCAGGATCTCCGACAATGCGACCACCTCGCGGTGCTCGTTGGGAATTTCCAGCCCCACCGTGGATTTGCCTGGGATCACCTCGACCACGCGCACGCTGATGGTCGACAGCGCCCGCGCAAGATCCTTGGCCAGATTGCTGATCTGGCTTACCTTCACGCCCGCCGCCGGCTGCAGCTCGAAACGTGTGATCACCGGTCCTGGGTGAACCGATTCCACCTGCACCTCGATGCCGAAGTCCTCCAGCTTCATCTCCACCAGGCGGGACATGGCCGCCAGCGCCTCGTTGGAGAAGCCGCCCTCGCTCTTCTGCGGCGGGTCGAGTAGCGCCAACGGCGGCAGGTCGGAGTTCACCGGCGGCTCGAACAGCGGCACCTGGCGCTCCTTCTCCAGGCGCACGCTCGGCTCGAGGGTCTTGATCACCGGCTCGATCTTCACGGGCTTGCGCTTCTCCTTGCGCTCCTTGTCCACCTTGACTGCCTCCTCCCGCTGGTGACGCGCCTGGCGGCCGGCAAGGTATTCCCGTACCCAGCCGATCGCATACCGGACCGAGCCACCCAGCCCCAGCACCCAGCGGCCGATGGAATCCATCAGCCCTAGCCAGGACAGGCCGGTGAACAGCGTCACGCCCGCAAGAAACAAGGCCAGAAGCAACAGCGTGGCCCCGAGGGCGCCGAAGGCCTGCACCAGCCCGCCGCCCACCATGCCGCCCAGGATCCCCCCGGCGCTGGGCTCCGGCAGCATGCCCGACGCAACCTGGAAGTGCAGCGTGGCCAGCCCGGCGCCCGCGGCCACGGTGAGTAGAAATCCCAGCCAACGCAGGCCGAAGGTGCGAACGTCGAACTCGCCGCTGGGCGTCCCGCCACGGAAGATGAGCCAGCCGCTATAGACGATCATGACCGGCAGCAGATAGGCCATGTAGCCGGCCAGCAGCAGCAGCACGTCGGCGAACCAGGCCCCGACCCGTCCGCCGGCGTTGGCGACCGCCTCCACGGGCGCGCTGTTGGTCCAGCCCGGGTCCTGATGATCGTAGCTGGCCAGGGCGATCAGAAAGTAGATGCCCAAGGCACCCAGCACGAACAGTGCACCTTCTCGCAGGCCACGGGCGACATGACTGCTGAGGGGCCGGGCGTCGGGATTCTTGCGTCGGGCTTGGGCCAAAGAGATATCAACCTCGATTTTAAGTTGTCACTGTAACGGGCTAATTATTAACACGTTCGCTCCCAGAGGCAAGGGCCTCCTGAACGGCGCGATGGACCAGTTGGCCGCCCCGCACGTTAATCCCCGCCCGCAACTCGCCATGGGATTCCAATTCGCCTGCCGCCAGGGCATGCACGTAGGGAATAAGGTTGGCGGACAGCGCCTGGGAGGCGGTGCGGGGCACCGCGCCCGGCATGTTGGTGACGGTGAAATGTACCACCCCGTGCTCCACGTAGGTGGGCGCATCCCAGGTGGTGGGACGGGTGGTCTCGACGCAGCCACCTTGATCCACTGAAATGTCGGCGATCACTGCCCCCGGGGCCATGGTAGCGACCATCTCGGCGCTGACCACATGCGGGGCGCGGCCGCCGGTGAGCAGCACGGCGCCCACCAGCAGGTCGGCCTCCGCCACCGCTTGCGCCACCCGCTCGCCATAGGGATACAGCGCGGTGACATTCGGGCCAAGGGCTCGCATGGCCTCCAACCGCTCCCACTTGGTATCGAATACGATGACGTTGGCACCCAGTGCGGCGGCCATGGCCGCCGCCGCGCCGCCGGCACTGCCGGCGCCGATGATCACTACCCGGCCCCGCGTCGCCGCCGGCAGGCTGCCCAGCAGCACCCCGCGGCCGCCATGGGGCAACTGCAGCAGCGTCGTCCCGTATTGTACCGCCAACCGTCCGGCGATCTCGCTCATGGGGCGCAGCAGCGGCAGACTGCCCTGCCGCTCCACGGTCTCGAAGGCGACTGCGGTCAGGCCGATGTCCTGCAGGGCTCGGGCGAGGTCGGGTTCCGCCGCCAGATGCAGGTAGCAGAACAGCACATGGTCGGGCCGTAGCAGCGCCAGTTCCGATGGCTGGGGCTCCTTGACCTTCACGATCAGCTGCGCGGTGCCGTACAGGGCTGCGGCGTCGGACACCACCTGGACACCGAGGCGGCGGTACTCCTCATCCAGGTAACCGCTCTGCCCCCCCGCGCCGCTCTGAACCGAGACCTGGTGGCCGGCGCGCACCAGCTCGCTGCACGCCTCCGGAATCAGGCCGACGCGCCCCTCGAAGCTTTTCACCTCTGTGGGAATTCCGATACGCATGCGGGCGCTCCGTGACTGTGCGTGTGCGCCTTTACCGTGTAGGCGCCATTACGTACCATGTCGGCTTCGTGTGCACCCGCGCGCGAGCCCGACGACGGTCATCCCCGAGCCGGCCCACTGCCTCGCAGATCTCCGCCGGGAGACCGGTGTCGCCCGAGCCGAAAAAAATTCTGGAGTGCATTATACATGAGCGAGACCAAGCATTGCCGTTTGCTGATCCTCGGTTCGGGCCCGGCCGGGTATACGGCGGCCGTCTACGCAGCCCGTGCAGGACTGGACCCGGTGCTCGTCACCGGCATCGAGCAGGGCGGCCAGTTGATGACCACCACAGACGTCGACAACTGGCCCGGCGATAACGAGGGGGTGCAGGGTCCGGAGCTCATGGAACGCATGCGCAAGCACGCCGAGCGCTTCGACACCGAAGTCATCTTCGATCACATCAACACCGTAGATCTCGGCGACCGCCCGTTCACCCTCGGCGGCGACGCCGCGACCTACACGTGCGATGCCCTCGTCATCGCTACGGGCGCCAGCGCCATGTACCTGGGTCTGCCCTCGGAGGAGAAGTTCAAGGGCAAAGGCGTGTCCGCGTGCGCCACCTGCGACGGCTTCTTCTATCGTAACCAGAAGGTCGCAGTCATCGGCGGCGGCAATACTGCCGTCGAAGAAGCGCTCTACCTATCCAATATCGCCGAGCACGTCACCCTGGTGCATCGCCGAGACAAGCTGCGCGCCGAAAAGATCCTTCAGGACCAGCTGTTCGAGAAGGAGAAGGCCGGCAAGGTCACGGTCGAGGGGAACC
>Ga0209347_1005253_pt1 | contig 12513 bp, 11 predicted proteins | sample AutmiccommuBRH23_FD_187382 | JGI IMG/M metagenome (GOLD analysis project Ga0209347, IMG submission 187382) | Deep subsurface microbial communities from Mt. Terri, Switzerland - Autotrophic microbial communities BRH/23 (SPAdes) (version 2) | ecosystem: Environmental > Aquatic > Deep subsurface >...
AGTCCCCCGGTGACAATAGATTCCTTTTGAGAAGAGAGCCCCGTGGATATTTGACGCAACTCGAATTTCCTGTTCTGCTTCACATAGACTACTTTCATTGAGTCCTCCTCAAATATGGCAATTTGAGGAATCACGATTGTGTCGCCGATAAAGTCTGCAATCACGCGACTGTTGGCTGTGAACCCAGGTTCGGGAAGCTCCAGGAGACTGTCTATCGAAGCTTCCACCTCGAAAAACTTCACTTTTGAATCCCTGTTGAGTGGTTGTCCCACCGGCAGCTTCTTGGTGATCCTGCCAAATGCCTGATTACCGGGCATCGCATCGAAGCTGTAGCTGACAGAATCGTTCTCGCTTAAATATTTAAAATTGGTTTCGTTCACCTTCATTTTCACCATCATCTCATTCACTTCCGGAATAATTACCAGAGGCATGTTGTTCCATACATTGTCCCCCTCCCTGAGCTTGCTACCTGTTCTGCGTGATTCGGAGATAATAGCAAATCCTGCTACCGGTGACTTGATGGTCAAGCCATCAAGTATACTCTTCACTGACTCCAGCCTGCTGGTCAACCGTCTGATATTGATCTCCAGTGTTCTGATCTCTGATCGGTTGATGATCTCCAGTGATTTTAGCTTTCGCTCCAGCCTTGTTTTCTCTATGGAGGCCATTTCGAGCTCCAGCTCACTTATCCTTCTTTGCGTGGGAGAAGCAAACCGGAACTGAAGGGAGTCCAGGTTGGCTATCTCGGTGTCGGCCTCGTTATTTTTTACCTGTGCCTCCAGCAGTGCATACTGCATCTGCAGATCGGCCTTCTTCTTGTTGAGTTCGGCGTTGACTGCTTCAAGGAACAGCTGCAGATTGTCATATTCGTTCTCAATATTATTATCTTCGATCACACAAACGACATCTCCTTCCTTCACCCGGCTACCGTCTTCAATCAGGAAAATGATGGTGCCGTTTACGTTCATCGGACATGCAATGGTGGAGTACCGCGTAGGCTCCACTATCCCCTCGATGATGATTGAGTTCTCGAAAGCTTTGTTGACGACTGTGTAGGTGGAGAGGTTTTCCTTCTCCTTCAGATTGCAGGAAGAGTGAAACAACGTCACCAGCATTACGATGAGAACGATCCGTTCCGTTTTCAATCTATTACTGTTTTATTTGAATGGGGTTGTACATATCGGCAGCAGTGATGTCACACGCTTCTTTCATCTCGATGCAATACTCCATCTTACCGAACGAACCATCAGCATTGTTGGTGCCGAAGGTGAATTGCAGCCCTGCCTCTTTCGCTTTCTGAATAAAGGCTTTGTTTGGGATTTTATACCTGTGGTTGATCTCCAGTACTTTGCCTGTCTCAACCATGGATGCGATCACCTTGTCCATGCGTTCATTTGTCCAGAAAACATCATAACGATCGTTCATCACATCGGGCAGGAAAGTGGGATTGACATATACATCCATCGGTTCATTCATCACATCCGCAATTTTTTGAACGATTAGATCCATATACTGTTCTTCATCTTCAATAAAGACCTCCTCCGGTATCCAGAGGCGGGTGCGGCGACCTTTTGAGTCTGTAAACGTCAGCGCATCGGTAAAGACGTAGTCGAAGCGGTCGCGTACCTCTTTTGAGAATGTCTCCGGCCATTCCCTGCCTTCCCCCTGCATTGCCTGAATAAAAGGTTGTCCTTCCATCGCCTCAAGATATTGCAGCACCTCCTCATCGCTGGTGATGGGAAAGCCGATGCCACAGTTGGGAGCAAGCGCATAATTGATGCCATACCTGCGTGCCTGTGCGGCAGCCTGCTCTGTGGTGATACCTTTCAGGTGCACATGGTAATCGAGCACGGGGAAGTTCTCCTGATGCAGTCTGATAATAGGGTCAGTAGTTTCATCGATGGCTTCAGCCTGTTGCTGTGTAATGTCAACCTTATCGCTGAGAGGAGTAACTGATATCGATTGAATCTCGATGATACCTTCCGTGCTACTCAGGGCAAACCTGCCGTCTGAAAGCAGTTGAACCGCATTCTCTTCAGTGCGGAAGGGGGATGCCGGTTCTATGTATTCCACCACGGGACTTCCATTCAGTTTCACCGTGATCGCTTTGCCTTCAACACGGATGATCATATCAAACCACTCGTTTGTATTTACGATCGATTTTGTGAGGTTACGTACACCCGCCAGACTGCCTGTTTTTGTCCACCACTGCGCACTCTCAAGATCGTTGTTCAAAGCTACCTTGTACCCCTTATCAAGGTTGTTATCGGTATGAAATGCTATGAACCCTTTACCGTTATCCACCGTTCGTGCAGTTACACTTAGTTCAAAATTGGTGTAATTTCCTTTTTTAAGCAATAAAGATGCTCCCTCATTCAGGGTAAGTGCCCCGTTGTTGAGTGATACCTCACCCCGGCTGTTCCATTGATCGCTGTTTTTACCGTCAAACAATAGTCCGGCTGTTTTGTCTCCGGTACAGGATACCATAATAAGGATGGTAGTCAGAATGGTCAGAAGAATCATTTTCATGGAAAATATAATTTAGGTATCAATCAGAACGTGATCAACAGCTCCACTGTTATCTTGTCTGAATCCATCTCAGCGTTCTCTGCGAAGATGGTCATCTCGTTATTCACAAAGTACCATTCGTAGTCGACCCTGAGGATGGAGGAGAACTGTTCCTGGTTGTATCCCAGTCCAATACCTGTTGTCAGGCGATTGACGTCAAACCCTGATTCATCCAGTCTCTCATCAATGGCATCCCAGCGAACGGCAGGCAGCAGATAATCGAATAATATGCTCCTGACCGGGAAATTGTAGGCACCCTGAAGATAGTAAGAGAGCATGTCGGAATAGAGGTCTGTTTTGCTTTCTTTTTTCATCACTTCAGTCTCTACCTTCCATCTCTCAGCCTCGTAGCGAAAATCGGCACCATAGAAAAGAAAGTTTCGGTTCTCATCTCTGGGATAGTTATACATTTTGGCAGTCACACGTGCACCCTTCATACCTCCCAGCTCGACACGCGCACCGAATGATTTTTTCTTTTTCCAGACCGGATCATTGATAGCGTTACCATTGAAGAGACCTGCTTCCAGTTTTGTGGGAACAACACCCAGGTTAAACTCATATTTAGCCAGCAATCCCAGATCCCTGGTGCTGATATAATATTTCCCGAGGAAAGCTCTGTTGGCAAACATCATTGTGCCGGGTGTCACGATATAGGAGTTGAACAGCGGGATACCTGTCTGACCCAGTGTGAACGACAATCCAGCGATCGGTTTTACTGTTCCGCTCAGGTCAAGCACTTTAAAATCGCCATTGTCGCTGAGCTCAATCTGTACTCTGAAGGAAGAGTAGGGGTTGATGATCCCCTTCGCCCCAATACGTGAGTTTCTCACAGAAAAGCGGGACATGCCTGTTTCGGAAGCATACTCAAATTTGTTCTTTAATGTCCCGTCGAACTTGATGCGGGGATAAGACAGCGTGTCAGTCACCTGGCCCGACAGTGTGGATGAAGAAAAAAGAAGCAGGAGTGTCAATAAATGTAACGTACGCATAAAAAGATAGAGTGATTATATTGATTATATAGAGTGATTATTTTTGATTCATATTTGCAGCAAACAGAGACCTTTATCGGTGGAGGCAATCAATGTTTCGGCATGATTGTCTGTTTATTAATTGGTGAAAAACTGTTCAAATCCTTCTGACCAGACGCTCCCGAGTGTTCCGTCGGGCATTTCGTAAATAAAGTAATAATGAAGGCCGGATATCTCTTTCGCCGTCTCTTTCGATTTTTCGATGCCCATCGCCATGAAAGCGGTGGCATAAGCATCGGCAGTCATGCAATTATCAGCAATCACCGTTGCTCCCAGGATATCCAGTTGTGACGGATAACCGGTATGGGGGTCGATGGTGTGGGCATATTTCCTGCCCTCCCTGATATAGAAATTGCGGTAATTACCCGAGGTGGCCAACGCTTTATCACAGAGAGAGAGGATAACCTGCAGCTCGTGCTGCATGCCGGAAACATCATCAATAGGCTTATCCACGCCGATGCGCCAGCACTCTCCCTTGTCGTTCATACCTCTGGCCGTGATCTCACCACCAATCTCAACCATGTAGTTCTCTATGCCGTAGCTTGCCAGCAGATTGGCAATCACATCGCAAGCGTAGCCTTTGGCGATGGCTGAGGTATTCAATGTGATACGGGAATCCTCTTTCACTATGTTTCCCCCGCTGTCGACAGCAACTTTTTCAAAGCCGACAAACTGTTTCAGGCTGTCGATGGTTCCGGGAGTGATGCTGTCCATATGCTGAAATCCGAAGCCCCATGCATTGATCAGCGGTGAGATGGTGATATCGAACTTACCTCCTGTCTTCCGGGAAACATCCATCGATTTCATGAACACATCGAGGAAGAAAGAGTCAGGCTTCACCGGCTCATTGCGGTTGATCTTCGAGATAATAGAATTTTCTTTGAAAGGATTCAGTGACTGGTCGAACTTTTCCAGTTCTGCCACGATCTCCTCCTTCATCGAACGGCTGTAGGCATACTTGATATGGTAACCGGTAGTGAAAATTTCACCCTGCTCCAGGTGATAGGTGTAATCCTTTTTATCACCGTTCGCATTACATGATAACAGTAATGTAACAGGGATTAACAGAAAAAGCAAGAGGTTATATTTTGTTTTCATTCAGTTGTCATTTGTCAGTTTTCAGCACTCAGCGTTCAGCTCAAAATTCCTCTTCAATCCGGTAGAAGTTCCTTTCGGAAGCATTTCTGGAAATAAGCTCACCCAAAAATCCAGCGAGAAACAGGAGCGTTCCCAGAATCATCATGGTGAGTGAGAGGTAGAAATAGGGTGAATCTGTGACAAGATGGTAGGAGTTACCCTGGTACATATCATATAGCTTCATGGCACCCACGAGAATAACGGCAATGAATCCCAACAGGAACATCACGCTCCCCCATAAACCAAAAAAGTGCATGGGTTTCTTCCCGAACCGGTTCAGAAACCAGAGTGTCATCAGATCGAGGTAGCCATTCACGAACCTGTTTGCGCCGAATTTACTCTTTCCATATTTGCGCGACTGATGCTGCACCACCTTTTCTCCTATCCTGGTATATCCGGCATTCCTTGCCAGTACGGGTATATAGCGATGCATGTCGTTGTAGACCTCGATACTTTTGGCCAGTGACTGATCATAAGCTTTCAGACCGCAGTTGAAATCGTGAATCTTAATCCCCGATATCCTCCTGGCAGTGGCATTGAACAGTCTCGACGGCAGGTTTTTCGTCAGCTTGTCATCGTACCTCTTCTTCTTCCACCCGGACACCAGATCATATCCATCCTCCCTGATCATACGATAGAGCCCGGGTATCTCATCGGGACTGTCCTGCAGGTCAGCATCCATGGTGATGATCACATCCCCTTCAGCTTTCTCAAAAGCACAATGCAGTGCGGGGGACTTACCGTAATTGCGGCGGAACTTTATCGCTTTCACCTTGTCCGACGTGCTGCGGAGCTGTTTGATGATCTCCCAGGAACTGTCGGTACTTCCATCGTCCACGAAAATGATCTCGTACGAAAAGCCATTCTCCTGCATCACCCGGGCGATCCAGCTATGCAGCTCGGGGAGCGACTCCTCTTCGTTAAATAAAGGTATGACAACTGAAATATCCATTTGTCGAAAATATTGTTTAGATGTTATGTTTCGATTTGTAGCGAATAGCTAAGGGGACGATGAACAAAGAGAGAAGCAATCCCCAAAAGATGTCTGCCATGATCACGCTGTTAAAGATATAGGTGAAAGGGGTAGGGAGGGACTGCTCCGTCAGCTGAGTGACGAGTGTCTTCGTTATTTCCATTGATTGTGCCATCTCAATCATCCTGTCATAGAGATTGGAGATAAAAGCAGGATCAATCCATTTCACATGAATAAAAACAATGACCGATTCCAAAATAGATGCAAAGAAGAAGAGCATGATGGAAAATTGCACGCCATGCCAGTAACGCATTTTGCTCTCCACCGCTCCCGTGTTGTACGTCACAAGATAATAAAACAGCAGCACCGGTGTCCCTATGCTCAGTATTGAACCAATGAAATTAAGTGCCGGATAGTTCGTTCCAAGAATAACAAATAGATACTTCAGCACCCAGAAAAGGCCCATGAAAATACCGGCGTTCATTGTATAATTCAATAACTGACTCTTATTTTCTTCCATTGATTCATCTTTATCATGCAAAAGTAATCAAAAATATGCAAAACGATGTATGATGCGTTTTTGAAGATAAATTTCAGGGTATATGCAGTGCCCCCCAAAAGTTTTTTTGTCTGACTTTTGGGGGGCACTGCACTTGTGTTATATTGTCAACCTTACCGATTCAATACTACTTTTCCTTATTTTCTGTTGCTTCATCCAACGGATCATTCTCCTTTGCATTGGGGAGAATCAGGTTGAGGACAATTCCGACTAATGCTGAAAGACCGATTCCCGTCATGCTGATAGTGCCAATCTGTAGTACCGCACCCCCGATACCGGTTGTGAGGATGAGTGAAACGATGATAAGATTACGTGTGTTGCTCATATCTGTTCTGTTTTGTACCATGTTGTTTACACCCGTGGCGGCGATCATGCCGAAGAGCAATAGCATGATACCTCCAAGCACAGAGCCCGGGATCGATTTAAGCAGTGCACTTATTTTGCCCACCATGGAGAAAATAATTCCCGTGATTGCCGCGATGCGTATTACAGCAGGGTCAGTCACCTTGGTGAGCACCATGGCACCGGTCACCTCCGAATAGGTTGTAACGGGAGGTCCCCCGATGAAGCCCGAGATACAACAGGCAATACCGTCACCCAGCATGGTGCGGTGCAGACCCGGTTTTTTTACAAAATCCTTTCCTGCCACCTGGCTTACGGCGTAGACATCACCCACATGTTCAATCACCGGAGCAATGGCAACGGGAATCATAAAGAGGATGGCTCCCCATGAAAACTCCGGTTTGACGAACTGTGGCAACCCCAGCCATGGTGCTGCAGCCACACCCGAGAAATCGACTTTTCCGAGAAGCGTGGCAGCGATGTAACCCACAATAATCCCCGCGAAGATTGGAATCAGCTTAAGCAATCCTTTGGCAAACATGCTCACTATTATAGCTGTGACCAGCGCTATAATCGCCAGCAGCCAGTCCTCACCGGCCATATTCACTCCCGTGCCGGCCAGGGAGAGACCGATAAGCATGATCACCGGACCGATCACTACAGGCGGAAAAAGTCGTTTGATCAGGTTTATGCCTTGCCATTTCACCAATGCACTCATCAGGAAGTAGACCATCCCTACGGCTACGAGACCCGACAGCGTGCCGGCCAGTCCATACAATTCCGTCGCTTTCACGATGGGAGCGATAAAGGCGAAGCTGCTGCCCAAAAAAATAGGAACAATGCCTTTCGTAACCAGATGAAAGATCAGTGTCCCTACGCCTGCGGTAAACAGTGCTGTGGAAGGATCGAGTCCTACGAGTAAAGGTACCAGCACAGTGGCTCCAAAGGCCACAAATAGAAATTGAACCCCTACGATGGTTTTTAACGCGGGGCTTAGTTGTTTGTTGTTCTCCATTTAATTGTTAAAATCATGATTTGCCTGCAAAGATAAATGATTTTTTTAAATGGGAAACATATTTTAAGGCGGATTTGTCGTCCATCGTATCCATGACAGTGCATGCCATAGACATCTGTCAGATAAATGAAGGAGTAAATCATCAAGGAGACATAATTTTTTACTTAATGAATAACTTTCGCATGTGCAAAAGCTTCCATCAATTGCTCTTTAGTTATATTTGACAACCTTAAATACCTGCGATTATCCACGGGTACTACTATCTGTCCTTTGTTGGAAGATAGCATAGTACCTTTTTCATTTAAATCTCTGAATAATTTCACATTGCGGCTATTCAGGGGCAATGTAAGTTTACTACTCCCGGAAATATGCCAGTATACCACGTAATAATCCCCTTTTCTTTTGAATAAAAAAGCCCTCACCTCATTGCTCCCACCGGCGATATGCTTTAATTGTTCATAACGGACCAACTCGGGCTGCCCCTTTTCATTCAGAAGCAGGTGATGTTCCTGGTGGGTATCCTGTAGCATAGTTTTCTGTTCTTTGGTAAGCCATTCGCTTTCTCTGACCTCTTCCCATCTGCGAACCACCTCCAGATTATCTGCCGTTCTGGGATGTGTTTCAAACCCATGCAGATTGGCGTGAATGGAGATGGGGCAATCCCATGCCGCAGCGACGCTCGTGACAAACTCCAGCATGTCGGGCTGCGTACCTATGGTTGTCTCCCCCGGCACCCAATAACCCAACCATCCGAAGTTGATGCGGGTAAAATCCTCTCTCATACGTGGCGCTTCTTCAACCGGCCACTCTCTCACCTCCTCTTTCAACACCTCGGGTCTGAAGACATCAAAAGCATTCCCTCCGCTCAGCATATGCCAGCTGAAATGAGCTTTGGCCGCTCCCTCGGCAAACAGCGGGGCAGGTTTAAGCCGCTTGAAGACGCTGTATTGAGCCAACGGGATGTTGATTCCAAAAGGAGGATTGACCCCTTCCGATCCATCAAAGTAGATAAACTGAAAACCGGCATTGTAGATATCGGCTATTTTATCGGCTATCTCGTCCTGTAGGCTGGTCTGCTGGTTGATATAAACGCTGGTGGCCCCAAATTCACTGACATCTAATATACCTATAGAGGTCCCTTTTGGGAGACTGTTCACGGTGGTGCGGTCAATCCCCCGTACACAGCCCCTGAACTGGTAGGGTGGTGCTGTCGTGTAATCGGTGTAAGAAATAAGCTCTGTGCCCACTTTCAAAACACGGCATCCATCAGCCATCACTGAACCCTCTGGGTTTTGTTCTACCCGGACTGTTGAGTCTGCGATCCCCAGCTCCTCAGACAAGGTGAATACCCGTTGCAAATTGAGCCGGTGATCAGGGACTGGCGTGATATACGGACTGTTTCTGCCGATGTGTGAATGCAAAAAATGAACACCCGGGATGATCCCTGCCGCTTTTATTTTCTCCAGCATCTTTCTCAGATCCTCTTTTCCGTTTGGATAAAGCGTTGTATCAATCTCATAACTCCCTATTTTATCATATCCGCCGTATCCCTCGAAACTGGGATAATAGATATTCATAGCCCTGAAGCCACCCATCCTGGCATACTTGATATGTTGGTCCACATTCCCCGGGTTTATATTGGCTGTCCAATAATAGGAGGCATTAATCATCTTGCTTCTCCTGCTTTCTACCCCTTTGGGTAAGTGAAAGTCGTCCTCTAACTGAGCAATATGATCCAATAACTGGTCTGTTTCGCAAACAATCAATGCCGCACCTGTTCCTTTCCATTTTATCGCTTTGATCGCATTTGCTCTCAGGATATCATATTCTTTCCGTTTTTCAAAATCAATAGATGCATATGCATCGGTGGCTAACAGGTTAATCGCTGTTTTGTTGTCCCAGCTGACATTCAGCCACTCTCCGAAATATTCCCTGCGACGTACGGGCAGTTGCAGAAGGCAAATCTCTGTGGCCGGGGGTGGTGTAATCTTCAGATAGGAGGGATATATACCCTCTGCCATAAAATCATGAAGGGTGAAACCTACATATGCAGATGTCTCCTTGACTTGAATGACTGCTTTGTAGGGAATTAACTCGAAACCGACAATCAGTTTGTCTCCTTCCTTGTATATTGTGTCGGCCTGAAACGTCGTTTTTTTATTGGGATGGGCCAATTTAATTTCATTATGGTAAGGCCTTTCCTGTGTCACTGAGAAGATTGCGATCTCTTCTCCCTGCATCAGACACTCTTCATGGGTAGATTTAAGAATCAGGCTTTTAGTGATGGCATCGTTGCCAATGACCAATTTGAACTGGTCGTTCTCAATAACTATATCATCGCCGGCAACAAGTGCTTCTTTCTGAGCATACGACGAGTGATGAACGAGCAGCAGGGTGAACAGTAAAATGATATTTTTCTTCATGGGTACGATTGATTGTTCTGCTTCATATTTATTCTGTTTTTTAGTTCGAGATAATCCACCTCCTCTTTTATCTCAGAGATATTCCTGTTTTTCCGGGGATTCCCCGCATCGGTGGAGATGGGGTGGGCGCTCATGGCCTCCTTCGCCTTCTTCTCCGCGGAAACGGAAAACAGATATCAGAAATTTATCTCTATCAGTTCATTGAAACTGGTTGTATAGGCTTGCGAGAGATGCCTGCGCCGCATCTTATGGGTCAGCTCATCCTGCGAGGCGAGTCGTACCAGCGTCTTCCCGTACTTATGATTCAGGGTATCCATCGTCTCCATCAGCTTCCTGTGCTTCGGGTTGGAGTTGAAAAAGAGGGAGGGCTGGTACTCGTTCGCATCCACAAAATCCAAAAGGATCACCCCTGCTCTTTTATAATGCTTGTCCGCACGAAAGATGCTCTTCAGCCCCGTGATGGCGAAGCCGGCCAGCTCGAGCGAGGAGGAGGTGGGGAAAGGGAGCTTCAGCACTACGCTCTTGGCGTAGAACGCCTCCTTGTCGTTGAAGCGGTTAGTCTCTATAAAAACCATCATGCGGCGGCACATCGACTGTTGCTCACGGAGCTTCTCGGCACTGAGCATGGTAAAGGTGGCGATGCGCTCGTGCAGGTCGCTGAACGTGTTGTAGTCACGGTCGAAAGAACGCGTGGTGGTGATGCTCTGCTTCTTCTCGGGTATCTCCATCTCAATGGACGGTATTCCCTGCAGGTCCTTCTGCAGGTTGCGGCCGACGACCGTCATCAGTGAGCGTACCACCGACTCGGGCAGCAGCGTGAAGTCGTATGCCGTGTTGACCCCCATGGTGCGCAGCTTGCGGGCATACCTCCGTCCGATACCCCAGACATCCTCCACGGCAGTCCACTTCAGTGCTTTGATCCGTTTTGTCCCGGTGTCGATCACATGTACCCCGTTCAGCTCAGGGTACTTCTTGGCGATGCGGTTGGCAACCTTGGCCAGCGCTTTGGTGGGGGCTATGCCCACGCTGAGGGGTATGCCTGTCCATCGGCCTACCTGCCTGCGCATTTTGAGGCCGTACTCTTTCAGGTCGACCGCTATGCCCGACAGGTCGAGAAAACATTCATCGATGGAGTAGATCTCATGCGAGGGAGTGTAGGAGGAGAGGATATTCATCACGCGGCGGCTCATGTCGCCATAAAGCACGAAGTTGGAAGAGAAAACATGCACGTTGTGTGTCCGCATCGCCTGTTGTATCTGGAAGGCGGGTGCACCCATCTTTATCCCCACTGCCTTGGCTTCGTTGGAGCGCGCGATCACGCAGCCGTCGTTGTTGCTCAGCACAACGATGGGCTTGCCGTTGAGTGCCGGGTTGAAAACCCGCTCGCAGGAGGCGTAGAAGTTATTGCAGTCGGCTAAGGCGTACATTGTTATTGATAATAGAGGTGACGATACCCCAAATGCAGATCTCTGCCTCCTCGAAGCTATACTCGAGCGTGGGGAAGTCGGGGTTCAGAGGGATCAGCTGTATCTTATCATCCGTTTTACGGATCCATTTCGTGGTGAACTCACCGTCGATATAGCAGCAGGCAAGCAGGTCGGAGGACCACTCCACCGAGCGGTCGATCACCAGTATGCTGCCGGGATAGACCAGTGGTGCCAGCGAGTAACCACGCGCCACAGCATAGAAGGTGGCATCGGGGTGCTTCACCAGCAGCTTGTTGATATCGAGGTTCTCCTGCAGAAAGTCATCGGCAGGAGAGGGGAAGCCGCAGGCGATCTCCCCCACGAAAGGGAGCTCCAGCTCCGACATTTGGGGAGAGAAGAAATCGAAATCGGATGTGGAGAAGATCTTTTCCATCGGCGCTTTTCTTTTCGCACGTTTTACATTGTTCCCTGATGCAAATATATGCTTTTCCACGCAATAAAAAAAGTGGGAGCGCAGACAGAAAAGTTAATTATTGAACTTTCACATGTTCATAATATTAGGGTAGATACAGCTAAACAGCAACTCAATTCTCGGGTACCAGCCTCAGCAGTATGATCTCACTCTGAGTGCCAAAGCGGATGGGAGAGAAGAAGGTGCCCAGACCCTGAGAGACAAAGATATGCATATCTTTGTATTTATATAAGCCCCTGTTATAGCCGAACATCCATTTGGCGATAAAGGTAAAGGGGAACATCTGCCCTGCATGCGTGTGGCCCGTGAGGAGCAGGTCGGCTCCTCTGGCGGACATATATTCAATACCGTCGGGGCGGTGATGCAGCACCACCGTGGGCTGCTCCTCATCAATCTCCAGGCTGTTCATCATGCTCTCCACTGTCGTAGAGTCGCTGGAAGCGTGAATGTCGAAGGTCTCACTGTCGGCAGCCATATTGTTGAGGCCGACAATCTGCAGCTCCTTATAGCGAACCACCTTATTCAGCAGCACCGTGGTGCCGCTGTCATGCACACGACGGATCACCTGC
>Ga0209347_1005255_pt1 | contig 12508 bp, 13 predicted proteins | sample AutmiccommuBRH23_FD_187382 | JGI IMG/M metagenome (GOLD analysis project Ga0209347, IMG submission 187382) | Deep subsurface microbial communities from Mt. Terri, Switzerland - Autotrophic microbial communities BRH/23 (SPAdes) (version 2) | ecosystem: Environmental > Aquatic > Deep subsurface >...
GCCAGCGCCCCGGTGTTCGCCGGCGACTGACCCCTTGCCCCCTGCAGTATTTTATATGACCTGGTCTCGGCCATCATGGCCTGCGCCTCCCCTGTGTCCACCGGGGCAACCCGGAAGGAAACATCCCTGAACAGCTCGGTATAAATACCGCCAAGGCCGTAAACCATGACCGGTCCGAACTGGTGGTCACGCCTGGCGCCGGCTATCACTTCGGTGCCCCCGGTGCGGTATTCCTGCAGCAGCACCCCCTCCAGCCTGGCGCCCGGGGCCTTTTTGGCGGCGCTGCGCATTATCCGGTCAAAGGCCTCAGCCACCTCACCGGCAGTATTTAGCCCCACTATTACTCCGCCCACCTCAGACTTGTGGGAAACATCAGGGCTGTCCAGCTTCATCACCAGCGGAAATCCCAATTCCAGGGCGGCCTTTTGAGCCTCCGACCGGTTGGAGGCCGCTATTGACCTCACTGTGGGGATGCCGCAGCAGCTGACAATCTCCAGAGCCAGGGCACCCAGTATTTCTTCCCCTTTTTCCCCTGCCTTTCTTAAAAGCTCCTCTATTCTTGACGTATCAAAGCCAGGCAGTTCGGTATCTGTCAGGGAAGGGGCATCTTTAATGGTGTGGTAATAGCTGTATAGTTTTCCCAGTCCCAGGGCGGCCCGTTCGGGGGAAGAGTAGGCCACTATGGTGCCCTCCTCCTCCAGCTTTTGGGCCCAGGCCGGGCGGTGGGGGCCGAAAACCCAGGCCGCCAGCGGCTTGTCCGGGTATTTCCGGGCTGTTTCCTTAAGGACTCCGGTTACATCCAGCGGGCCCCGGTCCGGCTCCAGGTAAGCCGGGGTGATACAGACCACCGCGTCAACCCCGGGGTCCTCCATAGCCTTTTCCAGGGCCAGTTTCATAATGGGCAGATAGCCTTTGGACATGCCGGCGGGCCAGATATCGGCCGGGTTCCCCACCTCCATCCACTGCGGATATACCCTGGCCAGATCCGTCAGGGTTTCACCGGAGAACTCCGCCACCTCCAGGCCGTGCCGGGAGCAGGCGTCCACCAGGGCAATCCCGGCCCCACCCGATATGGTGACAATGGCCACCCGCTTACCGGGTATGGAAGAGTAGGTCATGAATGTTTTGTTAAGCTCATTCATTTCACCCACCTGGTTAACCCTGATCACCCCTGCCTGCCGGAAGGCTGCGTCATAAACGGCATCTTCCCCGGCCAGGGACCCGCTGTGAGAGCTGGCCGCCCTGGCCCCCTCCTCGCTCCTCCCGGTTTTTAGGCACAGAACGGGCTTTACCCGGGTTACCCGGCGGGCCGCCCCCATGAAGCGCCTACCCTCCCTTAGCCCCTCCATGTGGAGGTTAACCACCCGCACCCTGCTTTCCCTTTCAAAATAGGTGAGCACATCAGCAAAGTCGATGTCCGCAGTATTACCTATATCTACACCTATACCAACCCCCGCAGTAAAATCCAGGGCCCCGGCCAGGAATATTCCCGACTGGCAGATTACCCCGTTGGCCGCGGGACGGTTGGTGAAGGTGACAAAAGCAGTGTTAAAGTCCGTAAAAGAGTTCACCATGCCCAGCGTATTGGGGCCCACCACTCTGGTACCGGTACCCCTTATGGCCTCAATTATCTCGGCCTGCATTTTTTTCCCCTCGTTATCGGCATCGGCAAACCCCTGGGTAATAATGGCCACCGCCTTAATGCCTTTGATCACGCACTCCCTGACAATGCCCGGCACGGCCCCCCGGGGGGTGGAAATAACGGCCAGATCCACCACCTCCGGAATATCGGTAACCGTGGGGTAAACCTTTACCCCCAATATCTCGCCACCCCGGGGGTTTACAGCGTAAATCCTTCCCCTGAAGCCGCAGGCTATAAGGTTTTCCATGCCATTGAAGCTTCCGGGGCCGGTGCGGGTGGAAACTCCGATCATAGCCACTGATTCAGGCTCAACAAACCGTTTAAGCTGGGTATATAAATCTTCCATAATTCTCGCCTCCGATATCAAAAGAGCTGTTTTTTAATACCTTTGATCAAATCAAAAGCCTGCCCGGGGCTATCATAAACAGTGTTTCCTATAACCACGGTATCCGCCAGAGAGGCTGCAGAGAGCAGCTGGCCAGGGGTTTTTATCCCCCCGCCGTAAACCAGGTGAATATTTTTTTTGGCCCTGGCCACAGCCCTTACTAATTCCATATCGCCAAAAACACCGCTGTATTCTATATAAAGCACGGGCAGTCTAAAAATGCTCTGGGCCAGGCGGGTATACGCCACAGCGTCCTCTATGGACACTCTCCCAGCCCCGGTAAGCCTTCCCACGGCAGAGTCCGGGTTGCAGACCAGGTAGCCCTCGGCCAGTATTCTTTCCCAGCCAATCAAGTCCCCATATTTTTTAATGGCGCCTATATGCGCGTCAGCCAGCCAGTACCGGTCAGCCCCATTAAGCACCACCGGAATAAAGTGAGCGTCAGCGCCGGGAACTACCGCATCCTCGGCGGTTATTTCCTGGATAAGGGGACCCTGGTAGCCGGATCGGCGGACAGATTCAATCAGCCCTGAGGAATTAGCATAGCTTATTCCCTGGGTGCCCCCCACCACCACGGCGTCCACCGCGGGCAGGCTTAAAATATTGAAGGCCATGGCCGGCAAGTGCTTATCCGGGTCCAGCTTTATAATAAGCCTCCATTTTTTCCACTCTTCACTGAACTGCATTAATAAAAACCCCCAAATTAAACTTTATAACAGATCTGTACAAAAAGAAAGCTACCCCGGAAGATATATCCAAAGGCGGTTTAACTAAAGTCTCCCGGATCAGCGGGCACCAGGCTAAGGCCAAAACATTCCCGGCAGGAAACTCACCGGCCGGGCAGAATATCTAAAATACTGATATATTTACCCAAAGGAGGAATTGGCCCATGAGTAAAATGAAGGTTCTTTTCCACATAAATGATCCCGACAGGTGGCCCAGAGTCCTTTTAAACATCACTAATTTTATTAATGACGCCGGGCAGGACAACGTGGCTGTAGAGGTAGTGGCCAACGGCGGAGCGGTTGTCGCCCTTACCGGAGAAAAGGCTCATGAAAAGCTGCAGGGGGAGATGAACAGGCTGGCCGGGCTGGGAATAGTATTTTCCGCCTGCCGAAATGCTTTAAGGATGCACTCCCTGGATGAAGACACACTCCCCCCTTTCATTACAGTGGTTCCGGCCGGCATAACAGAAATTGTCCAAAAGCAGGCCGAAGGATTCGCCTATATTAAGCCCTGACAGAAGGCAGGCCGGATCTCCCCACCTAAAATACCGCCCTGTGGGCGGAATTTAGAATTCAGACCCCCGGGCCGCCGCCTAAAACGGCCACCAAAGAAGATGAAATTGAGGTCCTTTTCAAACCACAGAGTACACAGAGGTTTTTAAGCCCTGCTTGAGTGCTTTAAGAACTTCTCTAATTATCTACATGAATTTCAGACCTGAGAGTAATGCCTGAGAGCAAATTTTTTTCTCTGTGATCTCTGTGTCCTCTGTGGTTCATAAAAAAGACATTCATCACTTTCAGGGTAAAAGTCAGAATGTTTTTAAGCATTACTTTGTTGCATCCTTCGTGGAGCGCAGAGCATGACAGATCAACCCAGGAGGGGCGCATGGAATTGAGAATTGTTCCCGGCACCAGCCAGTATTTAGATGACTGCAAAGAGGCCTACAAAAATTCTGAGCTGGGGGAGGCGTATTTTTCATCGGAGGCTGATCTGACCTTCCGCCTGATGGAGGGCATTGGCAAGAGGGAAATATTCGTGGCCCTTGATGAGGGCAATCGCTGTATGGGGTATATATGGATGGCGCTGAGAGGAGCCTTTTACGATTTTCCCTACTGCCCGGGCCTGGCTGTAAGGAAGGAGTATCGCGGCAGGGGTGTTGGTTCAGCCCTGCTGAGGCACTACGAGAAGGCTGGCTTTGAATACTCTGACAGAATATTTATTCTGGTCAGCGACTTTAATCTGAAGGCCAGAAAGCTGTATGAAAGATTAGGCTATAAGCAGGTTGGATTGATTCCGGATTTATTTGAGGAGGGGATATCGGAGCTCATATTAGTCAAATACCGGCCGGAAGACTGTATCTGCTAGATTAAATATGCTGCTTTAAATACGTCCATATTTTTAAATAGCCGCGCTAAATTAGGTGGTGGCCCATATAATTTTTAGAATGTCGCCCTTTATATTGGTAACCCGGGTAATAATAAGCCCTGCCTTTTTCATGCCGGCCACGGTGTCACGGTTTATATTGTCCCCTATAAGGGCCAGGGCCAGAGGGTTGAGAATATCCATTATTCTGCCCAGCACCGGCCTTTCACTGCGCACATGCTCCAACAAGATTATATTCCCTCCCGGCCTTAAGACCCTTTTTATTTCTTTAAAGCCCCTGGCCGGATCGGGCACTGTACAGAAAACGCAGGTGGCTACCACCATGTCAAAGGAATGGTCCGGAAAGTCCATTCTCTGGACATCCATTTCCATAAGACGTACCTTCAGCCCTTTTTCTCCGGCCAGGGCCACAGCCCTTTTCAGCATCAAAGGGCTTAAGTCTATGCCGGTAACATTACTGCCGGGCGGGTACAGGGGAAGGTTAAGCCCCGTTCCGACACCCACCTCCAGTATTCTTCCGCAGACCCCGGCCAGCACCTCCCTCCGGAGACTATGGCTTATTATCCGGTCCACCAGGCCGTATAATGCTGCATTGCGGTTATACCGCCTTTTAATCATTTCAGTCCGGTCCAAGGCATTACCTCCGGTGTGAGATACTCTTTCTTCAACGGGTCATAGGGTACCGGCCAATTCACCGGCCCTGTCCCTCCCCCGGCCCAAAACTTATACTGAGGTCCACTATCTCCGGCCTGTTTCCCACCCGGATGGGCGGCCCCCAGGTTCCGAAGCCGCACGATACTATGACCTGTAAACTTCCTTTGCGGAGATACCCCCAGTCCACCTCAAATATCCTCCGGGTGATCAGGTTGTTGGGAAACATCTGGCCCAGGTGCGTGTGGCCGGAAAACATAAGGTCCACTCCCTGTTCCCGGCACCGGTCCAGTTCAACAGGCTGGTGGTCTAAAAGAATAACCGGCAGGGACAGGTCAACCCCCTTCATGACATCTCCCAGGTCCTTTCTGCCGCCTGCCCCCATGCGGCTCCGGGAAATCTCGTCCCTGCCCGCCACATAAAAGCTGTCCGCCACCTTAACGTACTGGTCCCGGAGAACGTTTATTCCGGCATCCCCCAGATGGGCGGCAATTACTTCCGATTCCCGGCCGATGTACTCGTGATTTCCCGGTACCGCATATATTCCGTACTTCGGCGCAAGCCTCCGGAAGCTGGAAACCATATCCTGCTCCACAAAGGGGCCCGGGTTTTCATCTATAATATCGCCGGGCATGAGAACCAGGTCCGGCTGAAGCTCCTTAATCATGTCTACCATTTGGATCAGGCGGCCATTGTGAACAATAATCCCCAGGTGCAGGTCGGACACCATCACCAGGTGCAGGTCTTTCAAAGTACCAGCCTGCTTCGGTATATTCACCTGGTAGTGCACCACCCGGGGGTGCAGGGCGTTCCACCAGCCGTAGGCCACCGTGCACCCCACTCCGATAAACACCGCCAGGCCCACGGCCAGGGAGACCCTGGCATGACCGGCCAGGCCCCCGGGCATAAAACCGGCAATTCTCACCGCCAGCAGCACAACCTCCACCAGGGCCAGGGCCAGTATCAGGTAAAAAAGCGCCGCCAGCCAGTAGGAACCCAGAACCGTCAGCCACCTGCCTGCCCTGACAGGCAAAAATCCACCTCCCAGCCTGGCGGCAAAAAAGGACAGGGCCACCAGCCAGAAGGCTATCCAGTAAAGTTTGACATTCAAAAAGGGGATGAACCTCCCCAGCAGCTGCCAGCCCCTCAGTCCCACCCAGAAATTTATAAGGCTGTACATAAGCAGAATCAATGCCAGGACAATAAAAAACCCACCGTTCCTCAATATCACAACCGCCCTGTTTGTTTACTATCCCCGGAAGCCCCCGAAGACCTTTTCCCCGCCAGTATTGTCCTATAATTTCCGGAAAAAGCCACCGGTCCGTCATAAATTATGTCCAGCGGCAGTCCTCTCACCGCATCGAAAAAGCGCCGGTTGATATCAGTGCCTATAAATGAAGTAATTATATTCAGCATTTTACGGATAAGACTGACATCCTTTCCTTCCGGAAGGAATTTGTCAAATACCAGTATTCTCCCATCTTCCCTCAGTACCCTTAGCGCCTCGGCCATGGCCAGGCCGGGATTACCAACCACACTTAAAACAAGGTTTAAGACCACAACATCAAATAAACAGTCATTAAAGGAAAGCTCTTCAGCATTCATCAGGATTAGTTCGGCGCCCCGCTTTCTTTTACCGGCCCGGGCCAGCATTTCCTCCGAGATGTCAACCCCGGTTATGCTTACCTCACCCGGTATATATATAAGGTCCTGCCCCGTGCCTATGCCAACCAGCAGCACCTTCTGTCCGGGCCAAAACTGCAAAAGGCCGAACCCTTTCTTCCTGGCCCCTGTAAAAAATGGATTTCCCGTTATTAAATCATATACGGGAGCCAGAAACCTGTATTTTATAAGATTTGTTTTATTGTTAATAAATAACCCTCATTTCTTTACCCGGGACCGGCTGCTGTTATTAATTTCCTCCCATTGTCCTTATATTCCTGCTTAAAATGCAGGCAGAGAAGCAAAAACCAGCTTTTTGGATACCTCCTGCAAAGGCGGTTATGGGTCCACCCCGGCAGGGTGGGCAGGCTGTTTACGGCCAGCAGCCTTTAGAGCACCAGCTCCCAGGTCTCTCCGGTAAGGTCATGGCCGAAGCTGTGGTGATCCTCCTGGGCGACCAGAGTAAAGCCGGTTTTCTGATAGATGTGCCGGGCCTCTTTAAGGACGCTGTTGGTCCAGAGAATTAGTTTCCGGTAGCCGGCGCGCCTTGAAAAGCGTATGCACTCCTGTACCAATCGGGTGCCGAGACCCAGGCCGCGCGCCTTGGGTTCCACCAGGAGAAGCCGGAGCTTGGCTTCGGTTTCTCCTCCCTGCACCACAAACACCGAGCCCACTATCTCACCGCTCATTTCCGCAATCCAGCAGCGTTCCCGCTCCGGCCTGTAGTTGCTGATGAAATCTGCTACAATTTGGGCCACCAATGCCTCGAAGCGCTGATCCCAGCCATACTCCCGGGCGTAAAGGACGCCGTGCCGGTGGGTAACCCAGCCCATATCGCCGGGCTCATGCGGCCGCAGGTAGAAGGGCTCGGAGAATTTAAAGCCTTTATCAAGAATGCTTTCGATGGTGTGCATAGCCTTCAGGAGACGCTGCCGGTTCTCCTCACTGAGGCCGCTCAGCATCTCGGCCACCTCGTCCCGTGAGCGCCGGTCGAGGAGCGAGAAGGCATCCCGGCCCTCCTTGGTAAGGTTCAGGAGGCGTTGGCGCCCATCGTGATCCGCACGGATCTTTTCAATGAGCCCCTGTTGTTCAAACCGGGCCAGGGTGCGGCTGAGATAACCCGCATCAAGGCCCAGCTCACGGCACAGATCCGTGGCTGTCTGACTCTCGCTGCGGGCCAGCTCAAACAGTATGCGGGCCTCTGTGAGAGTATAGGGGCTGTGCAGGACTCCCTCGCGAAGCACGCCTATCTGCCGGGTAAAAAAGCGGTTGTAATGCCTTACCCTGTCAATCATATCTTCTAAGGAATTAATTGCCATAAAAAACACCTTTTATTTGACATTTTACAATATATAGTTGCTTATGTCAAATACATAAAATATAGTCAGTCAGGTGAATACTGCCGCTAAACAGCCAACCGGGCTATAGGGGAACCTCAGCAAGACAGGGGAAAGGCTTTCTGCCCTTCCCCTGTCTTTATGTACCATCATACACACAGCCCCGATTAAAGCCCCTTGCCGCTGCGGCCTGGCCGCTGCTGGTCCAGCTTGGCCTGCTGCTCCGGGGTAAGCACCGCTTTTATCTGTTCCCGGCAGTTTTGAGACTGCTTGTACAGCTCACCGCGCAGGCTGTTTACTTCATTTATCTTTTCTGTGAGCTTACCGGGGTCGGGATTTTTATCCCAGCTAAGCTGCCTTAAATCGAAAGTGGAATTCTGCAGCTTGGCCCTCAAATCTCTGGTATTATTAAAGTAGTCCTGACGGATTTTCTTTATCCGTGTGGACTGCTCGTCGGTAAGCCCCAGGAAGACGGCCTGGTTTTGTATTTTGTCCGCACTCAGCTGAGGCGGTGGGTCACCCAGCCTGCAGCCTCCTCCTCCCCAGCCGTAAGACACCTGGGCCATCCCCAATACAAGCGTCATGACTACCAAAAGAACAGTCATCCTTTTCATCCATATACTCCTCCCCTAAATTATTTTTTGACACTATATTTTTTTGCCCAACTATACTTAAAACTATTCCCCTGCCCCAAAAAAACCGCCTTGCAGGCGGTGCCGTCTTTAAAGGAATGGGGACACACCTCTATTGGGAGAATGGTTACCGGGGTCGTAGGAATGTCCCCGATGGCGGAATTCAGAATCCAGAATGTTTTTAAAGCATTCATTTCAGGAATATCTTCCTGTTGAACAAATTCGCCCTCCAGCGACCCAATAGCGACATTCATAGAGGCAGGGAAAAACAGCCCCGCATGTTAACCTTTCGTAGGCTGCTACCGGCTCTTAACGAAGATGGCTTATGGAATACCGATCCGGCAGCAGGACGCTGCGGAAGCCCGAGAGGCCCAGGACGGGCCTTTCGAGGGCGGTCGGTATTCCGTTGGCCACGAGTTGTAGAGCCGGTTCAGCCGGAGAACCCGTTGACATATGGGGTTGTTTTTCCAGGCCAGCCACATAGTTGGCTTTTAAGTTATCCACAAAGCATTCCTATTACACAAAAAAACCGCCTTGCAGACGGCGGGGTGACAGGAGTTATAGGCCCTCCCTTTATGTACTGGCGAAGGCTGTTTGTTTTAATCTCCAAATCTTACCAGCTGGCCTCTGCTGAAAATCCATTCCGGGGTCTCCAGCCTTTCTCCGAAATCCAGCGGGTACCAGGGGCTTATTTCAGTATTTTGAGGGTTTTTCAATATATGGATTTCCTGGGCCGGCATGTAGCTCTGGGCAAGCATGAACATTTTCTTACCTTCTTTATTCTCGGCCATGTCCACAACAATAACACAGTGGCCAGGGTCCTCTCCCTTCAGAAAAACATCACCTATCTTCATGTCCTCTACCGCCGCCCTCTTCATCTCCCCGGACAGGGAGAGGGTGCCCGCATAGGCAAAAACCATGTCCAGGTACTTCCTGAATGAGGCGTAGCCGCTGAAATCGCCCGGGGCCTTCACCCAGCGGGCATTATTCCCCTCCACCACAATACTGTTGCCCCGCCTCCAGGTGGCATAGTCCGCCTTAAAGCCACTGGTGAAATTAAAATGTATCCGGTCATACTGCCCCTTGCCATATAAAAACTCAGCCCTCAGCCGGATGACGGCATCGGCGCACTGCTGCAGGTCCCTCTCACCTACATCCAGGTCAATCACAGCCTCGTAGACATCCCTTGGCTTAACAGACCCGTCGTAGTATTTCACTTTCGCTCCGTGGGGGTTCAATGGAAGGCTTCTCAGGTACCGCCCGAAGGAACCCTCCGCCGCCTCAGCCCGGATATACCCGTCCGGGGGGCTGAACCTTTCGGCAATTGTTTTTCCCCCGCTGTTGGTAAGCCCCGCCGGCGGCTTTTGCTGATCAATAACAGCCGCCTGATCAGTCCGGACACAGGCTGTCAGAAGCAGCAGCAGCGAGAGCGCTATCAATAATCTCCTCATAAAAAACCTCCTCAGGTGCTGGCATACCGCAAGCCCCGGCAATGGTTTTATCAGTAAAAATATCCCGCCTAAGTGAAAGGCTGTGGTTACGCCGCTTCTGCCTCGACCCAGCCTGATCAGCAGGCAAAGGGACTGACGGCGCCGTGCCTTAAAGTCATTTTTTCAAGCATTACCACAAGCCCGGCGATTAGAAAATAGATTGATTCACTGGTGAGATTATCATCGGCAGTTATGTCGAAAAAAATATTGAGCCTTGATTCCAGATCCTCTTCCGGGCTGGAATAGCAAATGAGCATGGGCACCTTGGGCAGTGGGCGCAAAGCCAGTGCGATATCAGAGTCAAAATTGACCTCTGCCGGCCTTCCCCCCAAAATGTATAAAATGTCTTTTAAAAGGTCCATATGGTTGTCAGCCATTTTCTTTAAAGGCTTTTCACACCTCTGGTCAAAAAGGGGATTATACCTGGACCCATTTTTGAGCTCCCTGAAGGGCACCCACTTTCCGCAAGGGTCCTTTCCAGGGCTGAACGCAATATAGCTGAGCAGTGGCAGCACTACCCACGGATTTATGTGACAGTCAGAGGTGATATGGCCCCCGGCATCAACAAAAAATTTCTTCCCCAGGCATTTTACCACCAGACTGTCACCATAGAGCGAGGCCCCCAGCCTTTTTGCCGCCGTAAAAAAGTCCAGCCCGGCAATCTCTCCCCTTAACTGCTCCAGTAACCTCTCCTGCTGCTGATCAATATTTATTTTCCTTACTTCTATTCTGCCGCTAAACCCCTCAACTGTTTGGCCATCCATATGGGGGCAGTCCCCCAGTTGTTTCAGACCTTTTATTACCGCGGCGGCAAAGGCCAGGCAGGTAGGCACCTGACACTGCCTGCAGTTTGATTTGGGGAGGAATTTGTATATCTCCAGAGGGCTGTCAATGGTGGACATAGGATATTACCTCTTTTAAGCTTACTTTTTAAATAATAATTGTTAACATATTTACAATATTGCAAGCAGCGGTCTCTGTCAATAGTTAATTCCACTGCAGGCGTGCATTACCCTTCAGTAATTGGGGCAATGGACTAACCCCATTGCCTCTTGATGACAACATGCTCCAGGGTTTATTATTGAATGGTGAATCAGTTATTGATGGATACAGGAGGTAACAGTAATGAGCCAGGTGATTTTAAAGGTGGAGGACGGCATAGCCACCGTGACCATTAATCGCCCTGAGGCGCTGAATGCGCTTACCCTGGATGTGCTGGAAGAGATTGGCCGGGCATTTGCCGAGATAGACAGGGACCCCTCAGTGGTAGTGGCTGTTTTGACCGGCGCCGGGGATAAGGCGTTTATTGCCGGCGCCGACATAGGCATTTTCATGACTCTGGACCAGCACAATGCCCAGAAGGGGTCCAAAATGGGCCAGCTGGTGTGTGACAGTATCGCCTACTGCAGTGTTCCGGTAATAGCCGCCGTAAACGGCTTTGCCTACGGCGGCGGCATGGAATTCGCCCTGGCCTGCGATATCCGGCTGGCCTCTGAAAACGCCATGTTTGGGCAGCAGGAGGTTTTATGGGGGAATTTCCCCGGCTGGGGGGGAACTCAGCGGCTCCCCAGGCTGGTGGGCCAGTCTGATGCCATGAAGATAATACTCACCGGAGAGCCCATAAATTCTGCGGAGGCCTACCGGATCGGCCTGGTAAGCGGCGTATACCCGCAGGACCAGCTTATGCACAAGGTATATGAGCTGGCCGGAAAAATAGTTAAAAACGGCCCCGACAACATCCGCTACGCCAAAAAGGCGGTAGTTGAGGGCACCCGCATATCAGCGGCCGGCCTGGCCCTGGAAAACGAGCTGTGGGGACGCTGCTTTGCCGGCGACGAGCCTAAAAAGAGGGTGCAGAGGTTTTTTGCCAAAAGTAAAGGCTGATTACTTTTTTTCAAACATTGTACAGCCCCCGCGCTGTTCCGAAGTCACGGATACAGGCTGCCAGGCGGAGATAGAGTTTTTTGGCAGCCTGATCCGGCTTTGCTATTCTTTATGATCTTTTATCGAATAGAACCAGCACCGGCTCGTTTATTGTTTTGGCCGACTCTTTGGTATATTTTACAGCCCTCAGTACTTCCTGGTAGGCCTGCTTTACCCCTATCAGCAAAAGGGGCACTCCTATAAAATCAATTCCCAGACCCCTGGACAAAAATCCCCCCACAGTCATGGGGAAGGTAACCGTGGGCGTCATATTGGCAAGTATAATTCTTTCCTTCAGACCGCACTCACTGTGCAGGAGAGTAATAAAATTTTTCAGGCAGGGCAGTAATACCCTTGAGGTACCCCTCCCCACACTGTATACTTTATTGCCCTCCTCATCGGCCCCCCGGTATATAATTCTCCCCATATCCCTATAGGTCAGCCTGTTAAAATGGTCGGTGTCCAATATCTCTCTCCGGGTGGGTATTCTGTCCAGTGGAAGTTTTTTCAAATGTACGGCCGACGCCAGGGAAGAGGAATGAGTTCCTCCATAGCAGTTATATATAAAAATCATTGTATCACCCAAAAAGTATTATCTAACTTTTTAAGGTATTTATAAGTTACTTTTTTAATACTTTTACGAATAATATTGCTAAACAAACAGGATACCAGTCTGT
>Ga0209347_1005256_pt1 | contig 12507 bp, 7 predicted proteins | sample AutmiccommuBRH23_FD_187382 | JGI IMG/M metagenome (GOLD analysis project Ga0209347, IMG submission 187382) | Deep subsurface microbial communities from Mt. Terri, Switzerland - Autotrophic microbial communities BRH/23 (SPAdes) (version 2) | ecosystem: Environmental > Aquatic > Deep subsurface >...
CACCACAGAGACACAGCGCGGCATCGCCGCAACCAACATCCTCGAATGCCCGCGTCAGCGGGCAATAGAGCAATAGCCCCCGGCTTCAGCCGGGGGATCGAGGCGGTCTTGAAGCAAGCCCGCGTAGCGGGCGACAGACCGCGACCCTGTCGCCCGCTATGCGGGCTTTCTGTTCAATCCCTCCGCACCCCCGTGATCGGCGCAGACAGGAATGTCTGCGCTACAGAGAGAGGATGCCGGCCAAGCCCGGCTCCAGCCTGGAGACGCCTTGACACGCATCCCTCGAAAGGCGCAGGATCGCGACATCAAATCAAATATCTAATATTGAATCGCGGTCCGCTCCCCGAGGCTTTTCGTCAACGTTCCTGCCGAGGCGCTCCCAGCTCCACGGCGCTCTGACCTGAAGGAGGTTGCGTATGATCCGGTCCCGCAGATATTTCTGGCGTCTGCACCTGTTCGTCCTGCTCACCGCGGGGCTTCTGACGGCTCTGCCGGTCCTCGGCCAGACGAGTACCGGCAACATCTACGGTCACGTCGTTGCCCAGGATGGGGCCCCACTTCCCGGTGTCACGGTGGTCGCCGAGTCCGGCGGCCCGCGGAACACCTTCATCACCGAAGCCGACGGAGCCTTCCGCTTCCTCCGTCTGCCGCCGGGTCCCTATCGCGTGACGGCTACGCTCGAAGGTCTCGGCAGCGTGGCGCGCAACGTCACCGTCGCTCTCGGCGGAAGCGCGGACGTGACTCTCCGGCTCGTGCCACAACTCAGCGAAACGCTCACCGTCACGGCCGAGGCTCCGGTGATCGACACGCGGGAGACGAAAACCGGCGGCAACATCACGCAGGAAGAGATCGAGCAGTTGCCGACCGCACGCGATCCGTGGGTCATGCTACAGATGGTTCCGGGCGTTCTCGTCGATCGAGTCAACGTCGGCGGCAGCAAGAGCGGCCAGCAGTCCTACTTCGTCGCGAAGGGCGTCGAGCGTCATCAGACCGCGTGGAACATCGACGGCGTGAACGTCACCGAGATGGACGAGACCGGAACGACGACCTTCTATTACGACTTCGGCTCGCTCGCGGAGTTCCAGGTCACGACCGCCACGAGCGATCCCTCGGTCCGCACGCCCGGCGTGCAGATCAACATGGTGACCAAGCGCGGCACGAACGAGTTCACGGGATCGGCCCGCTGGGTCTGGGCCGATGAAGCGCTGCAGGCCGAAGCGACGATGCCGGACACGCTGCGCGAAGGCAACCGCGTCGACAACGTCACGGAGCTCGGCCTCGACTTCGGCGGCGCGATCATCCGCGACCGCCTCTGGTACTACGGCGCGTACTCGCAGAACTCGATCGCGAACATCACGAGCTCGTGGAACTTTCCGCAGAAGACCGAGCTGACCAACTGGACTGCGAAATTCAGCGCGCAGCCGCTCGACAACAACAACATGTCGCTCTACTACATGTTCAGCGACAAGACGGTGAACGCGCGCGACCTCGGCTCGACGCGTCCGCCGGAGACGGCCCGCCGCCAGAGCGGTCCCGGCTGGACGCTCAAGGTCGAAGACACGCACGTCTTCGGCAACAACCTCGTCGTGACCGGCGTCGCGAGCCGCGTCGACAGCGGCTACAAGCAGGAGCCTCGCGGCGGCATGGACATCGAGCCGTGGTGGATCGGCTCGAGCGGGATGGACGAGGCGCGCGGCTGGCACGGCACATACCGTCTCAGCGAACAGGAAATCCAGCAGAACAACCTTCGCGCCGATGCCTCGGCGTTCCTGCAGACCGGAGCCGGCTCGCACGAGATCAAGTTCGGCGCCGGCTATCGCGATCAGGACACCGAGTGGCTGGTGACCTGGCCCGGCCAGGGCTACTGGACCGAGTACTACCGGACGCGCAGCGGATCGCTGTGGCAGCTCGTCGCGCTGACCCGTGACGCGCACCCGATCTACACCGGCGAGTATTACGACCTGTACGCCGGTGACACGTTCACGATGGGCAACCTCACCGTGACCGCCGGCGCACGCTACGACAAACAGCAGGCCTTCAATCAGCCCAGCGACGTCCGTGGCAACCCGCTCGTTCCGGATCTGCTCACCTCCGTTCGTTATCCCGGCGACGATCAGAAGTTGACCTGGGAATCGGTCATGCCGAAGGTCAGTGCTGCGTACGCGTTCGGCGAGAGCAAGCAGACCGTCGTGCGTGCGGCCTACAACCGCTACGCCGACCAGCTCTCGACGAGTGAGGCCGGCGCGAACAATCCGTTCTACGACTACCAGGTTCTCTACTACTACTGGGAAGACGCGAACGGCGACCGCAAGGTGCAGACCGGAGAGATCGACTTCGACAGCGGCATCTATCACGCAGTCGGGCTCGATCCGAACAACCTGAGCGCCGGCGCCCCCTCACTCGGCCGCATCGATTACGACGAGCACGATCCGACGACGACCGATGAGATCCTCCTCGGCATCGAGCGCGAAGTGTTGCCCGGATGGTCCGTCGGCGTCTCGTACACGCATCGCGTCCGCGAGAACTTCATCTGGAATCAGTACGAGAAGACGCGCGGCATGGGCGACTTCTACACGGCCTCTGACTGGGAGCTCGGTGGAAACGCTTCGGCCATCATGCCGGACGGCGAGCAGATTTCCGTTCCGTACTATCAGTTGAAGGACGGTGTCGACCGGCCGCGTTATTACGTCACGCGCAATCGTCCCGACTACAAGCAGATCTACAAAGGTTTCGAGGTCACCGCGCAGCGGCGGATGAACAACCGCTGGATGATGCGCGGCCAGGTGACGTTCGGCGACTGGACTCAGGACGTCGGCAAGGGCGGCATCCAGGATCCGTCACCGCAGCTGATCGGCGACGGCTGCTACACCTGCGACGGTTCGGCAGTCGCTTCCTCGTCCGGCTCCGACGGGTACATCAATGCCGAATGGTCCTACAGCCTGAGCGGCATCTACGAAGCGCCCTGGGGCATCAACCTCGGCGCTGTGGTCACCGGTCGTCAGGGCTACATCAACGGCTATCACATCTATCCCGACAGCCGTGTCGATGGCGTATGGAAGCGGCTCGTCATCAACGACTTCGATGACTATCGCTTCGACGATCTGTTCCAGGTCGACGTCAAGCTCGGCAAGGAGTTCGCGTTGCCGCGCGGCATCGGACTCGAGCTCGCCGTCGATCTGTTCAACGTGACCAACGAGCGCACCGTGCTCTGGCGCGGCTACGAAATCGTTCCGGAGTACGACGACGATGATCAGCTCGTCCGCACGCCGGACACCGACATCGAGGAGATGCAGAGTCCGCGTCTCGTCCGTCTCAGCGGCCGCATTCGTTTCTGACATCATGCGTCCCGGGCCTCTCCTCACTGGAGGGGCCCGGGAATGATGAGGCTCACAGCTCCGTGCGCATCCTGATCCTGGCGTTGCTGCCGCTCCTGATGACGTGCCGGGCCGCAGTCGAGCGTCCGCCGGTCATCCTGATCTCGGTCGACACTCTGCGGTCGGACCGGCTGCCGATGTACGGCTACGATCGGGTCGCGACGCCTGCGCTCGATGCGCTGCGGCGCGACGGCGTCCTCTTTCGCAACGCCTGGAGTCATTCACCGCTGACGCTTCCGTCTCACGCGTCCATGCTCACGGGACTGCTCCCCGCGTCGCACGGGGTGCGGGACAACACGGGATTCCGTCTTGCGGAAAACGTCCCGACGATCGCCTCGCTGTTCAGCGCGAACGGCTACACGACTGCGGCCGCCGTCTCCGCGTTCGTGCTGCGTAAAGCGACAGCCATTCATCGCGGCTTCAGTCTGTATGACGACGAGCTGGAGAAGACGCAGCGCGAAACGTCCCTCGGCCACATTCAGCGTCCTGGCGATGCAACCGTCGCGGCCGCGCAGCGGTGGATCGAGACGCAGTCGGGACAACCTTTTTTTCTCTTTGTCCATCTCTACGAGCCGCATTCTCCTTACGATCCGCCCGAGCCATACGCGAGTCGTTATGCAGATGCTTATGACGGCGAGATCGCGCACACCGATGCGATCGTCGGGCGCTTCCTCGATCATCTGAAGAAGACGGGCATCTACGACCGCGCGATGATCGTGCTCGTCTCCGATCATGGCGAAGGGCTCGGCGACCACGGCGAGGACGAGCACGGGATCTTTCTGTACCGCGAGGCGATTGCGGTGCCGCTCGTCATCAAGATGCCGGGTGGAACCCTCGCCGGCGAAACGGTGAGCGACAACGTGAGCATCGTGGATCTTGCACCGACGATGCTGCGCGAGGCAGGAATCGAATCGCCGGAAACTCTCGACGGTCTTCCACTGTTCGATGGCGACCGTCTCGCGAAGCTGCCGGCGCGCACGATCTACAGCGAGACCTGGTATCCCCGATTTCACTTCGGATGGAGTGAGCTGCACTCGCTCGTCGAAGGCAACGATCACTTCATCGACGCGCCGCGTGCGGAGCTTTACGATCTCGGTGCCGACCCGGGCGAGCAGAAGAACCTCGCCGCGGACAACCGTCGCCGGCTCGCGGCGATGCGCAGCGCGATCGCGCCTCTGAAGCGGGAGGCGAGCGCGCCGTCGGCGGTGTCCGAGGAGGAACGCGACAAGCTTGCGGCGCTCGGGTATCTCGGGTCCGTGGCCACAGCGGGTGAGGGTCCGCGCGCCGATCCGAAAGACAAGATCGAAACGTTCAGAGAGCTGCAGGCGGCGTTCCGGCTTTCCCGGGAGGAGAGGCAGGAAGAGGCTCTCGTCGCACTCGACGCATTGCTCGAGAAAGAGCCCGACATGGTCGATCTCTGGGACGTCCGTTCAAAAACGCTGTTGCGTCTCGGTCGGACGGACGAAGCGATCGACTCGGCGAAGGAAGCGTTGCGCCGGAATCCGTCCGCCACGCACGTTGCCGCCGATCTTGCGAACGCGCTTCTGCTCGCGGGACGGAACGAGGAAGCGAAGCAGCACGCGGAACTCGCGTTGCGCAGCGATCCGACGAAAGCGCGATCGATCCTCGCGCGCGTCGCACTCGCCCAAGGCGACCTTGCAGCCGCGGAACGCGAGGCGAGGGATGCGATCGCGTCGGGTGGCGATGTCGACGCGGCCCTCTACACACTCGCGACCGTGCTGCAGCGCCGCGGCGATCACGCTGGCGTGCTTGCGACGCTTGACCGGCTGAAGACGCAGCCGCGCGGCGTGGCAACGCTCCGGGGCGACGCGCTCGCGCGGCTCGGCCGAACGAAAGAAGCGGAGGGTGCGTTCCGCTCGGAGCTCGCCGCGTTCCCGGACAGCACGGATGCGGCGCGTCGGCTCGTCCTGCTGCTCGTGGCAGAAAATCGTGCGGACGAAGCGACACCGGTCATCCGCCAGCTTGCCGACGCGGCACCCGGATCGCGCACGTATGCATCGATCGCCGAAACGCTGCGGATCGTCGGCGACGAACGCGGATTCCGCTACTGGAACGAACGCGCGCGAGCGCGATGAGGATTTCGAATTGCTGGACGCACGACAGGACGACAACGACGAAGGGGGCGCTATGGAGCGGAAGCCTCACCGGTCGCACAGGCAGCTGGCTCATTTCATCGCGGATGCGGTGCGGGCCGATGTGCTCGAAGGCCGGCTCCGTCCGGGGGAATGGATCCGGCAGGAGCGGATCGCGCGCGAGCAGGGAGCGAGTCAGATGCCCGTGCGCGAGGCCCTCAAGCGTCTGGTTGCCGAAGGAATCCTCGAGCATGTGCCGTATCGCGGCGTGCGCGTCGTCGAGTTCAACGTCGCCGATGTCGAGGATCTGTACGCGTGCCGCGTTTTCATCGAAGGGATGAGCGCGCGGTATGCGGCCACGGGAATCACCGATGCCGAGATCCGCGAGCTCACGGCGCTGCACCACAAGATGCTCGCGTGCAGGATGCCCGACGAACTGCCCGAGTACCGCGAGCTGAATCGCCGCTTCCATGCACTGATCTTCACCGCGAGCCGCCGTTCCTATCTCACGCGCACCCTCGGGCAGCTCTGGTCGGCGTTTCCCACGATGCTGTGGAGCAACATCCCTCACGCCGCGACGGCTTCCGCCCCGGGCCGCGACGAGGCGGACGAAGCGGAGCACGAAGCGATCGTCCAGGCATTGACCGCACGCGACCCCGAAGCTGCCGAAGCGGCGGTGCGGCGCCACATCGAGGCGGCAGGAAAAGCGCTGATCGCGGTGCTGCGGGAGGGAGAGTGAAGTCGTCAGCAAGTCGTCAGGTCGTCAAGGGGCGAGTCGACGAGTCGACGGGCCGACGAGTCGACGGGACCCGCCCTCCCCGTCATCCTGAGCGTCAGCGAAGGATCTCCGAATTTCAGGCTCGTGCCTGCGGCCTCGCTGACGCTCAGGATGACGGGATTGGACAGATGTCGAAGTTTTCACAGCCTCTGAGCCGCGAAGTCAGCGAAGGATCTCAGGATGCCGGGCATTGGCCACCGAAGCAGGACTGAAGACATGCGTAACGCATTCGGAGACCCTTCGCCGTCTACGCGGCTCAGGGTGACGGAATGGGCGCCGCACTTCCGCGTCGCAACCATCCCACGCGAAAGGAACCCTCAATGAACCTCATCACCCGACTCCTCTTCTGCGCACTCCTCGCGCTGCCGGTCATGGCCTCACATGCCGGTGGGCATCTCGTCCTGGTCGGCGGTGGTGACAAGCCACTCGCTGCGATGCAGAAGTTCGTCGAGCTCGCGGGCGGCAAGTCGGCGCCGATCGTCGTCGTGCCGACGGCGTCGGAGGCCGAAGACACCGCCGAGTACTACACGAAGCTCTTTCTCGACGAGCATGGCGTCAGCGATGTCGTCGTGCTGCCCATCAAAACGCGCGAGGACGCCGATCGTCCGGACCTCGTTGCGGCCACGAAACGCGCGCGCGGCGTTTTCTTCAGCGGCGGTGACCAGACGCGCATCCTCAAGGCGCTGGCCGGCAGCGCCGTGCTCGGCGCGATGCGCGACGTCTTCGCGCGCGGAGGCGTGATCGGCGGAACTTCGGCCGGCACCGCGTGCCAGAGCGAGAAGATGATCACGGGCGAAGGAAACTTCAAGGTCATCGAAGCGGGCTCGGTCGAGCTGTGGGAAGGCCTCGGATTCCTTCCCGATCACGTCGTCGTCGATCAGCACTTCATCGCGCGGCAACGGCAGAACCGGCTGATTTCCGTCATCCTCGCGCATCCCGAACATCTCGGTGTCGGCGTCGATGAGGACACGGCGATCTGGGTCCGCCCGGACCAGACCTTCGAGGTGATCGGAGCGAGCTCCGTGATGATCTTCGACGCTCGCGGTGCCACGACGCGCGGTGTTTCGCAGGAAGGCGCGAGGGCGTTGCTGGGCATTCACGGCATGCGGATGCACATCCTTCTGCCTGGCGAGTCGTTCGATCTGAAAGGACGCACGCCCTTGCCCCTCGCGCGTACCGCGACGGGAGGTGCGCAATGACAGCCCAGCCGATCGAGCCGATCACCGACCGGGCCGAACAGGTTCTTCGCGATCTTTGTGCGATTTCATCCGAGAGCGGCAACGCATCCGGCATTCGCGAGGTTGCCGATCTGCTGTCGCGCGAATTCGAGCGTCACGGGCTGACCGTCACAGTGAAAGACGAGCCGGACGCGAACGGCGTGCTGCAGCCGGTACTGATCGCGCGAGGTCCATCGTCCGGCGGCGCGCATCTCCTTCTGCTCGGTCATCTCGACACCGTGTTGCCGGCGACTGAGCCGCAACTCGACGGCCGGACGTTGTTCGCGACCGGCGCGCTCGACATGAAGGGCGGTCTCGCGATGCTCGTCGGCGCGCTCGACGTCATCGCTTCGCGCGGCGATGTGCTTCCGGGCGATCTCCTCGTCGTCCTCGTCCCGGACGAAGAGTCGGAGAGCTTCATCTCGGGCGAAGCCGCACGCAAGTGGAGCGAAGGCGCGCGCGGCGTGCTGGTTCTCGAGCCGGGCATGGCGACTCCGCGGGGCGAAACCCTCGTCGCCGGCAGGCGCGGCCTTCTCGAGTGGAAACTCGAGATGCGCGGTCGCGCCTCGCATTCGGGCCTCGCATACTGGAGCGGCCGCTCCGCGCTCGCCGCGGCGGCCGACTTCTGCGCGAAAGCGCAAGCGTTGTCGGAACGCGCAACGGGTCCCACCGTCAACGTCGGCCGCATCGTCGGCGGAGGAGCCGACTTCGTCCGCGACCTCGGCCGGCAGCACACGATGCTCGGCAGCTCGCGTCAGCTCAACGTCGTCTCCGATCTCGCGGTTGCCGAAGGGGAGATGCGGTTTCTGACGACGGCAGACTGCGAGCGGATGCTGCAGACGCTGCGCGAGCTCGCGGAGTCGGTCGCGAAGGAACACGAGACCGAGGTCACGTTCACGCCGGGAATGCGGATCGAGCCGGTCGACCCGCAGGGACCGGGTGCGCCGCTGATCCGTCGTGCCGTCGAACTGGCAGCGCAGCGCGGCTTCCATCTCGAAGTCGAAGAGGATCGCGGCGGCGTGTCGTTCCCGAACTTCATCGCCGATCCGTCGCGCACTCCCGTCATCGACGGGCTCGGGCCGACCGGCGACGGAATGCACGTGCGGGGCGAATACCTGAGTCTCGACTCACTCGCGCGTCGTATCGTGCTGCTCGCCGACCTGCTGCCGACGCTCTAGCGCGTCGCTTCGCTGATCACTCAGGAGATCGAATGTCCGAAGCTACTGCAGTCACCCCGCGCGCGTTCCGGATGCCGCACACGCTGGTCATTGTCGGCGCGCTCGTGGTCATCGTGCTCGTGATGTCATGGGTCGTGCCGTCGGGAAGTTACGAGCGCGTCGAGAAGAGCGGTCGTCAGGTGACCGTATCCGGCACGTACGAGCGGACCGGCAAGATTCTTCTCGGACCGCAGTGGCTGATGATCGCGCCGATCAAGGGGTTCGTCGACGGCGCGATGATCATCGCGTTTCTCTTCCTCATCGGCGGGGCCTTCAACATCATCCAGGAAACGGGGACGATCCACTTCGCGATCAAGAAGGTGACGGCGACGCTGCGCTCGCGACCGTGGCTCGAGAAGCTGCTGATCCCGGTGATGATGGTGATCTTCTCGCTCGGCGGATCGATCTTCGGGATGGGCGAGGAGACGATCCCCTTCATCCTGATCTTCGTTCCTCTCGCACTCTCTCTCGGCTACGACTCGATCGTCGGGACTGCGATTCCGTTTCTCGGCGCGGCCGCAGGATTCGCCGCTGCGTTCTTCAACCCCTTCACCGTCGGCATCGCGCAAGGCTTTGCCGATCTCCCGCTCTACTCCGGCCTCGGGTACCGCGTCATCACCTGGTTCATCGGGACCGGCGTGATGACGGCGTGGGTGATGGTTTACGCCGCGCGCGTGAAGCGAAACCCGCAACTGAGTCCGGTGTATGCGCTCGACCGGTCGCGCGACATGTCGGCGTGGGCGCTCGACGACGCGCCGGAGCCGTGGACGAAGCGGCGCGCGGCGGTGCTGCTGCTCTTCTTCGCCAGCATGGCGATTCTGATCTGGGGGATTCTCGAAGCGCAGTGGTTCATCGAAGAGATCGGCGCTCTGTTTCTCGCGATGGGTCTCCTGATGGGAATCGTCGCCGGGCTACGAGGAGACGAGATTGCGAAGCATTTCGTGGCGGGGGCGAAGGACATGGTCAGCGTCGCGCTGATCATCGCGTGCGGCCGCGCGCTGCTGATCATCACGAAAGAGAGCGCGATCCTCGACACGATCCTCTACTACTGCGCCGCCGCCGTTGCACCGCTCCCCGGGATCGTGGCCGCGCAGGTGATGTTCCTGCTGCAGGCGGTGATCAACTTCTTCATCCACAGCGGCACGGCGCAGGCAGCGCTGACGATGCCGATCATGACGCCGCTCGCCGATCTCGTCGGCATCACGCGACAGACGACGGTCTACGCGTTCCAGCTCTGCGAATTCGTCAATCCGATCCTCCCGACATCGGCGGTCACGATGGGCGTTCTCGGCATGGCGCGCATTCCGTGGGAAACGTGGGCGAAGTGGTTTCTCCCGCTCATGATCGTGCTGATCGTGCTCAGTCTGTTGCTCCTCATTCCGCCGGTGCTGCTGCATTGGGGACCGTTCTGAGAAGGTTCTCATTGAGATTTCTCATTCACCACAGAGGCACAGAGGACACGGAGTTCGCACGGAGGCTTCGTGAAGTAGTTCCGTGCTTTCCCCGCGCCCTTTGTGTCTTGTGTGAATAGAAGCCTGCCGGTCGACTGATCTGCGCACCGTTCGAAGCGTTCTGTGGCAAGTAGTACGGAGGACGGAAAAGTTGCACGCAGATATTTCATAACCCCTCCGTGCTTCCTCGGTGTTCTCTGTGCCTCTGTGGTGAAAAGGAATAAGCGATGAAACGTCTCTTTGCGATGCTCTTTGTCGTTCTGATGGCCGGTCCAGTCGTCGTCGCCGATTCTCCGTTCATGCCTGTGGATCATCGCGAGCTGAAGCGAACGATCCGGTACGGCGAAATGCAGCAGTTCCTTGCTTCGCTCGCAGAGCCGCACGTTCGAGTCACCGTCGAAGGAACATCGACGCTGGGGCGCGACGTCGTTCTCGTGCGCCTGGGCGGCGAAGCTCGCGCGCGCTGGAACATCCTCTTCTACGCGCAGCAGCACGGCGATGAGATCTCGGGCAAGGACGCATTGCTCTACCTGATCCGCGACATCGCAGCGAACCCGCGACAGCTGCCCGCGGATACCGCCGTCTGGATCATGCCGATGATGAATCCCGATGGCGCGGAGGCGGGGACGCGCGTGAACGGCGCGAAGGCGGACATCAATCGCGATCACATGACGCTGCTCCAGCCCGAGACGCAGGCGCTGCATCGCGTCGTGCAGCGTGTGCGCCCGGAGGTTGCCGTCGACTGTCATGAGTTCGGACGGAGCTCATCGGCGTGGAAGAAGCGCGGCTGGGAGAAGTGGCCCGACATCACGCTCGACCGGCTGAACAATCCCCTTTTCGATCGTGCCCGCATCGAAGCGGCGGACAGGTGGGTCGAAGCCGCGGCGGTCGCAGAAGAAAAGGCCGGGCATCTGTTTCTTCGGTACTGGGTCGGAGGCGTCCCGCCGGACGACGAGCAGCGACACTCGGCACCCGACATCGACTCCGGCATGAATGCGATCGGCACGTACGGCGGCCTCTCGTTCATCATCGAGGCAGCCGCCCGTTCGGATGACGGCGCGCCGGAGAACGAGCTCGCGAATCGAGTCGATGCGTACCTGGTCCTGCTGCGTACGTTCGTTGGCGACACGAGCCGGCGCGCGCAGGATCTCGCAGCGATCGAAGCGGCGCGGGCGCGTGCGATGCCATCGTTCCTCCCGGTCAACTACCTCTGGGTGAATCCGCGCGGCGTCGTGACGAAGTTTCCTGTGCGGAGGCTCGCAGACGGCGCAACGATCGAAGTGCCGACGGCGAATCTGATGACCGAAGTGGCGGTGAAGCGCAGCGTCACGACTCCGGTTGCGTACGCGATCGCGCCGCCTGCGGCCGACGCCTTTGCCGCACTGCTGGAGCGTCACGCGATTCCGTTCGAACGGGTCGCTGCGGCGCGCGCCGGCGTGATGCAACGCTGCACGCTCGCGCGCCTCGAGGATGAGTTCGACGAAATCTATGCCCGCTACGAAGGGCGTCAGATCGTCCGCTGCGACGAGGCTGCAAACGGCACGCTCGAACCGGGCTCGCTGCGGGTGGCTCTGCAGGGTGATGCCGCCGCGCGCGCCGCGCTGCTTCTCGAGCCGATGTCGCTCTACGGCCTGCTTCAGTATCCCGAGTTCCGCGCGCTCGTCGCATGGGACGGCACTCTGCCGGTCCGGAGGGTGACGCGTTGAGCATGGTGGAACAGCGCGTCGCGCCGATTCTCGAGCGACGGATCCCGCGGATCGATCGAATCGAGGAGATCGTGGTGCGCCTCCCTTTCGTCGCGCCATTCTCGACGAGCACCGCCACCTGGACCTGCAAAGAAGCGCTGCTGCTGCGGATCGAGTCGGGAGAGGTCGTGGCCTGGGGCGAATGTGTCGCCGATCCCGATCCGTACTACGCAGCCGAAACGACTGTCTCGGCGCGTCACATCATCCGCGAGTTTCTGCTGCCGCTGGTCGAGCCGGGCATCGCCCTGGCCGAGCTCGACAAGCGCTTCCACCGGGTGCGCGGCAACGGGATGGCGAAAGCGACGGTGGAGAATGCGCTGCTCGACCTCGTCGCGAAGCAGGAGGGCCTTCCGCTGCATGCTCTTCTCGGACGCGATGCGCGTCCGATTCCATCCGGCATCAGCATCGGACTGCAGGAGAGCGAAGCGGCGCTGCTCGCCGCCGTCGATGAGGCTGTCGCCGCCGGCTATCAGCGGGTGAAGATGAAGGTGAAGCGCGGACACGACGTCGCATTGGTTCGCGCCGTGCGCGAGCGTCATCCGGAGATCGCTCTCATGGTCGACGCGAATGGCGACTACACCCTCGACGACGCCGCGCTGCTCCGCGAGCTCGATGCGTTCGGCCTCATGATG
>Ga0209347_1005257_pt1 | contig 12506 bp, 11 predicted proteins | sample AutmiccommuBRH23_FD_187382 | JGI IMG/M metagenome (GOLD analysis project Ga0209347, IMG submission 187382) | Deep subsurface microbial communities from Mt. Terri, Switzerland - Autotrophic microbial communities BRH/23 (SPAdes) (version 2) | ecosystem: Environmental > Aquatic > Deep subsurface >...
CGCGCGAAACTGTCCAGAACATGGCTCATAAGCCGCGGTTTCAGCGTGGCGTAATCCTTTGCGTCGGTCGTGGTCAGCCGTTGTCCCTGCACGATCACCTGCGCGCCCGTCTCGCTTTCGGGTTTCAGCAGAACCGGGTTCATATCCGTATGCGCTTCAAGCCCGCAGGCTTGGGCCTGCAGGGCCTGCGCCCGCCCGATCTCGCCACCGTCCACGGTCACGGCGGCATTGTTCGACATGTTCTGCGGCTTGAATGGCGCAACAGACAGGCCCCGTCGCCGCGCGGCGCGGCACAGCCCCGCGACAAGCAGCGACTTGCCGACATTGGACCCGCAGCCCTGGATCATGATCGCCGCCATGTCAGGTGCCGCGCCTTTGTCGCGCGACAGCGTGCAGAACCATGCCACGGCCCCCTGCAGGCAGTTCCCTGCCCGAAACGTCGTCATATCCAGCCTTCATGCCGTGGCTCCTGTTCATGGCCCCCATGCCGATGCCAATTGACCTGCGCCGTCAAGCACTGGTGCCTGTCCTAAGGCAGGCCCGGAAGGATTGCGACAGGTATTCACCCGCTTGAGCGTTCCTTTGAAAACGCTTGGCCGCTTCATGGTGGTGTTGAGGCACGAAGGCCACGGTCATTCCACAGCGTCCAAAAGACTTGACCCCCTGCAGGCTTGGGCGCACAAAAACACAAGTTGCCCGGCGCAGGACAAGACCAGAGCGGATGATGGGGACATGAGAAAAGGCTGTTCACATGGCTGCGCCATGACCCAGGCGCCGCAAGAGCGGCCCTTCCAGATCAACCCCGATCGCCGTCAGCCATGATGGCAAGGAGAGAGAGATGCATATAGAACCGGGCCTCGTCGACGGCGCAAAGATCACGCTCAGCTATGCGACCGCAGCCGCGGCAGGCACCACGGGTCTGTGGTTCGCACGCCACGCGATCAAGGAACGTGGTGTGACCTCGCTGATCCTGCGTAGCGGGCTTGCCGCGGTTCTGACCTTCCTTTTCTTCGAAGTGCTGCCAACATTCCCCGTCAGCATGTCCGAGGTCCATTTCATTCTGGGATCAACCCTGTTCCTGATCCTTGGCCCCGGCCCCTCGGCCATCGGACTGGCCCTTGGTCTGGTGATCCAGGGGCTGTTCTTCTCTCCGACCGACTTGCCGCAATATGCGATGAACATGACCACGCTTCTGGTGCCGCTCTTTACCCTGACCGCCTTGGCGCGGCGGACCATCGCGCCCGGAACCGCCTATGTGGATCTGACCTATGCGCAGGTCCTGACACTGTCGGCCTGCTATCAGGGTGGGGTCGTGGCGTGGGTGGCCTTCTGGGCGATCTACGGCATGGGCGCGCAGGCTGTCGCGCCCGTGGGCACCTTCGCGGTCGCCTATCTGGCTGTGATCCTGCTAGAGCCACTGGTGGATCTTGGCGTTCTGGCCGCAGCCAAGAGGGCGCGGGGCAAACTGTCACCCTTGCTGGTCACGCCCCGGCTTCACACACCCGCCTGACGCGGCACCGTCGCGGCCCGGACCATCGCCGCGATGCGTGGCGCATGCATTCATCCGGGTTGTCGCAACGCCCGCGCTGGGGCAAGGTTGCTGTGGTGCTCTGCCCCCGGTCAGCCGGGGCGCATCGCTGTCCCGGTTCGGACAGCGCCGGTCCAGAGCACGCCGCAAACAGGGCGCAGCACAGGAGAGAACGACGATGATGGGGGAAGACGAAGCCAAGGTCTCAGGACGCCTGAACGGCGAGCAGTTCGAGCCGGAAAAGCCGGACAACATGGCGATGCGCCTGCTCTACATGATCCTGATCGCGATCATGATCTCGCTGGCGCAAACCGTTCTGGGGGTCGCCACGCTGCTGCAATTCGTGGTCATGCTGGTGAACAACAACGAGCCGAACAAGCGGCTGGCCGATTTCGGCACCGATCTGGGCATCTGGGTCGCCAAGGCCGCGCGGTTTCAGATGGCGGCCAGCAACGTCAAACCCTGGCCCTGGACCGAACTTGACTGACACCCGGCAAGGCCCGAGTGCCGATCACGGGATCACCCGAGCAACAGATCGGATACCGCCTGTCGCAACACCGCCTCATCCGCGGGGTTCAGCGCAGGGTTGCCCGCCCGGTGACCCCAGATCGACTCGATCGGGCGGTATTCGGCATGGGGCATCATGGCGGTCTCCAGCGCGCTGTCCTCGGGCGTGAAGTAAAGATCGGTGCGCGAGGGCATGATGATCGACCTTGCCGTAATTGCCCCCAAGGCCCGCTCCAGATCCCCGTTGTAGATGGCATTGTCCGAGATGTCCGAAGCCAGCCATGTCTCCAGGCTGGCCAGCAGATCATGCGCGTCGCGGCGCAGGAAATTGGCCTCCCAAGAACGGACCAGAAAATCCTCGAGCGAGGTGAAACCCACGGTTTCATAAAGTTTTTCACGGTAGAAGGCCTGTGACATGGCCCAACCCGCATAAACCCGCCCCATCGCGCGCAGGCCGCGCGTGGGATGGGCCGTAAAATGAGTGCCCGTCCAAGCAGGATCGCCTGTCAGCGTCGCCCGCACCCCTTCAAGGAAAACCCGATTGTGGATCGAGGTCCGCGCCGAACCGCAGACGGCACAGATGCGCGCCACCTGATCGGGAAAGATCGCACCCCAATGCAGCGCCTGCTGCGCGCCCATGGACCAGCCATAGATCAACGCCAGATGCTCGATCCCGAACACCTCGGCCAGCAGGCGGCGTTGGGCATGGACATTGTCCCAATGGGTGAACAGCGGGCTGCGTTCCGGCCCGAAGGGTGGCTCAAGGGTCGAGGGCGAGGATGACAGCCCGTTGCCGAACATGTTGGGGATGATGATGAACCAGTCGTCAGGGTCCAGCACGCGCCCCGGTCCGATCAGCCATTCCGTGTCATGATGCTGTGCCCCATAGGACGTGGGATACAGGATCACATTCGACTTGTCCTGCGCCAGCCGCCCATAGGTCTTGTAGACCAGCTTCGCACGCGGCAGGGTCATGCCCCGCTGCAGTTTCAGGTTTGGGATCTCGAAAACCCCTGTTTCACCGTTCATCCCTGCCCCTCCGGATCTGGGCGCACCCCGGACAGGGATGCGCCCCCCTCATTTATTGCAGCACTTCGGTCCAGATCTGCGATTGCAGGTCATTGACCTCTTGCGAGCAAGCCGGGCTGAACCGGCCCGCCGCCATCAGTTCAGGCGCCGCCACGATCTCGGGGGCATTGCGCATCACCTCGTCCATGAACTCCTCGGAGCCGGTCACGCCGTTGGCATAGCGCGCGAAGTTCGAGATCATGGCCGCGTTCTCGGGTTCGAGAATGAAGTTGATGAATGTCATCGCATTCTCGGTGTTCTGCGCATCGGCCAGCACCATGGCGCTGTCCATCCAGATCGGATAGCCGGTGGTGGGATAGCCATAGGCCAGATCCTCGTTCTGCAGGCGCGCCCGCATCGTGGCCCCGTTCCAATAGATCCCGGCCGAGAAATCGCCCGCCGCATGGGCATCGACCGTGCCATAGTCCAGTGCTTTCCAATGCGCCTTGGCGGACACCAGCATGTCGCGCACCTTGCGCATCACGTCCATGTCCATCGTGCAGGCTTCGCCCCCGGCATAGTAGATGGCGATGGCCATGACATCGGACATCTCGGGGATGACATTGATCTTGCCCTTCAACTCGTCAGGCGGATTGAAGATGATGCCCGCGTCATTGATGTCACCCTTGAAGACGCTGGTGTTCACGATCACGCCGGTCGTGCCCCACTGCCATGGCACCGAATATTCCCGACCCGGATCGAAATCCACATCCACCCATTCCGGCGCGATATTGCCGTGATTGGTCACGATGGATTTGTCCAACGGCACGACCAGCCCCTCGTTGATCCATGTCTGCGTATAGGAATTCGACGGGACCACGATATCGAACCCGTGCCCTCCCTGCCGGATGCGGGCCAGCGCCGTATCATTGCTGTCGTAATCCGTGACATTGACCTTGATCCCGGTCTCGGCTTCGAACTTCTCAAGCAACTCGGGGCTGGTGTAGTTGCCCCAGTTGTAAAGGTTCACCACGCCTTCCGCGTGGACAAGGCCGCTCGTGGCCAGAAGGGCAGCAAGCCCCAGTGTGAGATGTCGTTTCATTGGTCGTCTCCCTGTGGTTGTGGTTGCGGTTATCCCCTTTTGCGGGTGATGAGGAAAAACAGGCTGACCACCACCAGCGACAGCGCCAGAAACAGTGTCGCGATGGCGTTCATCTCGGGGGTGACGCTGCGCCGCAATTGGCCCAGCATATAGGTGGGCAATGTGTCCTGCCCGGCGGACTTCACGAATTCGGTGATCACCACCGTATCCAGTGACACAACAAAGCCCAGCATGAACCCCGCCACGATGCCCGGCACCAGAAGCGGCAGCGTGACATAGGTAAAGGCCTGCACCGGCGTGGCATAGAGATCGGCCGCCGCGCGTTCCAGCGTCAGGTCCATCGTCTCAAGCCGGGCCCGGATCGGCAGATAGGCGAAGGGAATGCAAAAGGCCGTATGCGCCGCCACCATATATCCCATGCCGGCATAGCCCGTCTGCACCTTGAGAAAGGCCACGAAGATCAGCAGGGCGATCCCCGTCACGATCTCGGGCACCATCAGGGGTTGGTTGATCAGCGCATAGATCATGGTCTGGCCGGGAAAGCGGCCCACCCGTGTGGTCGCCAAGGCGGCCAGCGTGGCCAGAACCGTGGCGATCCCCGCCGCCATCAGCGCCAGCCAGAGCGAGCGGATCGACACGTCGATCACCTGGCTGTTGTTGAAGGCCGCCACATACCATTTCAGTGAAAACCCGCCCCAGGCGGATTGCGACTGCGACTCGTTGAAGGAAAAGATCACCAGAATGATGATCGGCAGATAGAGCATCACCAGCGTGAAAATCGCCACAGCACCGAAACCCGGCAGGGCGCGGACATTGAATTCACGACTGGCCATCGCGCCCTCCCGTCTCGCGGGTGGTGATGCGCAGATAGAAGACCAGCGCCACCACCACGATCACCAGCAGCACCATCGCCAGCGCCGAACCCAGCGGCCAGTTGCGCCCCTGCCCGAATTGCAGGCCGATCAGGTTGCCCATCATCATCGACCGCCCGCCGCCCAGCACGCGCGGCGTGACATAGGCCCCGATGGAGGGGATGAAGACAAGGATCGACCCCGCGATGAACCCCGGTTTCACCAGCGGCAGGATCACATGGCGCAACACCTGAAACCGGCTGGCGTAAAGGTCATAGCCCGCCTCGACCAGCCGGAAATCCAGCTTGTCCATGGCGGCATAAAGCGGCAGCACCATCAGCGGCAGAAAGACATAGCTCATCCCCAGCAGCACTGCGAAATCCGTATACATCATCTCGATCGGTTCACCGATCACACCCAGCCACAAGAGCGCCGTGTTCAGCGTCCCGGTATTGCGGATCATCTCCTGTATCGCGAAGGTGCGGATCAGAAGGTTGGTCCAGAACGGCACGGTAATCAGGAACAGCCAGATCATGCGCCGGTTGGCCGGGCGCGTGGCAATGAACCACGCGGTCGGAAAGCCCAGCGCCGCGCAGATCACCGTGGTCTGGAGCGACAACCAGATGGTGCGCTGGAACACCGCCAGATGATCGGCGTTCAGGGTGACGTTCTCGGGCTCGAAGATGTCACGCTTGAAGAAAACCCGGAACCACGCATCGGTTGAAAAGTCCCAGGCCACGCCCCCCATGTTGCCGGGGCTGAGGAAGGAATAGACCGCCACGATCAGCAGCGGACCCGAGGCCGCAAGGATCAGGACCAGCAGCGCGGGACTGACGAGGATCCATTTCCAGCGGTGCGAGTCCCGTTTCATCGCTACCCCCTCAACACCTGAAGCGCGCCGGGGGTCAGTGACAGGCCCACGGTTTCACCCTTGGCGGGGTCGGCCAGATCATCATTGTTCTGCCGCCGGACCGTAAAGGGCTGACCATCGCTCAGCCGCAGATGGATATGGGTGTCCGTGCCGAAGAAAACCGCGCCTTCCACCGTGGCGGACAGCTCGCCCGTCCCTTGCGGAACGATCCGCGCCTGTTCGGGGCGGATCACGGCCGACACCGTGGTGCCCACCGCGGGGGTCAGACCTTCGGCCACCCGCGCGGCGATGGTCCGGCCACCGGGCAAGGCCAGATCGGCCCCGCGCCCCTGCACCGCGATCACATTCAATGTCAGGAAATTCGTCTCGCCGATGAAATCGGCCACGAACCGCTCGGTCGGCGCGTGATAGATCTCGTGCGGGCTACCCAATTGCAGGATGCGCCCCTGATTCATCACCGCGAGACGGTCCGACATGGTCAGCGCTTCTTCCTGATCATGGGTCACAAAGACAAAAGTGATGCCGGTTTCCACCTGCAACCGCTTCAACTCCGTCTGCATCTCCTTGCGCAGCTTCAGGTCCAGCGCGCTCAACGGTTCGTCCAGCAACAGCACACGCGGGCGCGGTGCCAGCGCGCGGGCCAGCGCCACGCGCTGCTGCTGTCCACCCGACAGTTCCGAAGGTTTGCGCGCGGCCATGGCCTCCATCTTGACCAGATGCATCATCTCGTCCGTGGTGGCCGCGATTTCCGCGCGGGGCCGACCCAGCATCTTGAGACCAAAGCCGATATTCTGCGCCACCGTCATGTGCGGAAACAGCGCGTAGTTCTGAAAGACCGTGTTCACAAGCCGCTGGTTCGGGGCCTGACCCACCACGTCCTGCCCCTTGATCCGCAGCCGCCCGCTGGTCGGATGCTCGAACCCGGCGATCACGCGCAGCAGGGTCGTCTTGCCGCAACCGGACGGCCCCAGCAGGGTAAAGAACTCACCGGTGCGAATGGTCAGATCAATCCCGCTCAGGGCATGAAAGGCGGTATCGCCCTGGCCAAAGACCTTGCCGACCGCCTCGATCTCGATCTCGTTGCCGCTTTGTCCGTCACCGTCGGGCAATGATCTGTCCCCTTTTCCGTCAGTCGACCGCCTGCGGCCCTGTCTTTCAAGACTTTTCGTCCGCTCAGCCGGGATTGGCCTCCGCATCCCACACGATCCGCCCACCGCAGATTGTTTTTTCAACGCTCAGTGTGCTGATCCGGTCCAGCGGCACCGCCTCGATATCCCCGGACAGAATCACCAGATCGGCCAGATAGCCGGGCCGCAGCATCCCCTTGCGATCTTCGGTATGTTCCGCATAGGCCCCGCCGATCGTATAGGCCGCAAGGGCATCGCGCAGGGGCAGCGTCTCGTCCTGCGCGCCCTCATAGGCCGCCCGCGTCACCGCCGCCTGGATCGAGCGCAGCGGATTCACATCCGCCACGGGCCAGTCCGAGGCAAAAACGATCCGCGCCCCCGCATCGCGCAGGCTGCGGGTCAGATAGGCGTCGCGCCAACGGCCCCGACCGATCTTTTCCAATGTCGGGAACAGCGGAAAATCCAGCGCCCCCGGCGGATGCGATGGCTGCACCGAGGCCACAACGCCCATTTCCGCGAAACGCGGGATATCGGCGCGGTCGATCAACTCGATATGCTCGATCCGGTGACGCGCATCGCGGGCCCCATTCGCCTGACGCGCCGCCTGATAGCCGTCCAGCACGCGCCGTACCGCCCCATCGCCTATGGCATGCACCGCGATCTGAAGCCCGCGCCGGTCCGCCTCGATACAGATCTCGGCAAAACGGTCCGCCGCGTGCAAAGGCTCGCCGCGCCATCCGGGCTGGTCGGGATAATCGTTCAGCATCACTGCCGTGCCGCTGTCCACCACCCCGTCCATGAACATCTTCACAAAGCCCGAGGACAGCCAGTCATCGTTGTAATCCGCACGCATCGCACTGGCCGTTTCAAGGTCCGACAGCGCATGGTCATTGCGGAAATGATAGGGCACCCGCACCCGTGCGGTCAGCCGTCCCGCTTGCCGCAGATGGTCCAGCACCTCCAGCGTATAGCGGTTGCCATCCATGTTCACGAGGCTGGTGAACCCATGCCGCGCGCAATGGTGCAGGCCGCGCTCCATCGCGGGAAGATCGGCCAGCATTTCGTCACGCGTGGGTGCCGGCACCGGGTCGCGGCCCGTGGCGATGCCTGCCATGATGCGATGCTCGCCCGCCAGACGCAGCACCGGGGCCTTGGCCTCGAACTCGCGCAACTCGCCTGTCGCAAGACCGTTCTCCATCACGATCTCATTGCCCGGCCCCAACGCAGCACCATGCAGGATGCCCGCCTGTTCCAGCGCCATCGTATTGGCCCATGCTGTATGGTGATCCGCCGCCAGCAAGCAGACCGGACGATCCGGCAGGATGGCGTCAAGGTCGTGGCGCGTCAGCGCCCGGTCATAGATGCCATAATCGCAGCCCTGCCCGACAATCACCTTGCGATCCGGATTGGCCGCCGCATAGGTCCGGACCGCCACGGTCAGCGCCTCTGGCCCCTTGACGCCCAAAAGCTGCAAATGTGCCAGTTCCGAGCCACCCATGAACAGATGCAGATGGCTTTCGATAAATCCCGGCAGCACAGTCGCGCCCTTGGCATCAATCCTCGGGCACTCCGGCCCTGCCATCGCCTCGGCATCGGCCCCCAGCGCAGCGATCCTGTCACCGCTCAAGGCGACCGCGTCGGTTTCCGGCGCCTCCGGGTCCATGGTCAGAACGCGTGCATTGACGATCAGGAGTGTCGCGGACATCGGGTACCTTTTGCTCTGTTCAGGGTCAGCGTAGCAGCCAGAATTTGAACGGTCCATTTTTTTGATCAAAAGACCGTCGGCCGGCTTTGGCCGTGTCCGGCCCGTCCGTGACGCAAGGGAATGCGTCCCTTTTGCGGAAATCCCCGCAATCGCCGGAACCGGCACCGGCGCGGTTCGTTGACCATGTGAACGCGGGTCACGCGACAATCCTGTCGCCTGACCGCGCCGTGCGACTTGAAAAGGAACGGACCGATGAAAATCCTGATGGTTTTGACATCCCACGATCAACTGGGCGACACGGGCAAGAAGACGGGCTTCTGGCTCGAGGAATTCGCAGCTCCCTATTACGTCTTCAAGGATGCGGGCGCCGATATCACGCTGGCCTCGCCCAAGGGGGGGCAGCCACCGCTGGATCCGGCCAGCGATACCGATGACGCACAGACCGACGCGACCGCCCGCTTCAAGAAAGACGACGCGGCGCAAAAGGCGCTGGCCAACACCCATGTGCTGTCCGATATCGCGGACGATGGATTCGACGCAATCTTCTACCCCGGCGGCCACGGCCCTCTTTGGGATCTGGCCGAGGATGCCGACAGCCGCGGGCTGATCGAAGCCTTTGCTGCCACTGACCGCCCGGTCGGTGCGGTCTGCCACGCTCCTGCCGTGTTCAAGCACCCCAAGGCCGCGAATGGCACCCCTCTTGTGTCCGGCCGCAAGGTCACCGGCTTCACCAATACCGAGGAAGACGGCGTAGGTCTGACCGAGATCGTGCCCTTCCTTGTCGAGGACATGCTGAAAGACAACGGGGCCACCTATTCAAAAGGGCCGGACTGGGGCTCTTTCGTTGTGGTGGACGGCAAACTGGTGACGGGCCAGAACCCTGCCTCCTCGGCCGAAGCGGCGAAGAAACTGCTGGCTCTGCTCTGATCCTGACCTGTGCAGGGTCGCGCGGCATGTCGCGTTGGCCCTGCACGCAGTCTAAAAGACGCGCAACCGTTGCAGGCGCAGGGCGTTCAGCGTGACCAGAACGGTCGTCCCTGTATCCGCCAGCACCGCCATCCACAGCGTCGCATCCCCTGTCACCGACAGCACCACAAACACAGCCTTCACCCCAAGCGCGACCGCGACATTCTGCAAGATGTTCGCGCGTGTCTTGCGGGCCAGTCCGATCATCGCGGGAATGCCCCGCAGATCGTTGCGCATCAACGCAGCATCGGCGGCCTCCAGCGCCACATCCGTGCCGCTCCCCATGGCAACGCCGATGGTTGCGCGTTTCAGGGCGGGCGCATCGTTGATCCCGTCCCCCACCATCATCACACCGCCCTGCGCTGCCAGAGCATCCAGCGCCGCCAGCTTGTCCTGCGGCAGAAGATTGGCCTCGGCCCGCAGACCCAGCACATCGGCAAGGTTTTGCGCCGCCCCCGCGTTGTCCCCGGTCAGGATGACCGGCGTCAGACCCTGACCGCGCAGCGCGGCAATCGCGGCAGCCGCCTCGGGGCGCGGGGTGTCTGACAAGCCGATCAGACCGACCACCACATCATCGCGGCGCAGGACAACGACGCTGGCCCCTGCCGCCTCGCTCGCTTCGGCAAGGGGCAGAAGCGCCTCTGGCAAGGTTGCACCCCCCGCATGACGCAGGCTGACAGCCTGCAACAGCTGCCCCTCCAGCATCGCCTCGGCCCCGATACCGGGCAGACCGCGCGCCTGCGTGACCGGATGCGGCGACAGCCCCCGCGCCGCCGCCTCGTCCAGAATGGCGCGGGCCAGCGGGTGCGAGGACCCCGCTTCGACCGTCGCGGCAAGGCGCAGAACCTCGGCCTCGGACCAGCCCGGCGCTGGGTGCAACCCGGTCACGGAAAACCGCCCTTCGGTCAGCGTGCCTGTCTTGTCCAGCGCCACATGCCGCAGCCCTGCGGTGGCCTCCAGCGCAGCCCCTCCCTTGAACAGGATACCCGCCCGCGTGCCCACGGCCAGCCCCGAGGCGACCGACGCAGGAACCGAGATCACCAGCGCACAGGGGCACCCCACCAGCATCAGCGTCAGGGCACGATAGTTCCAGTCGCTCCAGACACCGCCCATCAGCAGCGGCGGCAGGACAGCGACAAGCAGGGCAAGCCCCACGATCACCGGCATATAGACACGGGCAAAACCTTCGATGAACCGCTGCGTGGGCGCGCGGGCGGCTTCGGCCTCATCGACCAAGCGGGCAATGCGGGCAATGGTGTTCTCGCCCGCAGCCGCCGTCACCTCGACATCGATCACCGCATCCGTGCAGATCGACCCGGCCAGCACGGTGTCGCCGGGACCTCGCATCACAGGCAGGCTTTCCCCCGTGATCGCCGCCTCGTCCAGACCCGCCTGCCCGGTCACGATCCGGCCGTCGCAGGGCAGACGGTCCCCCGGACGCAGGCGCACGATCTGCCCCGCGTGCAGACTGGCGGCGGCGATGACATGGGTATGGTCGTCCTCCACCAACAACGCCGTCTCGGGCAGCAGCGCAGACAGCGCGCGTATCCCTTGACGCGCCCGCGCGGCGGCAAGGCTTTCCAGCATCTCGCCCACGGCAAAAAGGAATACGACCATGGCCGCCTCTTCCGCCGCGCCAATCACCAGTGCGCCAGACGCGGCAATGGTCATCAACCCCTCGATGCTGAAGGGCACCCCCGCCCGCAGCAAGGCGAGCGCCCGCCGTGCCACAGGCCCCATGCCCAGCCCACAGGCCAGCACAAAAACCCAATAAGCCGCATCCCCCGGCAGAACCAGCTTGGCCAGCCAAGCCCCCGCCAGCAGGGCCGCGGTCGCCAACAGGAACCTGCCCTTTGCGGTCCTGTACCAGCGCGTGGCCTGCGCAGCCCCCGCAAGGGAAAGCGCCGCCCCATGATCAGGGCCATGCCTGACCTGATCCTGATCATCTGGCGGCACCGGGGTCACGCGGGATACACCATATCCGATGGCGCGGATTGCGGCCTCGATCGTGGCGACGCTCGCGCCATCGGCCTTGCGCTCCAGCCGCAGCCGCTCGGACATCACGGACACATCGGCCCGCGATATTCCCGGCAACCGCCCGACCGCGCTTTGCACCTTGGCGGCGCAGGCCCCGCAATCCATCCCTGTCACCGTGAATTCAAGGCTCTCTGCCCCTGCGTCGCGCATGATCGTGATCCTCTTGTCTGCTGCGACTCTGTTATCTAATGTCTCTAGTAGCTATAGGTTCAAGAGGTAAAATGCTGTCGATCGGAAAATTGGGTCAAGCCGCCGGGGTCAAGGTGCCGACGATCCGCTATTACGAGCAGATCGGCCTTTTGCACCCCGCCGGTCGGAGCGAAGGGAACCAGCGCCTCTATGCGCGCGATGCCTTGGCACGACTGCTTTTCATCCGCCATGCCCGCGACCTTGGCTTTCCACTCGACGCGATCCGCGACCTGCTGGCCTTGCAGGACGATCCGCACCAGCCCTGCGCCGCCGCCGACGCCATCGCGCAGGCGCAGTTGCAGGCGGTGAACCGGCGGATTACGCAATTGACGGCGCTGCGCTGCGAGTTGGAGAAGATGGTGGCGCAATGTGCGCATGGCTCTGTCGGGGAATGCCGCGTGATCGAGGTTCTGGGCAATCATGACCTCTGCGTTCATCCGGACCATGACGACGGGGATGACGCGGTCACGGATCACGATCACGCCCTCACCCCCCGATCCTGACGCCCGGTTTTCACCAGCGGTCATGCCCCGCTTGTCCTGCCACGGGACATGACCATGTCAGGTCAAAGGTTTGCGCGCCACGATATAGGGATTCTGCGGATAGTCGCCAAAG
>Ga0209347_1005259_pt1 | contig 12501 bp, 10 predicted proteins | sample AutmiccommuBRH23_FD_187382 | JGI IMG/M metagenome (GOLD analysis project Ga0209347, IMG submission 187382) | Deep subsurface microbial communities from Mt. Terri, Switzerland - Autotrophic microbial communities BRH/23 (SPAdes) (version 2) | ecosystem: Environmental > Aquatic > Deep subsurface >...
TGCCGACCAGTTTGAATCCGGCCCGGCCATGCCGCGCGAAGGCATACTGGGCGGCCTGTTTTTTATCGCAGCGGTCGCACTCGCCGGATTGCCGCCGTTATCGGGGTTTTTGGGGAAATTCATGCTGCTGCAAGCCGCCATCGCGTCCCCCCTGATGCCGTGGGTCTGGGGTGTTGTTCTGGTCACCGGACTCGCCGGGATGATTGCGCTGGCCCGCAGCGGCAGCCTGTTGTTTTATCGCACGCAGGGCCCGCACGACCCTGCACTGCAAGCCCCGCCGACCGCAACGGCGTTGATGCCTATCGTCGGATTGCTGTTGCTGAATATCGGCATGGTGATCGGAGCCGGCCCGCTATCCCGCTACGCCACCGCCACTGCCGCCCAGCTTCTGGCACCGCAAAACTACATCGAGGCCGTGTTGGGTGCTGCGCCAAGACCGACCGAAGGGCGAGTGTCTGGCGGCGTGCCCCTCGCGGGTGCTGCGCCAAGACCGACCGAAGGGCGAGTGTCTGGCGGCGTGCCCCTCGCGGGTGCTGCGCCAAGACCGACCGAAGGACGCGTGTCTGGCGGCGCGGCGCAACCGGAGGCAGCACCATGAGACGCGTTCTGCCGCACCCCTTGTTAAGCTTTACGCTGGTAATCCTGTGGCTGCTGCTGGTCAATCAGCTTTCCGCGGGACAGCTGGTCCTCGGCATCCTGCTGGGCTGGCTCATCCCTTATGCAACCTCCGCCTTCTGGCCCGAGGCCATTCGCATCCGCCACCCTCTCACGCTGCTGCGGTATCTTGTCGTGCTCTTCTATGACATCGTGCGCAGCAGCTTCCAGGTGGCAATCCTGATCCTGCGTCATCCGTCGAACCTGCGTCCGGCGTTTATCCGGATTCCACTGGCACTGAAAAGCGATCTTGCCATCAGCTTTCTGGCCAATACCATTTCGCTCACCCCGGGCACCGTGTCGGTACTGCTTTCCGAAGACAAACGCACATTGACAGTCCACGCGCTGGATACCGGAGATACCTCTGCCCTGATCGCCGAAATCAAACACCGCTATGAAGCCCCGCTGAAAAAAATCTTTGAGCAGGAGGACGCACCATGCTGACAACCGCCCTTCCGATCGCATTAACCCTGGTCAGCGCGGCCCTGTTGTTGAGCTTCTGGCGCCTGCTCAAGGGGCCCGATGTGCCGGACCGGATTCTCGCGCTCGATACCCTCTACATCAACACCATCGCGCTGCTGGTCCTGTTCGGCATCCATCTCGACAATGCGATCTATTTCGAGGCGGCGCTGCTGATTGCCATGCTGGGTTTTGTCAGTACTGTCGCGTTATGCAAATACCTGTTGCGCGGCGACATTATCGAATGAGCATGCCATCATGATCGATTTTCTGCTTTCCCTTCTGATTGTTACCGGTGCGCTGTTCACTTTCATCGGCTCCCTCGGCCTGGCTCGGCTGCGCGATTTTTACACCCGTCTTCACGGCCCCACCAAGGCCAGCACGCTGGGGGTGGGCTGCCTGCTGATCGCATCCGCCACGTATTTCAGCCTGCGCAACGAGGGTATCAGCCTGCATGAAATGCTGATCACCCTGTTTCTTTTCATTACCACCCCTGTTAGCGCCCACCTACTTGCCAAGGCGGCATTGCACCTCAAAGTCAAATCGCTGGCACCCGTGCCCAAACAGGACTCCCGCGCCGCATAATGCCTCCCGGCAGCTGTCGCCCCACGGTTCCCATCCAGACCCTGGCGCCGGCGCCAGACGTCTTGGCAGGCCTAAACGGGATTAGCGTCTAAAGTGAAGCATGGCTAACCTGCTTCGCTTTTTTTTGTTACGGTTGCTGCTGGTGGGCATGTGCCTGGGGTTTTCCGCGTCCGCGAGTGCCGCCAGCGTGCGGGTGCTGACCGTCCAGGGGGCGATCAGCCCGGCGAGCGCGGATTACGTGCTGCGCGGCCTCGCCCGGGCCAACGCAGACAATGTGCAGCTGGTGGTGATTGAAATGGATACGCCGGGCGGGCTCGATACGTCGATGCGCGACATCATCAAGGCCATCCTCAATTCCGGCGTGCCGGTAGCCGCCTATGTGGCGCCCAGTGGGGCCCGCGCCGCCAGTGCCGGGACCTATATCCTGTATGCCAGTCACATTGCCGCCATGGCGCCGGCGACCAATCTGGGGGCAGCCACCCCGATCGAACTGGGGCCGGGCACCGATGCAGGCAACCCGGTTGAAAAGACCGATGCCTCCAGTCCCGCGGCCCCGCCTGCGGGCAATGCCAAAACCCGCAAGGCAGTGCATGACGCAGCCGCCTATATTCGCGGGCTTGCCGAACTGCGCGGCCGCAATGCCGACTGGGCGGAACGGGCGGTACGCGAGGCGGTCAGCCTGTCGGCAAGCGAGGCGCAAAGCCTCAAAGTGATCGATGTTGTGGCCACCGATCTTGACGATCTGTTGAAGCAGATCCATGGTCGCCCGATCCTGATCCAGGGGCAAATCAGGACGCTCGATATCAAGCCGGCCACCATCGAACGCGTGATTCCCGACTGGCGGAGCCGCCTGCTGGCAGTCATCGGCGACCCCGGCATTGCCTACATTCTCATGCTACTGGGCATCTATGGGCTGATCTACGAGTTCTCCAATCCCGGCATGCTGTTTCCCGGTGTGGTCGGCGGAATCTGCCTGTTGCTGGCGCTGTTTGCGTTGCAAGTCATGCCGATCAGTTATGCGGGGCTGGCGCTGATGCTGCTGGGCATCGCCCTGATGACTGCGGAAGCCTTCATCCCCAGCTTCGGTGCGCTGGGGCTGGGCGGACTGGTTGCCTTCATCATCGGCTCGGTCATGCTGATCGACACCGACGTCCCCGGCTATGGCATTCCGTGGATGCTGATTTTGCCGGTTGCCGTCGCAAGCGGTTTGTTCAGCTTTTTTGTCGCGGGCATGGCCATCAAGGCGCGCGCGCGGCCAGTGGTGACCGGCGCCGAGGAAATGATCGGCGCCAGCGGCGAAATCCTCGAGGACATGGGGCGCACCGGCTGGGCGCGCATTCATGGCGAGCACTGGCAAGTGCGCAGCGCGGGCCCCCTCATGCGCGGAAGCCGGGTCCGGGTATGCGCGCGCGAAGATTTGGTACTGGATGTTGAACCCCTAAAGGAGAATGACCATGTTTGAATTCGGCGGCCTCACCGGCCTGACCCTCGTCTTCGTGACCCTTGTGCTGCTGATCTCGGGTCTGCGCATCCTGCGCGAATACGAGCGCGGCGTGGTGTTCATGCTGGGCCGATTCTGGAAGGTCAAAGGGCCGGGGCTGATTATTGTCATTCCCGGCATCCAGCAAATGGTGCGGGTGGATTTGCGCACGGTAGTCCTCGATGTACCGAGCCAGGATGTGATCTCGCGCGACAACGTCTCGGTCAAGGTCAACGCCGTGCTGTATTTTCGCGTGATCGACCCGGCCAAGGCGATTCTGCAGGTGGAAGAGTTTCTGGTCGCCACCAGCCAGCTGGCGCAAACCACACTGCGCGCCGTGCTCGGCAAGCACGAACTCGACGACATGCTGGCCGAACGCGAGCGCCTGAACCAGGACATCCAGCAACTGCTCGACGCGCAAACCGATGCCTGGGGCATCAAGGTCTCCAATGTGGAGATCAAGCACGTCGACATCGACGAAACCATGGTGCGCGCCATCGCCAAGCAGGCCGAGGCCGAGCGCGAACGGCGCGCCAAGATCATCCATGCCGAAGGTGAACTGCAGGCTTCGGAAAAGCTGCTGGCCGCCGCCGAAATTCTCGCCGTCAGGCCTGAGGCCATGCAATTGCGCTATCTGCAGACGCTTTCCAACATCGCTGGCGACAGGACCAATACCATCATTTTTCCGATGCCGGGCGAACTGATGAATCTGATGATGCGGGGCGAGCGCGAAAAAAAATAAAGGCAATGCCGACCCTGTCATTTCAAAGCCCTGCGCGCAGCTCCAGCCGGACCGCCTGACATATAGCCTTCTGGCGCCCCCAGCCTCGGCGGGGGTTGTCCCCGTCCACACGCGTACAAGCTGGGCATCAACGCGCCTTGTTCATAATGGGACCACCCATCAAAATGGGCGCACCGCGCCAAATTCAGCATCGCGAATAGCCGCGGGAGAGGCCATCGGGCCAAGGGGGAAATGCCAATGAGAGGGTGGGGAATACTGTTATACGCATTCCTGTTTGCGTCGAGCTGGGCCACGCACGCCCAGAGCTTTTTGACCGACCCGGGCACTGCCGATGAGTCAACAGCCTTCACCTCCACCGCGGCACCCGATCCCTACGGGCGAGAAAGCCCGCGCAGCCTAGCGTCCGGCCTGGTGGACACCTTTGCGAAGAGCGACTATCGCAGGGCGGCCCACTATTTCGAATCTTCAGCCAGCGCCACCAACACAGACGCAAGCGAACTGGGAAAGCTGGCCAAAAGACTGCAGCAGAAACTTGATGCGAGCGGGTCGCTGTTGCCATTTACCACGCTTTCCAATGCGCCCACGGGCGTGACCGACGATGGCCTGCCGATTGACCAGGAACGTATCGGGTCTTTCAGATCGGAAAGCGGGGAGATTGCACTCATCGCACGAAGAATGACACCGGACGAGGGCAGTCCATTTTGGGTTATCTCTGCCGATAGCCTCGCTGCAATCGCAGAGGAAGAACCCGAAACGGCACGCCCGCCCATGACGACGGTCCTCCCTGCCGCACTCACCGATATCAGTATTGCCGGGGCACCGGTAGCCGACTGGCTGATTCTGGCAGGGATGGCGATTGTCGCTTTTCTCGGCATGCGCCTCGTTTTTGCAATCGTCCTGCGCATTTTCCGGATGGGGGTGAGGCTTCCGGAAAAGCATCGCGGCTATCAGTTTGCCGAGGCCGCCTTCCCCCCGCTCAGTCTCTATCTGGCGGTCATCCTGTTTTTTGTGGGGACGCAGGAACTGCAGGTCGCGATTGTTGCGCGCCAGGTGCTCGCGCGCTACGCGACCATTGTTGCCTGGATCGCCTTCGTATGGCTGCTATGGCGGCTGATCGACATGGTCACCGATTTATGGTCCGCGCGCATGGCGCGCAGCGATCGCCGGCAGGCGATGTCAGCGCTGGTGTTCGTGCGCAGAAGCGCCAAGAGCGTATTGGCCATTACGGCGTTTGTTGCCGTACTCGACACCCTGGATATTAATGTAACCACGGGCATCGCGGCGCTGGGCCTGGGTGGCCTGGCCATCGCACTGGGCGCCCAGAAGACAATCGAAAACCTCGTGGGCAGTCTCACGGTCATCATCGACCAGCCGGTTCGCGTGGGGGATTTCTGCAAGGTAGGCGAGGTTACCGGGACGGTGGAAGACATCGGCATGCGTTCAACGCGGGTGCGGACCAATGCGCGCACGGTGGTCACCATCCCCAATGGCAATTTCGCCTCGCAACAAATAGAAAACTATTCGCGCCGCGACCGCTTCCTGTTCAATCCCGTCATTGGTCTGACTTATGACACGTCTGCTGAAAAAATGCGCGCGGTACTCGAATCCTTCCGCAGCCTGCTGAAAGACGACCCGAATGTGATGGACCCGGCCCGGGTGCGCTTTATCGGTTTCAATGCGAGTTCAGTCGATGTCGAGATATTCGCCTATGTACTGACGTTCGACTATGAGACCTTTCTCGGCATGCGAGAAACCCTCCTCTTGAAAATCATGGATGCCGTTGAAGAGGAAGGCGCAAGCATCGCATTCCCCACGCAGACGATCATGGTAAGGCAGGCAGAAACCGGGCACGTGTGCGCGGCGCCCATCTGATTGACTATACGCACCTCATTTTGCCGATTTATTTTAATAGTCAATCGAGGGGCGACGGTCCGGGATGGGTTGGCGCAGCATCCACGTTGTCACGCGGAACAACCAGGCGCGCGAGCTTGGGTTTCAGCCACATCTCGAAATCATCAATCAGTTCATACACCACCGGCACCAGCACCAGGGATAAAACGGTTGAACTGATCAGGCCGCCGATCACCGCAATCGCCATCGGTGCGCGGAACTCGGAACCTTCGCCGAGGGCGAGCGCTGTCGGCAACATGCCCGCCGCCATCGCCACGGTCGTCATGACGATCGGTCTTGAGCGCTCCCGGCACGCCCGGACCAACGCTTCCTTTTGCGAAACGCCCTTGCGCTCGGTTTCAATCGCATATTCAACCAGCAGGATCGAATTCTTGGCGGCCAGTCCCATCAGCATCAGCAGCCCGATCAAGGCCGACAGGTCGAGCTCGCTGCCGGCTATCAGCAAGGCGAGAAATGCGCCTGCCAGCGACAGCGGCAGCGCGGCTAGAATCGTGACCGGTTTGAAGAAGCTCTTGAACAGCAATACCAGCACGGCAAAAATGAGGCCGATCCCGGCCAGCATTGCACCGCCGAAACTGGCAAACAGCTCGTTCATGCTCTCGCTTTGGCCATAGGCAGGCTGGGTCACACCCACGGGCAGATTCTTCATGATGGGCAGTTGATTGATCGCTTCTGTCGCCTGTCCCAGCGATACGCCGTTCAACTGGCCCTCGATAGTGGCCCGACGTTTTCGATCGAAGCGTTCGATCCGCGCGGCCCCCGGCTGAAACCGGATATCAGCGACAACCGAGAGCGGCACGGTGACACCACTTGCCGTGGGCACGCGCAGATTTCGCAGGGTATCGAGGTCGGCGCGCGCATCGCCCGGCAGGCGCACGCGAATCGGCAATCGCTGCTGACCTGTATTGAACTTCGCCGTATTGGCATCGATGTCACCCAGGGTTGCGACCCGCGCAATGGCACCGAGCGCTTCTGCCGTAACCCCGAGCCGTGCCGCTTCGACGGGCTTAGGAGAGATGATGAGCTCCGAGCCCGGACGCGGCGTAACCTGATGCACATTGCTGAGTTGCCCCAGGCCCCGCATCTGGCGTTCGAGTTTGAGCGCAGCTTCGGCGAGCAGGTCACCATCTTCGCTTGCCAGAATAATCTGCACTGTCGTGCTGCCGCCCCCGCCGGTGGCAGCGAAACCCAGACGTACATCGGGCACACTTAACAACAAGGGCTTAAGCCGGCTTTGAAATGCCTGCGTCGTTTCAGCGCGGTCCTTTTTCAGCAGTACCGTCACGTTTCCGGAACGTACATCCCCCGCACCACTGCCCGAGCCCACGGTGGTAAATACCGTCTCCACATCGGCAAGCGCAGCGAGTTTTCGCGTCAATATTTCGGTGCTGCGACGCATGTCGGTGAGACTCGTTCCGGGTGCGCCTTCCACGGACAACTGGACGATCCCGTTATCCTGGGGCGGCGTAAACCCGGTCGGAAGCATGGCCGCCAACAGGCCCGATCCAACCAGCAGTGCCAGGCCCGCGGCCATCGAAATCCAGCGATGCGCCAGCGCAAAATCGAGTGCGCTGCGATAAATTCCCTTGAAAGGCTTGCGCGCGTGCGGATGCGTTGCGGGCTTGAGGAAATAGGCCGCGAGCAGGGGCGTCAATAAACGCGCCACAAGCAGCGAGAACAGCACGGATAGCGCGACCGTGAAGCCAAACTCCTTGAAAAACTGACCCGCAAATCCCCCCATCAGCGACACCGGCAAAAACACCACGACGATGGTGAGCGTCGTCGCCACGACGGCTAATCCGATTTCATCGGCACCCACAATTGCCGCCTCATAGGGACTTTGACCCGCCTCGATTCGCTTCTGGATGTTCTCGATCTCGACAATCGCATCGTCCACCAGGATGCCGATAACCAGGGTGAGCGCGAGCAGCGTGATCATGTTGAGACTGAAGCCCATGTAGCTCATGGCGGCAAAGGTCGGAATCAGTGAAATGGGCATGGCCACCGCAGCGATCACGGTGGCGCGCCAGTTGCGCAGAAAGAAAAAAACCACCAGCGAGGCCAGCAGCATGCCTTCGACGAGCGCATCCAGGGTAGCGGTATAACTGTTCTGGGTGCTGGTGGCGGTCGAGACAATGCGCTGGAAGCGCACGTCGGGATATTTTTTTCCGAGTTCCACCGTGGCTTCGGCAATAACCCGCGCAACGGCAACGTCCGAGGAAGATTTTGTTTTCTTGACCTGGAAGCCCACGACCGATCGCCCATTCAGCGCCGCGAAGCCGCGTCGTTCTGCCGCGCCGCTGGCGACCGAGGCGACGTCTGCCAGCCGCACTTCACGACCATTACCCGTGGTGATCACGAGATTGCGCAGCGCATCCAGGGATTCTGCTGCGCCGAGCACGCGCACGGTCTGTTCCCTGCTGCCAATTTCTGCGCGCCCACCGGGCACGTCGATATTCGAGCTCCGCAACGCATTGTTCACCTGGGACGCTGTCAGGCCGAGCGCTTCAAGCCGGCCCGGGTCGAGCGTCACGTTGATTTCGCGCTCGACGCCCCCTACGCGCGTCACTTGGGCAACGCCTTTTTGCGTGATCAACTGGCGCGCCACGGTATCGTCAACAAACCAGCTGAGTTCCACGTCGGACATGCTGTCGGTCGAAACGGCATACGTCACGATCGGCGCGGAGTCGACGTCGAAGCGCTGGACGATGGGTTCTTCGATGCCGCGGGGCAGATTGCCGCGGATCCGGTCGATCGACGAGCGCACTTCGTCGGTCGATTTTTGCGGGTCCTCGCCGATCTCGAATTCAATCGTCGTGGAGGAGAGGCCTTGCGAAACGGTCGACTGGACGTGATTGACGCCGGCCACATTCGACACCGCCGCTTCGACCTCACGGGTAATCTGGGTTTCGACCTCGCTTGCAGCCGCCCCCGACAATGTGACATTGACCTGCACGATCGGAAACGACACGTCCGGATAAAGCTTGATCGGCAAGGCGCGGTAGCCACTCACGCCTGCAATCAGCAGCGCAATGAACAGCACGGCGACAGGAATCGGATTGCGTATCGCCCAGGCGGAAATCTTCAGATTCATGGTGTGGCTTCCGACGGGTTGGGGGAGGTCGCCGCCCTCGCAGGAGTCGGTGTGATTGGCTCAACCAGGTCGCCATCAAGCAGGAATGCCCCCCCGCCCAATGCCACCCGCGTTCCCACCACCGGGCCCTGCTCGATCGCGACGAATCCGTCGGCACGGGTTCCGGTCCTGATCGCAACCCGCGTGGCGCGATTGTCCGGGCCGATGACGGTCACCAGCGGGCCACTCGCCTCGAACTGGATGGCCTTCTCGGGGACCGCCGGCACCGGCGTCGCGACGCGACTGAACACGACCCGCGCATACCCGCCTGCACGCAACGCAGCGTCCTTGGGCAGGCGCACCCGCACCCGGCCCAGTTTGGTCTGCGGATCGACGCGTGCCGAAAGCAGCCGCACGGTCCCTGCCAGCGACTGATCGGAGGGAAGCGTCACCGTGGCCGTCTCGCCTTTCGAAATGCGGGCCAATGCGTCTTCCGGCACTTCGGCGTCAAGCTCGATCAGACCGTCGCGGGCAATCCGGAACATCGGCTGACTCGGGCTGGCAATATCGCCGGGGCGCACGGTCCGCTCGAGCACGAGGCCCGCGACCGGCGACCGGATGACCAGACGCCGCTGTTGTGTCTGCAGTTCGTTAAGCTGGGCTTGGGCGACCTGAACACCGGCATTTGCGCCTTTGGCCTGAGCGCGCCGGCTGGCTATCTGTTCATCCGACAGGATGCCGGTGCCGTCGAGGCCCGCCACCCGGGCGGCCTCGCCTCTAGCCTGCGCAGCCTGGGCCTCGGCTTGTGCCACGGCGGCTACGGCCTGCGCGATTTTTGCCTCCAGCAAGCCGGGATCCAGCTTCGCCAGCACCTGACCTTTCTTTACTGATGCGGCCTCCTCAACCAGCACATCGGACACCCGATATCCGGCAAGCTCGGAACCTACCGTGGCTTCCTCACGCGGTACCAGCAGGCCCGACGCCGTCAGCGTCCCCACCATCGGCCGCAAGCTGACTTCAGTCACGCTCACTGCACGGGCACCCGACCCTTCGGGCTCGGTCGGGGTCTCGGGGGCCTCGGAGCAGGCGGCCGCTGACGCGAGCAACGCGATCAGTAAAAGGATGCGATAGGGTTGAGTCATTGTGTACCTTTCAAATCTTGTGCTGTCGTTACCTTGGCGGCATTCCACCCTCCGCCTAATGCCTGGAATACCTGGACCGACCGTTGCAGCGCCTCAATCTTGGCGGCGGTGAGCGAGGCGCGCGTGGCGCGCCAGGCGCGCTCGCTATCGAGCAATTCCTGCAATCCGGCAAAGCCCAATTCGTAGCGTTTGTGTGCAGCGTTATACGCAGTGCGCGACCGGTGTTCACCGGCCTCCAGGATGTCCACGCGGCGGCGGTCTGCTTGCAATCGCACCAGATACTGGTCGGCCTCGGAAAAAGCCGTTTGAACGGTACGTTCGTAGGCGAGCACCACGTGTTCGGCCCGCGTGCCCTCGGCATCGAGCAGGGCTTGAAGCCGTGGTCGATCGAGAATCGGCACGGCCAACCCGAGGCCCAACGACCAGAATCCGGTGCTTGTATCGATGACGCCACGCTGAAATGAAACGCCCGCACCCGGGTTGAGCGTCAGTTTGGGAAAGAAGTCCAGTTCAGCCAGGCGGACATTGCTCGCAGCCCCACGTACGCGGGCGGCCGCAACTTGTATGTCAGGGCGTCTCTCCAGCAAATCGCCGGGAATGGCCGCAGGGATGGCTGGGACCGTTCCCAGGGACGGTTCAACAGTCAGCGTCGAGAGGGAATCAGACCCCATACCGATCACGGCCAGCAGCGCACGACGCGAAGCGATCAATGCCGCATCCAGGTCTGTGACCTGGGCTTCAGCCTGCGCGACGTCGCCGGCGACCCGGTCGACTTCCGAGGTGGCGGCCAAGCCGCGCTTCGCGCGTTCTCCGACAACACGAGCAAGTTCATGCTGGATACGTACCGTTTCGCGCGCTTCGTCACCCTGGGCATTGAGCCCTCGCGCAAGGAACAGGGCACGCGCCACCTCGGCAGCAATCGCCGCCCGGGCCGCTTCGACTTCAAATCGCGCCTGATCGATATCGGCCTGGGCGCCACGTTGCGTTGCACCGCGCCGTCCGAACAAATCGATCTCCCAACTGACGGGTAGGCTGGCACTCGCTGTTTTATTGATACCCGCACCGCCGCTGGCGCCGAATCCGCTGGCGATCGAATTCGTCTCATCCAGAGTGCGCGTATCGCGATACTCCGCATTCGCCTGAAGACTCCCCTGCAGACCAAACTTCGCGAGCGCAACGGACCGTAATGCATGGGCTTCTTCGAGCCGAACCAGGGCTTCGCGTACGCTAAAACCTTGCGCCAGCGCACGCTCCGTCAAAGCGGTCAGCTGGGCATCCTCGAACAGCGTCCACCACTGCGCCAGCCTCGTCGCGGGAACGTCGGTGGGGGCGACCTCAAACGTTACGGGCAACGTTACGATGGCGGGGCGAGGCGGTTGACCTGTGGCACACGCTGTCAGCAGCAGTACCGAACCCATGAGCCCGCCTGCCCGGGCTGTGCGGCCGGGAAACCAGCTACGGCCCCGGACGGCACTCAAATCGCGGGGCCGCATTACGCCTTTCTCGCTTCGATGGGCGCATCGTGATAAACCAGCCCGGCCAATATGAACGTGGTCAATTCATCAAGGTGCGCACGTTGATCGATCTCGCCCAGATACCCGCTCCAAACGAGCTGGATGGCGCCCCAGAATGCCGACTGCGCACCGAATAGCAACAGGGGCAGGGGCTTGTCCGGGAAGAGCCCTTGCGCGATGCCTTGTTCCAGCAAGTGATGGGTTGGCAGGGCCACCGCCACCTCAAGTGCCTGAAGTTCTGCCAGCACCAGTGCCGATAAACGGGCTCGAAATTCGAGCCGACTGCAATAGAGGAACACGCGATGCAGCTCCCGGCTGGACACATGCATCTGCCACGCCACCGCTATATGCTGGCGGAAACATTCAACAATGCCTTGCCGCAGATCGATCGTTTCAAAGCACTGCAACACCTGTCGCTGGAAATCCATGGCCAGGCGCGCGTAAATCTCGTCCTTGCTGGCAAAATGCTTGTAGATCGTCCCCTTGCCTACGCCAGCCTGGAGTGCAATCTGTTCGACCGTAACGCCTTCCCACCCATCCGATTTGAACAGGCTCAGCGCAGCCGCGAGGATATCCTGCCCTCGACGTTCAAATTCACGTGTTTTCCGATCGTGTGCGCTCATCAAGGCCCCATTAGCGATTTATGACTGACGGTCATTATCAGAACCGACGGTCACAGTGTCAACCGCGGTCTTCATTGGCGTTATTTCCTGCGGCGCAATCAGCTCACCCGACTGAACCGCATAAGGAACCCACGCGACCAAAAACCCTCTATACTTCCATCGTTGTTTTTAATTCACGTGAGGAAACCACATGAACCCGCAAGTCACTACCCTTAACCGCAGCCACGCTGCGGTCGCGTCGACCAACAAGGTCGTTCGCAACACCTACATGCTGCTGTCGATGACGCTGGCATTTTCGGCGCTGGTTGCCGGCATTTC
>Ga0209347_1005260_pt1 | contig 12500 bp, 11 predicted proteins | sample AutmiccommuBRH23_FD_187382 | JGI IMG/M metagenome (GOLD analysis project Ga0209347, IMG submission 187382) | Deep subsurface microbial communities from Mt. Terri, Switzerland - Autotrophic microbial communities BRH/23 (SPAdes) (version 2) | ecosystem: Environmental > Aquatic > Deep subsurface >...
TCCCATCATCGCCCCCCAGCCGGCAGCGTCTGCGTGACGGGATGCGGGGTGCGTTCGCCGGTCGACTGCGCGCGGGTGACCGTCACGATCGTGGCCGGTTGCGCAGGTTCGAATCCGAGCTTCGCCACCTGCTTTTCGACCGTTTCGAAGGACGTGAGCCGATCGAGCTCGGCCTCGAGTGCCTTGTGGGTGGCCTCGGTGTCCTTCAGTTCGTTCTGGAGGCGGGTCGCCTCACGCCCGAGGCGGATGACCTCGAGGTTCTGCCACGTGAACAGGAGAAGAAACAGTCCGATCGGCACGCCGAGCGAGAGCACGGCGAGCAGCTCACGATTACGCCGGCGATCCCTCTCGCGGACGATGTGAGTGTTTTCGATCGGTTTCTTCTGCGTGTACATGACCGGGGACGCGCTTCTCCGTGAAACCGACGAACAAGGGTGAAGATCTGCCTACAAGTACGATGCGACGAGCCATCCACACACACCCACGCTCCACGCTCCACCCCTCCCGAGCTCCCCTACCGCACACACACCCGACCCTTCCCCAACCTTCACCCTTGCTCGTCGGCTTCACGAGCAGTTGTCGGCTCTCAGTTGCGTCCCGCCTCATCGACGGGCCACAACGAACAGCCCACAACCTCACACCCTCTCCGCCACCCGCAGCTTCGCGCTGCGCGATCTCGGATTCCTCTTCAACTCCTCTTCTGAAGCAGTCACTGGACGTCCCGTCAGGATCTTCACCGTCGTCGTCGCGCCGCAGCCGCAGACCGGCATGTTCGGCGGACAGGTGCACTCCCCTTCGAGCCGGCGGAACGCACGCTTGACGATCCGGTCTTCGAGCGAATGGAACGAGATGATCGCGACGCGCGCTCCAGTCTCGAGCACGCTCACCGCGTCGTCGACGAAGTGATCGAGTCCGATCAGTTCCTCGTTCGTCGCGATCCGCAGCGCCTGGAACGTGAGCGTCGACGGATCGATGTCGTGCGGCCGCGACTTCTTCACGCTGCGGATCACCTCCGCGAGGCGCGCTGTCGTCTCGATCGGGGCTTCGGCTCGTGCTGCGACGATTGCTCCTGCGATTCGCCGCGCCATCGGCTCTTCGCCGTAGTCGCGGATGATCCGGAACAGTTCGTACTCATCCAGGCCGTTGACCAGGTCCGCCGCGGTCTGTCCCTCGCTGCCCATCCGCATGTCGAGCGCCGCGTCGTGCCGGAACGAAAATCCGCGCGCCGCGTCGTCGAGCTGCATCGACGAGACGCCGAGGTCGGCGAGAAGGCCGCTGATCGCCGGAACGCCGGACTGCTTCAGGATGTCAATGAGCGATTCGTGACGGCCGCGTACGAACGTCACCCGGTCGCCGAAGCGGCTCAGCCGCTCCTTCGACCGTTCGAGTGCCGCCGGATCGCGATCGATCGCGACCAGCCGGACATGGGGATGGCGCTCGAGGAGCCCCTCCGCATGCCCGCCGAGCCCCACCGTCGCGTCGACGAGAACGCCGTCGGGACGGTTCGGCTCGAGATACCCGAGCACTTCGCTGAAAAGAACCGGTTCGTGCTTCATGCTGACCGTCTGCTCCCGCAACTCCTGCCGGACGAGCAAACGGCCGGCGACCTAAACTCCGTGTAACTCCAGTTCCTTGAAGTCCTCATCGGTGAGCGGCTGCTCCATGAGGCGCTTCTGAATCCGCTGTTCGTTCCAGACGATCAGGTGGTCCTGGTTGCCGATCACGACCACGTCGTCCGCGATCTGCGCGACGTCGCGGAGGACCTGCGGGACCAGCACGCGCCCCTGCGCGTCGATCGTGGCGACCTGACCGTAGTAGTTCACCCGCTCGAGCATCTTCATCTTTGCCTGCGAGGTCGACGGGACCTTCGCGAGGCGTGACTGGAACTCGAACCAGGCGGGCAGCGGGTAGACCAGGGCTCGCTGACCGTCCATCGACGTGATGAAGCAGTCCCCGCCGAATCGCTCTTCAATGATCTTGCGGAAGGCCGTGGGGACCTTGAGACGACCCTTGTCGTCGATTTTCGCGGGGCTGTGCCCCATGAGTACGGTCAGTTCCACGGCGTGTAGAGCCCTTCTGCTGCTGTTTCCGCTAATTCGATGGCCGTTTTTACCACTTCAGACCACCTGAGTCCACAAAAATCCACTCTTGGGAGTCGACAGGTCGACGAGTCGGCGAGTCGACGAGACCCGCGGGTGGGAAGGAGTGCGTGAGAACGGAAAGCCCCACGCGGTGCTGGTAAAGAAAACGCGGCGCCGAGGCTCACCTCGCGCGCCGCGAACTCGTCGACTTGTCGACTCTTAGACTCGTCGACTCGATTACATCCCCTTTTTCAGCTTCCCGAGGACGTCCTTGCCGACGAGGTTGTCGGCGGAGTTGAGGACTTTCTGAATCGTCGTCAGCAGATCGGTGTTGCCGCTCCAGTGCTCGCGCAGGATCGCCGGATCGGTGTCGGTCAGCACTTTGTTGAGTAGAAAGACCGCGAAAACGAGGTCATCGAGGTATCCGATGCCGAAGAAGTCCGGGATGATGTCGAGCGGGAAGAGGTAATACGCGATACCGCTGCCGAGCATCACCTTGTTCTTCGAACTGACCCGCGGATCGTTCACGAGCCGCCACAGCAGAATGAAGATGTCCGGCACCAGAAGGAGAAACTCCCCGGTCTTTCCGGCCAGCGAGCCTTTCTCCTCGAGATAGCTGCGGACACTCTTCCGCAAGCGGTCATAGAAACGCTCTGCGCGTTCTTTCGAAAGAGTCGGCGACAGCGCGCTCAGCTCCTCGTTTGCGTTCTCGAGTTCGTTGTCAGACACCCATTCCTCCTTTTGGAAAAGTAAAGAGTGGAACAGTCGCCCCTTTTCACTCTTCACTCTTCCCTCTTCACTCTTCCGGCAGATCCGCCCCGCCGCGCCCGAGGGTCACCGCGAGACCGCCATCGATGATCCAGATTTTCTGGACGTCGGCAGAGACGAAAGTTGGCAAAAAGCGGTCCAGCGACATCACCAGCGTCGCCGGCTCCTCGTACGCGATCCCCTCGGGAAACTTCTGTCGCACCAGACCGATGAGCAATCCGGGGATCGGGATCGGCCCGGCCGACATCCGATCGAGAGGAATCCGCACCGTCGTCCCGCTCGTCTCGAACCGTGTGACGTCCACGCTGAACGGCACGGCGATGAACTTCCGGGCGATTCCCTCGATCCGCAGCAAACCGTTCGAGAAGTGGAGATCGAGTCGCTCGATCATCGGCTCGCCGGCGATCATCTGCTTCGCCATTGCGGCAATCTTTCCGCCGTCGACGCGGACGTTCAGAGAATCCCACTCGATGAAGCGGTGCACGTCCGTATACTATGCCGCGCCGTGCCCAAGCGGACCGACCTCCACTCCATTCTCATCATCGGCTCCGGCCCCATCGTGATCGGCCAGGCAGTCGAGTTCGACTATTCCGGCACGCAGGCGTGCAAGGCGCTCAAGGACGAGGGTTACCGGATCATCCTGGTGAACTCGAATCCGGCGACGATCATGACCGATCCGGAGTTCGCCGATCGGACGTACATCGAGCCGCTGACGCCCGAGTCTCTCGAGCGCATCATCGAGCGCGAGAAGCCCGACGCGATCCTGCCGACCGTCGGCGGCCAGACCGGGATCAATCTCGCGATGGCGCTCTACGAGAACGGAGCGCTCGAACGGCATAACGTCGAGTTGATCGGCGCGAACTACGAAGCGATCAAGACTGCCGAAGACCGTCAGCTCTTCAAAGAGAAGATGACGTCGATCGGCGTCGACGTTCCGCAATCGACGTACGCAGCCTCGGTCGACGACGCCGAGCAGTTCGCTTCCCGCATCGGATATCCGCTCGTCATCCGTCCCTCGTTCACCCTCGGCGGCTCGGGCGGCGGCATCGCTTACAACGTCGAAGAGTTGCGCAGCATCGTTGCGCGCGGGCTCGATCTCTCGCCGGTTCACCGCGTCCTCGTCGAAGAGTCGGTCATCGGCTGGAAAGAGTTCGAGCTCGAGGTCATGCGCGACTGCGCGGACAACGTGATCATCGTCTGCTCGATCGAGAACTTCGATCCGATGGGCGTCCACACGGGCGACTCGATCACCGTCGCGCCGCAGCAGACGCTGACCAACGACGAATACCAGTCGATGCGCGACGAAGCGCGCCGCATCATCCGCGCGATCGGCGTCGAAACCGGCGGCTCGAACATCCAGTTCGCCGTGCATCCGCAGACCGGCCGCCGCATCTGCATCGAGATGAACCCGCGCGTGTCGCGATCGTCGGCCCTCGCGTCGAAAGCCACCGGCTTCCCGATCGCGAAGTTCGCCGCGAAGCTCGCCGCCGGCTACACGCTCGACGAGATTCCGAACGACATCACGAAGAAAACGCCTGCGTCGTTCGAGCCATCGATCGACTACGTCGTCGTCAAGATCCCCCGCTTCTCGTTCGAGAAGTTCCCGAACACGCCGCAGCTGCTCAGTTTCTCGATGCAGTCGGTCGGCGAGTCGATGGCGATCGGCCGCACGTTCAACGAAGCACTGCAGAAAGGTCTCCGCTCGCTCGAAGTCGGCGTCGCCGGACTCGAAACGCGCGGGCATTCCCGCGAAGCGCTCACCGACCTGCTCCGCACGCCGACTCCCGAGCGCATCTTCGCCGTCGCGGACGGATTCCGCGCCGGGATGACCGTCGACGAGATCCACGCGCTCTCGTACATCGATCCCTGGTTCCTCCGCGAGATCCGCCGGATCATCGAGCTCGAGAACGAGGTCCGGTCGAGCGAGAGCATCACCGCTCCGCAACTGCTCCGGTGGAAGCGCAACGGCTTCTCCGACCGGCAGATCGCGCGCCTCACCAACCGCGAAGAGTCTGTGGTGCGGAACACACGCCGCTCGCTCGGCATCCGTCCGGTTTACAAGCGCGTCGACACCTGCGCCGCCGAGTTCGAAGCGACCACGCCGTATCTCTACTCCACTTACGAAACCGAGAACGAGTCGAATCCGACGGATCGCCGCAAAGTGATCATCCTCGGCTCCGGCCCGAACCGCATCGGCCAGGGAATCGAGTTCGACACCTGCTGCGTGCACGCGTCGTTCGCACTGCGAGAGATCGGGTTCGAGACCATCATGGTCAACTGCAACCCGGAGACGGTATCCACCGACTACGACACGTCCGACCGTCTCTACTTCGAGCCGCTGACGCTTGAAGACGTGCTCGAGATCGTCGAGCTCGAGAAGCCCGAGGGAGTGATCGTTCAGTTCGGCGGCCAGACGCCCCTCAAGCTGGCCAAGCAGCTCGCCGAAGCGGGCGTTCCGATGTGGGGCACCTCGGTCGATTCGATCGACATGGCCGAAGACCGCGAGCGGTTCGGCGCTCTCGTCGCGAAGCACGAGATTCTCGTTCCGGCGAATGGAACGGCGCTCAACGAAGAAGAAGCGCTCGCGATCGCGGAGCGGATCGGCTACCCCGTCGTCGTCCGCCCCTCGTACGTTCTCGGCGGCCGCGCGATGGCGATCGTTTACGACGACCAGGCGCTCGCCGGCTACATGCAGCGCGCCGTGGAAGCAGCGCCCGGCCATCCGATTCTCGTCGACCACTTCCTGGAAGACGCAATCGAGATCGACGTCGATGCCGTCTCCGACGGCAAGGACGTCATTGTCGCGGGCGTCATGGAGCACATCGAGCTCGCCGGCATCCACTCGGGCGATTCGACCACCGTGATCCCTCCGTACATCATCGGCGCGAGGGACCAGGACAAGATCCGCCGCCGCACCGTCGAGCTTGCGAAGGCGCTCAACGTCATCGGCCTGATGAACGTGCAGTACGCGATTCAGAACGGCGAGCTGTACGTCCTGGAAGTGAATCCGCGCGCGTCCCGCACCGTGCCCTATGTGTCGAAGGCGACCGGGGTGCCGTTCGCGAAGATCGCTGCGAAAGTCATGGCCGGCAACAGCCTCGCGTCTCTCGGCCTGACGCGCGAGCCGCAGGTGCACGGCTACTTCGTCAAAGCTCCCGTCTTCCCGTTCAATCGCTTCCCGAAAGAGGACACGCTGCTCGGGCCCGAGATGAAGTCGACCGGCGAAGTGATGGGCAGCTCGCCGACGTTCGGCGAGGCCTACGCAAAAGCCCTCCTCGGCGCTGGTACACGGCTCCCCCTCGAAGGCACTGCGTTCATCTCCGTCAACGACAACGACAAGCGTCCGCATGTCGTGCACCTCGCACGCGAGCTCGCGTCACTCGGTTTCCGGCTGATCGCAACGGGCGGCACCCGCGAGTTCCTCCTTCGGAACGGCGTCGAGGCCGAGGTCGTGTGGAAGGTGCATGAGAACCGGCCGAACATCGTCGACCGGATGATCAACGGCGAGGTCGATCTCGCGATCAACACTCCGTTCGGCAAGTCGGCGTTCGTCGACGACACGCACATCCGCCGGATGGCGCTGCAGATGAACATCCCGTGCATCACGACCCTGACCGCAGCAACCGCGTGCGTCGAAGGGATCCGTTCGCTCAAGGCCGGCGCCGGTGCGTTCTCGTCGCTGCAGGAACAGCACGGGATGGGCGTTCCGACGAAGTAGCGGGCTGTGCACCAACTCCAGACGCGGAGCGACGACTTCCAGAAAAAAAAGCCGGGCACGTGGCCCGGCTTTCGTTCATTTCAATCGGAAACGCCTACTCGATCGTCACCCAGATCTTCGCATTCGCGAGCTCGGTCTTGAACGGGTTCAGCGCGCGGACGGTGTATTCGACGCGCTTCCCGGTCGCCGAGGGAAGAGCGCCTTCCGAGAGCTGACGGTGGGGGCGCGCGCCACCCGGCTTCCGCGTCTTGAAGACCGCGTGCGGGAACGGCGACGGCTTGCCGAACTCGATCACGATCTCTTCGACTGAGACATCGGCGCCGCCGAGGTAACGGAAGTCCCACTCGATCCCTTCGCCGGTGCGGACGGTGACTTCCATCGGATTGGCGATGACGTAGTACCGACCTGCGCTCTGCTCGATGTCGATCCGGACCGGGACCGTGCGGACGGCCGGATGCTCGACGTCGTCGGGGCGCAACAGCCGATCCGACGATGCCGGCGGCGCTGCAATCGCCGACGGAGCTTCGGCTCGTGCGGGAGCTGGGATGAACGAAGCGGGACGCGGCTTCTCGGAACTGAGCCAGGCCGCCGCGGGAGCACCGTTCGACGTGATGCGCGGCCGCGGCCTGCGGCCTCGCTTCTTCTCCGGCTCGGCCGCGGGCGCGACGGCAACTGGTGCCGCTGGCGCGGGCGCCGCCGGCTTCGGCTCGACGGCCGGCTTGACCGCCTTCGCCTTCACCTTCGGAGCCGGTTTCGCCGGAACGACGGGTGCGGGCTTCGCCGCAGGCTTCGCGGCCTTGACCGGCCTGGCAGCGGGCCTGGCGACCTTCGCGACCGCTTTGACCGGCTTTGCAGCAGGCTTCGCTTTCACGATCGCTTTCGCAGCAGCCTTCGGAGTCGCTTTCGCTTTCGGTGCGGCCTTGGCGACGACCTTGCGCGCGACCGTCTTGATCGCCTTCGCCGCCTTCTTCACCTGCGCGGCAGCCTTCCGGACTGGCTTCGCGGCTGGTTTCGCCGGCTTCGGCGCAGGCTTTTTCGCTACGACCTTCTTCGGCGCAGCCTTCTTCGGCGCGACCTTGCTGCTACCACGCTTAGCGGGTGCTGCGGGCTTCTTCGGGGCGACTTTCTTCTTTGCCGCCGACGCCACGCTTTTCACCCGCGCTACGGCCTTCTTCGCCTTGCTCTTGCCGGCGACTGCCGCCTTCTTCCCCTGCGCCTTAGCCATGAATGATCATCTCCGGACCACCTGGGCGGAAAAATGGATGGCGCAATATAGCAGCGACCGCCCGGTTCGCCAACGAATTACTCGAAAACCGGGGCGACGCTGAAACCGCCGTCGATGGCAAGCGACTGGCCGGTGATGTACGAGGCCGCCGGCATGCTGAGAAACGCAACGGCAGCAGCGACTTCTTCGGGTGAACCGATTCGTTTCATCGGCGTCCGGGAAAGGATCTTCGCGAGCCGTTCCGGGTCGTTCAGCACCGGCTCGGCGAGTGGCGTCCGGATGTACCAGGGGGCGACGGCGTTCACCCGGATCCCGTCGGCCGCCCACTCCGCGGCGAGGCCGCGCGTCATGTGCTCGACAGCCGCCTTGGTCATCGCGTACGGAACGCCAGTGCCGAGATGACGAAAGGCCGCGACCGACACCACGTTGACGATGCTCGCCTCGCCCGATTGCCGGAGCAGCGGATACGCAAGACGGCACATCTCGAAGGCCGCATCCATGTTCGTCTCACGCACGCGAACGTATTCGTCGTAGGCGTAGTCGACCGTGCGCTTCCGGATGTTGGTGCCGGCGTTGTTGATCAGGATGTCGAGCCGGTCGAGTTGCTCGAACAGGCTCTCCCGCTCTTCAGGAATCGACACGTCGCACGCGATGCCGCGCGCACCGCGCTCGCTCGCCCATCGCTCGAGCCGCTCCGCATTCCGCGCGACGCCGATGACCGACGCGCCAAGCGCAATCAGCTCATCGGCAACGGCGAGGCCGATGCCTGCGGTAGCCCCGGTGACGAGAGCGGTCTTTCCGGTGAGGGTCAACTTTGGATTCATCACGCCTTCCGTTCCTACGCGGAGGTGCGGAAGGCGCGGAGCTCATTCTCCGCGAACTCCGCGTCTCCGCGTGCCACCCACCATCACGCGGCGCGGAGGGCGCGGAGCTCATTCTCCGCGAACTCCGCGTCTCCGCGTGCCCACACTCACCCGATCTCGCTCTTCAGCACGTCGCGCAGCTCCTCGGCAATCCGACGGATCTGCGCAGCGTCCTCGCCTTCGACCATCACCCGCACCTTGTTCTCGGTACCGGAATAGCGGACGAGAATGCGACCGGTCCCACCGAGATCGGCAGTCGCCTTTTTCAGCGCTTCCTGGTACTTCGGCAGAGATTCGAGCGCCGGCTTCGAGCCGACCTCTTCGTTGAGCAGAAGCTGCGGCATCGGATCGAAGGTGTGGAGCTCGGAAAACTTCCGGCCGGTCTCCGCGAGGATGTGTCCGAACACGAGAGCGGTATGAATGCCGTCGCCGGTCGTATGCACGGATCGATCGATGATGTGGCCCGACTGCTCGCCCCCGAGGACCGCGTCGCGCTCGATCATCATCTCGAGAACGTACTTGTCGCCCACATTCGCGCGACAGAGCTCGATGCCGTCGTCCTGGAGCTGCTTTTCGAATCCGAAGTTCGACATGACCGTCGTGACGACACAGCCGCCACGCAGACCGTCGCGCTCGCGCAGATGCTTCGCCCAGAGGTAGATGATCTCGTCGCCGTCGCGCACATTGCCGGCGTCATCGGCGAAGATCGCGCGATCGGCGTCGCCGTCGAACGCCACGCCATAGTCGGCCTTCTGTTCCGCAACGAACTGCGCGAGCTTCTCCGGATGCAGCGCACCGGCTCCCTCATTGATGTTGCGGCCGTTGGGCGCGTCATGCATGACGATCACCTCGGCCCCGGCGCGACGGAACACCTCCGGCGCGATTCTGTACGCAGCACCAAAGCCGGTGTCGAGAACGACCTTCCGTCCTTTCAACGCCGCCGGCGGCACGCCCTCGATCAGAAAGCGCTCGTAGGCCTCGATCAGGTCGGCGTTCTCGGCGAGCGGGGCTTCCGCGACGACCACGTCCTCACGGCGCAAGGCACGGAGTTCGTCCTCGATCTCCTCTTCGACCGAATCGGGCAGCTTCATCCCGTCGTGACCGAAGATCTTGACGCCGTTGTCCTCGAACGGATTGTGCGAGGCGGAGATCGAGATGCTCGCGACCGCGTCGGTCGTGCGGCAGAGATACGCGATGCCTGGCGTCGGAATCACACCGACCAGGATGGCCTCGCCACCGCCCGCCGCGATTCCCGCAGACAGTGCACGCGCGATTTCCGGACCCGATTCACGCGTGTCCATCCCGAGAAGGATGCGCGGGGTTTCCGCGTCGGGCTTGAGCCGATGCGCGAGGGCCTCGCCGAGGGCATACATCGTTGCTGCATCGAGTGGATACTGCCGCGCTTTCGCGCGAATGCCGTCTGTTCCGAACAGGACTCTCATGGTCGTTTTCGTCTCGTTTCCGGGGTGGTTTCAGGTTCCGTGCTCATTTCCTGGGGCGCTGCAGGTCCGACCTCGGCGAGCACGGGCACGGTGACCTGCGTCGCCAGAGGCGAGATCACGCGCACGAGGGGAGAGTCCGAGAGTACGGCCACGTTCTGCACGAACGTTCCGTTGCGGCCGGTCATGATAATCCGCTCGGTCGCGACCTCGTCGAGATTGCGGATCTGGGATTCCGGCCCCGAGACGAGCGCCCCCTCGGGATTCGCCGTCGCCTGTCCGACGAGAAACCCGTCCGGCGGATCCCCGACCAGGAACGGGCGGATCGGCACCGTCTTCTGCCGCAGGCGTTCGATGCGGAAGCGGATCTTGTTCGGATCGACGGACTGCACCTCGATATCCGCCGGCACGCTGATCGCCTGGGGTCGCAGAGTGATCTCGACTTCACCGGGCTGCTGCGCCCACGCCATGTCGACCGGAACCTCGAGGCTGGTCGGAGTCAGCATTCGGAGGTCGCTCTGTCGCCCGCGGACGCGCACCGCGACACTTCCGGGAATGTCGGTCGTGATCACGAATTCCGGCGAAAGGGCGACGACCGAAAGCGGAGCGGTCACGATCCGGTCGCGGACGCGTTCCCGCCGCGGCGCCGACACGATGAACCAGAGGACACCCGCCAGCAGCAGCGAGACGACCTTGAGCCCGAGGTTCTTCATCGCCCGCCTCCGAGCCATCGGGTGAGCAACCGTCCCAGTGACACGCGGTCGAGATGTTCGTGAAGCACGCCGTCGGTCGCGACGGCGATCGAGCCGTTCTCCTCGGAGACGACGATGACGAATGCGTCGCTTTCCTCGCTGAGCCCGAGGGCTGCCCGGTGCCGCGTGCCGTGCGAGAACCCGGCGTCGGGCACCATCCCCAGGGGCAGGAAGGCACTGGCGACGACCACGCGGCGGCCGCGAATGATGATCGCACCGTCGTGCAGGGGATTGCCGGGTGTGAAGATCGCAACGAGCAACTCGGTCGAGACGATCGCGTCGAGTTGCCTGGCTCCCTCTTCGTACATCCGCAGCGTCTGTCGTCCCTCGATTGCGATCAGGGCTCCGGTCTGCTGACCGGCGAGCACGTCGCACGCATCGAGGATCGGCTCCAGCGGCAACTCGCTCGTGGGCCGTGGCAGCAGGATCGACATCGGATCGCCGACCATGTTCGCCAGCGCGCGGCGGATCTCCTGCTGGAACAAAACGATCGCCGCAAACGGGAGGTAGAACAGGATCTGTCGCGAGATCGCCTCGAGCGCGGGCAGATCGAACGCCCGTGCCACGAAAGTGGTCGAACCGAGGAGCACCAGCCCGATCGAGATCTGCATCGCGCGCGTCCCGCGGATGAGCGCGAGGATGTAATAGATGATGAGCGCGACGATCAGGATGTCGACGGCATCGCGCCACGTCGGGTTGAGCTGGAAAACGCGGTCGAAGAAATTCACGCCGCGCCTCCCTGCTGCTGGCGATGCCGTTCGATCGCAGTCAACACCGCGAGAAAGTCGGCCGTTTCGCGGACGTCATGGACCCGAATGATTGCGGCGCCGGCGCGATGCGCGGCGGCGACGGCTGCGAGCGATCCTGCCATCCGCGCCGCGCCTGCAGGCTGCCCGGTGAGCTGCCCGACGAATCCTTTGCGCGACGCGCCGATGACGAGAGGTCCGAGGTGCGCAAGCTCGTGACAGCGCGCGAGCACCTCGAGGTTGTGATCGAACGTCTTCGCGAAGCCGACGCCTGGATCGATGAGAATCTGCCCGGCGTCGATACCCGCTGCCAGCGCTTCCTCGCGACGCTGCGCGAGTTCGTCCGCCACTTCGCGCACGACGTCGCCGTAGTGCGCCTCGCTCTGCATCGTCCGCGGCTCGCCGCGCATGTGCATGAGAATCACCGGCACGACACGTTCGGCGACGAGCGCAGCCAGCTTCGGATCGTGCCGGAGCGCGCTGACGTCATTGACCATGCCCGCACCCGCATCGAGCGCCGCACGCGCAACGATCTCCTTGCGCGTATCGATCGAGATCGCCACGGCACTCCGCGCGCGAATCCCTTCGATCACCGGCACGACGCGTTCGATTTCGGCCTCGGTGTCGACACCCTCGGAACCGGGTCGCGTCGATTCGCCGCCGACGTCGATGATCACCGCACCGTCGCGCTCCATCTGCAGCGCCGCATCGATTGCCGACTCGCGGTCGTAGTGCAGGCCGCCGTCCGAAAACGAATCGGGCGTCACGTTGAGGATCCCCATGATCGCCGGCCCGGGGCCCGCCTCGAGGATCTGCTGGTTGAAAAGCGGCCGCGCTGCGCGGCTGTTCTCTTCCCCCTGCTTCCGAGTCGGCTCGATCACACGTCCCGTTCGCGGCGGATGCGGGCG
>Ga0209347_1005261_pt1 | contig 12497 bp, 17 predicted proteins | sample AutmiccommuBRH23_FD_187382 | JGI IMG/M metagenome (GOLD analysis project Ga0209347, IMG submission 187382) | Deep subsurface microbial communities from Mt. Terri, Switzerland - Autotrophic microbial communities BRH/23 (SPAdes) (version 2) | ecosystem: Environmental > Aquatic > Deep subsurface >...
AAACCCGATGTGGAAATACCGGCAGATATAATGAAGGCTCCTATGATAAAGAAAACCGCCTTATTACCGAAAAAAGAATAAATTTTATTGTCGGACAGAACTTTAAAGGTTGCTAATAGTCCCATTACCATCAGACTCGTAATCGCCAGCGGTATCACATTGGTTATCCATAAAAAGTTTGCAAATAAGAAAATTACCATGGCTTGATATGCCTGTAACGACATACCCGTCGGGATGTTCTTATTTGCGATTAAAATTAAAAAAACAATAAATGAACCAAGCAGTAAAAATGCATTTTTATATTCTATAAAAAATAAAGTGACTAATGGTCTCCTATCGATCCGTACCCTGCTTTTCATTTATAACCTCCTAAAGCCCGCTCGATACAAAGGAATCATCAATGTTTTTTATCATTAGTTTTTGTCTTAAATTTAAGGTTTCTAAAAGCATTTTCATTTTTACTTTATCTGCCAATGAATATTCAGGCTGATATTTATCCAATAGAGGCACGGATTTCATCAGATTAGAAGATATCTTCCCAAAATTGTCATGAGACTTAATAAAGTCAATGATTCGTTTATCTTCTTCGTGCATAACCGGTATGATCTTTAATGAAAGAAGTTCATCTATCAAGCTTTTGTTATTTTTTGAGTTTGCAAAGACCCAGCCGGGCGTAAATAGTTCCGCTGCATATGTTATGATTTCAATATCCATTTTTGAATGAAAGTCACTGTTATTCATAAGAAAAACACCATGTACTCCATAGGAAAAATATTCTTCAATACCATATTTTTCAGTAGGTATTTCTGTTTTTAGAATGATAAATATATCAAAGTACTTTTTTATTCTTTCTACAGTTTTTTTCCTATCCGGGTATTGATAGTCCTCTGAAAATGATAGAAGTATATATTTTGTTTGATACTTTAGGATCTCATCTTCGATAAAAGCCAATATAGTTTTTATTGGCGTATCTTTAAAAATGTTTATTGTATGCATCAGAACTACCTCTTTCTAAACTTTTTTAAACGCTTGATCGATATCTTCTAAAATATCATTCGAAATTCCATCTGCTCCCCCTCTAATCATCAAATAATGTGGTTGACAAGTAACGCTCTCCGGTGTCAGGGATAATCGTTAGGACTTTCTTTCCCTTTCCCAACTCCTTTGCCACTTGTATGGCTGCATATAAATTGGCCCCTGCTGAAATACCTGCCAGTATTCCTTCTTTTCGAGCCAGCTCTTTAGCTGTTTCGAATGCAGATTGATTAGAGACCTTAATTATTTTGTCATATATATTCACATTTAAGGTTTTAGGTATGAATCCGGCACCTATACCTTGTATCATATGGGGCCCCGCCGGGCTGCCGGATAATACCGCTGATTCTTCAGGCTCAACCGCAACAATTTTAATATCTTTAATCGATTCTTTCAAAATCTCCCCCACACCGGATATGGTACCACCGGTTCCTACACCCGCTACAAAGGCATGCAGATCATGTTCAAAATCTTTTAGTATTTCTTGAGCAGTTATGATCTTATGGGCATCCGGATTTGAAGGATTTTCAAATTGCTGAAGCATAAGATACCCTTTTTGCTCGACCAGTTCTATGGCCTTTTCTATAGCTCCATTCATTCCTAAAGAGGCTTTTGTTAATAGTATCTGTGCTCCATATGCTTGAAGAAGTTTTCTTCTTTCCAAGGACATGGACTCCGGCATAGTCAGTATTAAATGATATCCTCTTGTGGCTGCTGTCAGGGCAAGGCCTATACCCGTATTGCCGCTAGTTGGTTCTACAATTGTGGCTCCCGGCTTCAAAAGCCCCTTTAATTCTGCGTTTGTTATCATATGATAAGCAATTCTATCCTTAACGGAGCCACCAGGGTTAAACATTTCCAGCTTTAAATATATGTCTGCTGCATGTTCCTTCCCCATGTTATTCAGCTTTACAGTAGGTGTGTTGCCTATGGTTTGAAGAATATTATCATAAATCATAAAGTTTATCCTCCCTACTTTTTCTTTACAACCAGTAGATTAAATCCTTCATAGTTATCATCAATTTTTACAATCTCATGGCCTTCCTCCTTGATGCTTTTAGGAACATTTTTAATGGGATCTCCGTCATCAAGCAGAAAACCTATTGTTTCATTGGGCCTTATCTTTACTAATTCGATCTTAGCCTTTACAAAATTCATTGGACATTTTACACCTTTTAGATCAACTAAATTTAATGAAGCATTCTTGTCCTTGTTTAAAACTTCTTCTGTACTTTCCATGAAACTTTCTTTAGGTAAAGTAATTTCCAGTTTTGAATTTAAGGACTCATACAACTCTTTCACTTTATGAATGAGGTATTTCACATCATCACGGTAGTTATCCAGACTCGCTAAATCACCTAATTTAAAATCAATCAGTGCTTCAATCACGTTTTTAATGCCTTCTCTTACATATCCGCTTTCCACGAAGCTGCCGATAAATTCTTTAAAAATCACTCTGTCTTTATTTGTATCTACTCCTTTTAGAATTAAAAGAGCCCTTGCTGCTGAAACGCTTGCTTCATATAGTTTTAAAGAATCTTTGCTATTCTCGTAATCTCGCATATATAGTTGGGCATTGGATATATCGAGTTTAATAACATCTAAAACTCCAGCGCTGCATTCACCCGGTCCCCTGCCTTTAAGAGAAAACTTTTCTTCTCCGCCAAAATCATAGTAAAGACTCGGATTTTCACTTTCAGATTCAATAACGGATAATTCCTCAATAAGCTTATTGATATTGTATTTCTCTTGATGAATAAACTCCATAAAGCTTTCCGTATTGGACCTGCCCTTTAAGCTCGCTATTTGATATATAAGCTCCGGTATTTTCTTAGCTGGGATGGATCCATATTCTCTACCAAATGCAGCTTTTCCCACACCTACGGAACCTCCGAAGGTAACCTCGTACATGGGTACCAAGCCGTCATTTACTCGTTTAGCCTTTCCAAACAGCCCGATTTCGCCTTTTTGGTGCTGTCCGCAGGAATTAGGGCAGCCTGATATAAAAATTCTCGGTAATTGTGACTTTAGTTCAGGATTAACATTGGAAAATCTATCTGCGATAGCAGTTAAGAGATTTTGTGATAACGCCAATCCCAGCTTACAAGTTGCAGCTCCTGCACATGCCACAGAGTTGTCAATGTTGAAGGGTGAAGTGAATTTTTCTATGATATGAAGAAATTCTTCAACATCACTGTCTCTTACATCCCTAATATAAAAACCTTGCGTATTTGTAAGCCGAATCGAAGGTTGATAGTCCAAATTAGATATAAAATGAATGATTTCGTCTATATTTTCAGCTTTAAGATTGCCATTTTGAGGATGGGCGTATATAGAATAATATCCTTCATTTTTTTGTTCCGATACTAAAGGATTATCTATTTTTATAAGTTGTCCTATCGGTTTACTCGGAATTTTATCGGCAAAAATTGGTTCTAAGCACTTTTCTCTTTTTACTTTTTCTACAGTTTCATGATATTTGGCTTTGAATGCATCTTCCCCTAATCTTTGAAGTATATATCTGATTCTTGCTTTGTTTTTGTTTATCCTATCTCCTTCATCTTCAAAGATCTCTTTCATGGCTTGTACATGGTATAACACATCTGAGGCCGGAATAAAATCATCCAGCTTAATAGATACATTAGGGCTTCCGCCTAACCCTCCGGCACCGTATACTTCAAACCCTTTTTCACCGTTTTGTACCTTAGCGACAAACCCCAGGTCAGCAATTGTAGCATTTCCTGTATCTTCCTGAGAGTTGGAAAAAGCAATTTTAAATTTTCTCGGTAGGTTAAATATGGTTGAGTCATTTAAAGCATACTCTGTTGTGGCTAAGGCATAGGGTGTAACATCAAAGACATCATCTTTAGATACACCGGACAAAGGAGAACACCCTACGTTTCTGGCAGTATTTCCGCCTGTACCCTTTGTAACAATACCTACTTCTAAAAGCTCCTCCATAATATTGGCGGTATCCTCCAAAGGCACTCTGTGAAACTGAATATCCTGCCTGGTTGTCAAATGTACATAGCCATGGGCATATTTTTTTGCCAGCTCACTTATTTTTTTCAATTGGTTTAAATAAATGACACCGGATGGGATTCTGGTTCTAATCATATAAGTATCATTTTCTCTTTGTTCATATATCCCCATAGATACCCTATAGGGTTTAAATCTTTCCGGTTCAATTAAACCGTTCTTAAGATCCTCTACTTTTGATCTGAAGTTTTTTCCCTCTTCCATTACTTGCCGGGGTATTTTCAACATTAAATTCTCTCCTTTAACTTCTAAGTTAATATGCACTCTACCTTTTCCACGAGCTCTTCTGATCTTATTCTAAAGAAATTAAGGTCGGGTACTTCATCTTTCAACGATACTATTCCATAAAGCATTTCTGAATCATATGCCAGCCGAATGTCTTCTAAGGATGGTCTGGATGGCGTGTTGGGGTGGGAATGATAATTCCCCACTATGGTATACCCCTCCGATCTCATCTGCTTTATGGCTGCAAATTGCTCCTTTGGATCCATTGAAAAAAGTTCACTGCTTTGATCTGTATTATATAACGGGACTACTTTTTTTATTAAAATTTCATTCGGTGTCCTTATACCAGCTAATAATCCGCAGCATTCCAACGGAAATTCTTCTCTTGCTTGATCCACGATTTGTTGAACATGTTGTGATGATATTTTAACTATCATTTGCTTAATCCTCCTTTAGAACCGTTGTTATAAATCACAAGTAGGATTATTATAGTCAATGAGATTCTTTATGGCAGGATCTTCACCGCATATACCACATTTAGCGTTGTGCTTAATTTTTATTTTTCTGAAATTCATCGTAAGTGCATCATAGGTTAAAAGGTATCCTGCTAAACTTTCACCTATGCCTAAAATGTATTTAATAGCTTCTGTTGCCTGTAATGTACCGATGACTCCCCCCATCACACCCAGTACTCCTGCCTGACTGCAGGTAGGTACAGCTCCTTCTGGTGGCGGTTCCTTAAACATACATCTGTAACAAGGGGTGTTATTGTCTGGAATATAGGTTGTTAATTGTCCATTAAATCTAATAATTCCGGCATGGGAAAAAGGTTTTTTCTCTATAACGCATGCATCATTAATCAGGAATTTTGCTGCAAAATTATCAGTGCCGTCTATAACAAAGTCATAGTCTTGATCTCTGATTATTTGAATAATATTCTTAGAATTTACAAATGTATTATAAGTAAAAACCTTTACATCAGAGTTGATTTCATGAATCGTTTCTTTACCTGATAAGACTTTCAGCTTGCCCACATCTTTTGTCTGATGGATGATTTGCCTCTGGAGATTCGATAAATCTACAATGTCTCCATCAACCAGCCCGATCGTTCCCACCCCGGCAGCCGCTAAAAACATGGCTGCCGGAGCACCAAGGCCTCCGGTCCCTATGACAAGGACCTTTGAATTTAGCAGCTTTAGCTGACCTTCAAAGCCCACTTCAGATAATATGATATGTCTCGAATACCTTTCAATTTGTTGATCATTAAAATCCAATGGACCCACCTCCCATAAAATACAGGAATTCTATTTCATCGTTTTCTTGAATCATAGTCTTGGAAAAATCATCCCTATCAACAATTTCTCCATTTAATTCAACAGATACCATCTCAGGCATTTTTACATGAAGTATTGCTAAAAGATCTAATATATTCACTTCTTTCTCCAGTTGTTTCCCTTCTCCATTAACCATAATTTTCATTCATAAGCCACCCTCTCAATTTTAATTCATACTATTCCTATCGGAATTAATTAGTTTTATTTTAATTAATTTATCATCAATTTATGCTATTGTCAATATTCATTCTTAAAATTTTCTGATTTTTAAACGGGGTGTTTTCTAGCATTCATAATTTAGAATAATAGCTCATCACATCGTTTAAAATAGTAAAAAGTCTAAAACAAGGAGAATACATATGCAGCAGCAAAATCAAATCTTAGAAACCCATGTACTGCTTTTTATTTTAATTGGTATTGTTATTGGATTTATTAGCAGGTGGTGGATGTTACGGGGAGATATACGACAATATCCTACGATGCCCAATGGGTACTTAATTCATTTAATTACAGCCTTTATCGCGGCTTCAATGGGCGCTGTAGCATATCCGGCACTACTTGGTAAAAATTATGTGGCAGTCACCTTTCTAGCCTTAGCCATTCAACAGTTTCGTGATATACGAAAGATGGAAAAAGAAGCATTAATCTCTTTAGATAAGGATAGTTATGCACCCAGAGGGCCATCGTATATCGATGGAATTGCTAAAACCTTCGAAGCCCGGAATTACATCGTTATGATCGTCTCATTAATTACCACATTATCCGCATTTATCCTAAAAAGCTACATTAAGAAAACTATAATCGTACTTTCACCTGCTGCATTAATTGGCTTTATAGCTGCCTATTTATTGAAACAATATACAAAAGGACATACTTTAAAAGATATTATAACTGTAGAAGAAGCTCCTTTGGCGTTCAAGGACGGTGATAACCTGTTTGTAGGCGATATCTATGTTATGAATATAGGCTTGTCAGCAACCCGTGAAAGAATACTAAAAAATGGTATTGGTCTTATTTTAAAACCTGCCAATGATAATGATAATGAAAAAGTAATCTTAAACCATCAAGGTCAGAGAACTGCAATTGTTCATGAGTGTTCCAGGCTTCTCGGTCTGGAAAGATACGTTGCAACCCGGAGGGATTTTGACACTGCAAGGGTAGCACTGGTAATCGTACCTATCATAAAAGACGTCCAAAGATTAAAGGATATTATATTAAATATCCCAATTTTAGAAACCAATAAGAAAGTAAGTTCAAAGAATAACTAAAGAGGAGAATTCCATATGAAAGAAAGTCAGACAAGAAGCATATTGGCAATCGTAACTATAGATGAAAAATCAGTGGTTGAAGGAGGCGTTCCCACTTTTTTAGCTTCTGATAAAAAAAGTCAAGAAAAAATAGCCTCTGAGATAGCCAGAGTTTTAGGGGGTAATGTTTATGGTCTTGCCAATGGGGTAATTATTATTACTCAGGAATAGTTATGCTATTACGCTCACTGATGTAAAATATCAATCCCGATATACGATAGTCGTAAACATACCTCCGGTGGGATCGGTTAGATTATTGCTTATATGATGGGGAATGTGGCAGTGGAAAGGCCATATGCCGGGGTTGTTTGCCCGAAACTCAACATCCCATGTTTCACCGGAAGCTACAAGAATAGTGCTTTTCAACAGCCTGTTATTAACTAGGATTGAATTTCCATCAGCAGCAGTCACATAATACTGGTGTCCGTGAATATGGATAGGATGAGCACCTTCCTGGATATTACCCAATCTGATACGTACATTGTCACCATATTTGACATCTAATGGTGTAGTATATGGGAAACTACGCCCATTCATCGTAAAGAAATTAAAGGCATGGGCGTATGGGTCAATATCAAATATGCCCGGCTTTACTTCATGTGGTTTTAAGCCTTTTACATGGAATTCCTGCAGCATAATGAAATAATCACGCTGTAAATTACTTTTAGATTCATAAGGATCTAAAATAATAAACCCACCTCCAAGTCCCATCATCTCCTGCTTTGCTGCAATATGGTGAGTATGGTACATATGGGTGCCGGGAGGATTCACTATTTTAAAGTGATAGTCAAAGTAATGGTCAGGTTGAATTGCTGGTGACGGTTCGACGCCAGGTACACCGTCCATAACGTTAGGCACGTCTAAACCGTGCCAATGAACACTTGTGGCCTCAGGAAGCCTGTTATAGACTCTTATGTTGACATAATCCCCCGGGCAGACCTGGATTGTTGGCCCTGGAATACTGCCATTATACCCCCAGCCTTTGATATATAATCCAGGTAATAGTTCCCTTGTAACCGGTTCGGCAACCAATTCAAAATATTTCACACCATTTCGCATTGTAAAAGGAAGATTAGTCCCATCGGGAGTTATAACCATAATAAAACGCTCCTTTATATTAATTTTTACAATAACAATATATACTTATAAGTTTAAATATATGATATAAAATTTAAAGGAATGGAGTAACTAAAAATGCTGACTCCATGGTTTTTAAAGAATAATATTTTTTGATAAAGACACAATATACTAAAGATTATTTAATTACAGTAGCTAAGGAGAGAATTCATTCTCTATCATACGCTTGAAAAATAATTACTGGAGTTAATTTGTTGAGGAGGTATTCCTTTGGACTGGAAATCATTTTGGGAAGGAAGTAAAGATTTATCAGCCTTTGCCTTAGCTTTAAGAGCTGTTATTCTTTATATCGCATTAATTATAGCAACGCGCATGATGGGCCACCGTCAAGTAGGTATCTTATCCGGTCATAACTATTTGGTAGCAGCCGGTATCGTCAGCTTAGCTGCCATACGAATGTTAAATCCCGAGTCCTCTCTTACCTCTGGAATCGTCATTGTTTTTGTATATGCCTTGGTGAATGTATTTCTGTCCTATTTGGACATTAAATGGCCTAAAACAATCGACCGAAAGCCCACAATCCTTATGAAAGGCGGAATATTTCTAAAGGAAAATATGCTTGACTGTCATGTTACTCTGGATAACCTCTTAGGACAATTAAGGTTAAAAGGAGCCCATAATCTTTCAGAAATCGACTCCATTGTACTGGAACACTATGGAAAAATCAGTGTTATCAAGAAGCCTGAAGCTCTACCCCTTACGCGAAAACAAATGAGCTTACCGCCAAAAACAGTATCACTGCCCACAATCCTCATTTATGACGGTAAAATAGACGAAAAAAATCTTCAGCAGAAAGGATTAAACCGTGAGTGGCTGATGACTAGATTAAGAGAAAAGGGGATTAGTAATTTAAAAGATGTTTTTTTAGCGATGTTGGAGGTAGATGGAACAGTTTACATAAGTGTCTAAATTTAAGGGAAGTGATGGTATTGCAGCTATTAAAAGATGTATTTGGAAGTGCTCAGGAAATCAGTCCATTTGTATTCGCACTGCGCAGTATTACAGTCGGTTTTTTGTTATATGTTGAAGGAAAAGTCTTGCCTCACCGATCCGGGGGACAATTTGCGGGATACGATTTTGCATTTTTCTGGATGATGGGAGGAATTACGGCAGCACCCTTATTTGAGGCTAAAATAAGTTATATCAACACGGTTATTATTGTTGCTGTAATATACATTCTCCACTATCTTATTTCCTATATTGCCGTAAAAAATAGAAATTTTGCTAAGATTGTGTTGGGAAAATCCGTACCATTCATTTCAGAAGGAAAAATCATCCGTCCTAATATGGCTAAGGCATTCTTTCCATTAGAACTATTGTTATCTGATATGCGAAGCATAGACGCACCCAACCTTAATGAGATAGAGGCGGCAGTCTTAGAGACCAGTGGGCATGTAAGTGTTCTAAAAAAATCTGATTTTCAGCCTGTAACTCCAAAGGATTTGAATATTCCTACAATGGGTGGTGGTCTTCCTACCCTTCTTATTAATGATGGAAAGGTTGTCAAAGAAAATTTAAAAGAATTAGGCTATGACGATGAATGGTTAAAAGACCAGCTGCTTAAGAAAGGGATGCCGAATCTGGAGGATGTCTATGCAGTAATGATAGATTCTTCCGGTGAACTATATTACACTGTAAAAACTCAAGAATAAGGAGGAAAAAAATGCTTACTGAACAAGAAATAATGAACAACGCATTTAAGGAAATGTTATTTCATGAAGAGAGTATGGCTAAAAAGTATGAACAGCTTTCCAAGCAGATCAACGATCCGAAGCTTAAACAAATGTTAAAAGGGATGGAACAAGGAGCTCGTAACCACTATAGTACCATATCTCAAACAATGCCTAAATTTGGAATAGTTTAGTAAGGAGGAAATTGAATGAATAACATAGATCTATTGCGGGATGCTCTTCAGGATGAGATGATGTTACAGACCATGTATAATAAACATATGATAGAGATTACCAACCCTGAAGTAAGACAGATATTTACTCAGTTTAGAGATACCAAACTTCAAAACCTAACACAATTACAGCAAGAAATTAAGGATATGTTGAGGGGAGGAAAATTTTAAATAGAAATTAGAAAAGCCGTGTGATATACTCACAGGCTTTTTTGTATTACATGCTAGGTGTTTGAACAGCTTCCACAGAGAACTGACATTCTTCTATGCACAGATCAAGGTGATGAGCAGCTTCCTTGAGCATTGACTTTACTTGTACATTTGTTTCTTGATTTGCCATGCTTTCAAGCTGCTGTGCTGTCTGTTGACATTTCTGGATGCATTGCTGAATATCGTTAGCAGGATTTGTTGTCATATGGTCACATCCTCCTTTTCATTAAGAAGTTTTATTATATTCACTATTTCTATAGCTGCATATTTGCATTTTCACATTGACGAATGCACATTTCGATATGACCTGCTCCTTGAGTGAGCATTTCACGGATACTTGCTTTTGGAACAGCGTTAGCTGCCGAACGAAGCATATTAGCTGTATTGGTACAATCCATAATACATTGCTGAATTTGCTGTTTGTTTGCCATAATACCACCTCCCTCTCTCCTTTAATCCAATATTAGTATGTCGATATGTCTAAAAAACTATTCTGTGAGAGTGATTTATTTACAGATTCATATAAACTTACAATAGTAAAATGACATTACAATACTTACCGCATAAAGCTTATATCACTGATCCATTTCATCTTTTTTTGAAATATCAATCGCCTTCTTTTTGTCTTTTTCCGTTAAGATTTCTGACGGTTTATGGACGTGCTTATCGGATGTAGATGAATTTTCGCTATGGTGTCCGTGGTGTCCCCCGCCACAGCAGCCTCCACCCTTAAACATTCGATACACTACATACCCGATTAGAACGACATACAAAATTTTAAGCAACATAACCATTCACCTCTCTTTTTATTAAATTATTTATTTCTTTTATTATTTTTCCATAAAAATTACTATATTATTTAAAAGGTCTATATCGATGCCAATAAAGTTAACATTAATTTCATAAGTATTTCCTATATGTTTCTTATGTTATAAAGATAAAAAAGCCATGTGATGTTGAATTCACAGGCTTTTTCTTTTCAGGCAATTATTTTTTCATCCACGGTTCTTCCATCCATTAACCGAATCAATCTATCACCCATTGTGCCTATTTCAGGATCATGGGTTACAATCACTATGGTATGTCCTTTTTTATGCAGCTTTCTAAATAAATCTAAAATAATCTTACCGTTTGCCCTGTCTAAATTACCGGTAGGCTCATCAGCCAGAATAATCGCCGGCTGGTTGATAAGTGCTCTTGCAATACTCACCCGCTGCTGCTCCCCACCGGACAAATGGGCGGGAATATGGTCCAGTCTGTGGCCCAGTCCCACCAGCTCCAAGGCATCTTTTGCCTCTTTTTCATCCACCATACTGTGAAAATGCTGGGCAAGCATTACATTTTCAAGTGCAGTAAGATAGGGGATCAAATGATATTGCTGGAAGACCAGCCCTATATTTTCTCTTCTGAAGGCAGCCATCTCATCCTGGGAAAGCTTTGTCACTTCTATACCATTTATGATAACAGAACCGTCCGTAGGCCTGTCCAGACAGCTTAATATGTTCAAAAGGGTTGTTTTTCCAGAACCCGAAGGACCCATGATATTTGCCCATTCTCCCTTTTTAATTGCAATATTTAAATCGTCTAAAACCTGTGTTTTTTCATTGTAACATTTTGATAGATTCATTGTCGTAATCATATTATTTTTATCCACGCTATTCACCCCTTAATGTTATTACAGGATCAATTTTAACAGCCTGTCCTACCGGAATTTTGCTTGAAATTAACGCAAGCAGCACGGTAGAAATCAATGTAACGGGAATTACCGTCAGGTGAAAACCAATAAAAGTATCAAAAACACTCTTTCCCACTATTTGAGCCATGAGAAATCCCATAATATATCCCGCTATACCGCCTATAAGTCCTACAGCTCCGGCTTCGGCATAAAAGATAGCGGCAATTTTTTTATTTTGAGCTCCAATGGCCTTCATCATTCCAATTTCTTTCCTTCGTTCTAAAACTGTGGTGGTCATGGTACTCATAACACTAAGCCCGGAACCAATCAAGGTTAAAACCGTAACCAAAACCATTAGGAACAATATCTTATCTTGTATATTCCCCTCTGCTTTAGAAATTTGACTCAAAATCCTGGTCTTTGTACCTGGAATTTGTTCTTCAATTTGTAATGCTGTTTTTTCTATAGGGTTTTTGTTGGTTAAAACACTAATTTGGACCAGATTTACCTGAGCTTTTTTTTCAAAAAGCAGTTGTGCCTCTTTCAACTTTATGAAAACCTGGTTATCTTCAGAACCCCCTGTAGATACAATCCCTACCAGTTTAAACTGCTTTGGGGTATATTCTCCCTGG
>Ga0209347_1005262_pt1 | contig 12489 bp, 11 predicted proteins | sample AutmiccommuBRH23_FD_187382 | JGI IMG/M metagenome (GOLD analysis project Ga0209347, IMG submission 187382) | Deep subsurface microbial communities from Mt. Terri, Switzerland - Autotrophic microbial communities BRH/23 (SPAdes) (version 2) | ecosystem: Environmental > Aquatic > Deep subsurface >...
GCCTGCGGCGAGCCGCCTACATATTGACAACGCCGTAGCGGAAACGGGTGTTATCGGTATTGTCACTACTGCAGAGCTTGCTGAACTCGTTCCTCCATATTTGGGGGTCGCCACCTCTATTTCCCCGCTGGAGACAGTGATATCCATGCAACATCACATCGGAACGCTTCCGGATTTTCAATGGCAAAGTTTTGACAGCAAGATACATCCGACTGCTTTGATTTACCCCGGCGCCTATGTGGCACCGCGCGACGTAAAAATTGGCGAAGGCTCGATTATTTATCCTAATGCGGTCATCATGCCGCGCTCCATAATCGGGAAAAACTGCTCAATCGGGCCCGGCTCCGTTGTATCCGCTGATGCATTTGAGGTCGATATCTCAAGCAAGCCTTATCGCGTCGTCACTCAATCTGGCGGTGTTTTTATTGCCGACAATGTTGATGTGCAGGCCAAATGCACATTGGTGCGATCAACTTTTGGCGGCTTTACGGAATTGGGCGAAGGGACAAAGCTCGACTGTCAGGTTCATTTGGCTCATGATTGCTGGACAGGGAAGAATGTTAGAATTGCGGCTTGCGCAGAAATTTCGGGCCGCGTGAATATTGAGGACGATGTCTTTATCGGGCCGAATGCTTCTATCAGCAATGGCATAACTATCGGGGCAAGGGCGAAAGTTACGATCGGCGCTGTTGTTACCCGGAACGTGAGGGAAGGCACAACCGTGACTGGAAATTTCGCCGTTGAGCATAGGAAATGGCTTTTGTTCATGAGAACTTTGAAATGATCCCTTTTATCGACCTAGCGGCTCAACAAAGCCGACTGCGCTCGGATATCGAAGCGGGCATCGCCCGGGTGTTGGCGCATGGCCAATATATCCTTGGTCCCGAAGTTGGCGAGCTGGAAGAAAAACTCTCTCTGTATACCGGCGCAAAATATTGTGTTAGCGTGGCGAACGGTACTGACGCGCTTCAAGTAGCGTTAATGGCGCTTGGCGTCGGACCAGGTGATGAAGTTATCACCCCCGGATTCAGCTATATTGCCACCGCCGAAACCGTTGCTCTTCTAGGAGCCAAGATCGCTTATGTAGACGTTGATCCGTTGACCTTTAATCTGGACCCGGCGCTTGTTGAGGCCGCGATAACGGACCGAACGAAAGCAATCATCCCGGTTTCCCTTTATGGTCAATGTGCCAATTTTGACCAAATAAACGAAATCGCGGGGCGACATGATCTGCCCGTGATCGAAGATGCGGCGCAGAGTTTCGGCGCAAGCTACAAGGGGCAGAAATCATGTAATCTGACCAAGATCGGCTGCACTAGTTTCTTTCCGTCCAAGCCGCTGGGCTGTTATGGCGATGGCGGGGCAATCTTCACTTCGGATCCTGAACTTGCTACCATAATCCGCCAGATCTCACGCCATGGCCAGGACCGACGATATCACCATATTCGGATCGGTGTGAATTCACGCCTCGACACCTTGCAGGCTGCGATCCTGCTGCCGAAGCTGGCGATTCTGGATGAGGAAATTACCGCACGCCAGCGTCTGGCCAAGGCTTACGATGCAGCATTCGCCCCGCTCGGCCTGTCTACGCCAAGCATCGCCGAGGGTTATCAAAGCGCTTGGGCGCAATACACTATCCGAGTATCGAGCCGCGACGCGGTACAGGCGGCGCTAACCGCAGCGGGTATACCGACTGCGGTGCATTACCCCCTGCCGCTCAACCGCCAGCCAGCGGTGGCGGATGCGGCTGCGAACTTGCCGCAGGGCGACCGCGCCGCTGATGAGGTCCTCAGTCTGCCGATGCATCCGTATATGTCCGAGGGCGATCAGGGTCGTGTGATCGACGCCGTCACTGCCGCAGTTTAGATATCATTGGTTTGAGAGGAGTAATATCGTATCATGGAAATCATTGATACCAAGCTACCAGACTGCAAGATTCTAATACCGAAGAAGTTTGAAGACAATCGGGGTTATTTTTTTGAAAGTTGGAACCGTTCTGCGTTGCAGATACGTGATGTTGACATCGACTTCGTTCAAGATAACCATAGTTTTTCAGCTGCTAAGGGCACAGTACGTGGTCTGCACTATCAAAGCCCGCCGCATGCGCAAGACAAACTGGTTCGCGTTGTCAGCGGGGAAATTCTAGATATAGCGGTTGATGTTCGGGTCGGCTCACCAACGTATGGTCAGTGGATAGCAGTATATTTGTCTGAAGAAAATAATCATCAGTTATTGGTTCCCAAGGGCTTTCTGCACGGCTTCGCAACATGTAAAGAAAAAGTGCATGTTACTTATAAGTGTAGTGATGTCTATTCCTCATCTGCCGATGGTTCGGTCCGTTTCGACGATCCTGATTTGGGCATAGATTGGAAGCTTGATCGCCAACCGATTCTGTCTGAAAAAGATCGCAAAGCCGGTTCTTTTGCGGACTTTCAGTCGCCATTTGTTTTTAAAGGATAAGCCGTGAAATTATTAGTCACAGGTGGGGCAGGCTTCATCGGCTCTGCGGTTATTCGTTTGGCTATCGGGCGTGACATCGACGTCCTGAATCTGGATAGTTTGACTTATGCCGCTAACCTAGAGAATATCAAAGAAATTGCTCGCTCAGATCTCTATCGTTTTGAACAGATTGATATTCGCGACCGCGACGCACTTGATTCGGCGATACATACTTATAAGCCTAATGTGATAATGCATCTTGCGGCAGAAAGCCATGTGGACCGATCAATTGACGGCCCAGCAGATTTTATCAATACCAATATTGTCGGCACCTACAATCTGATTGAAGCCGCACGCGCCTATTGGGATCGGCAAGGTCGACCCGAGGACTTCCGGTTTCACCATGTTTCGACCGATGAGGTCTATGGTTCGCTTGGCAACACCGGCCTATTTATGGAGAGTTCCGCTTACTCTCCAAATTCACCATATTCTGCAAGCAAGGCGGCAAGCGATCATCTGGTGCGTGCTTGGGGTGAAACCTATGGCCTGCCTTTTGTTATAACGAATTGCTCAAACAATTACGGGCCTTATCAATTTCCCGAAAAATTGATCCCTGTGGTAATCATCAATGCTATTTCAGGTAAAGATATTCCCGTTTATGGTGAAGGTTTGAATGTTCGGGACTGGTTGTATGTCGAGGATCATGCCGATGCCTTGCTTACCGTCGCTGAGAAAGGTGAAGACAAGCGGACATATAACATCGGTGGAGAGAATGAAGCCCGGAACATCGATTTGGTTAAAATGATTTGCGAGATTCTGGATGACCTTGTCCCCAAGAGTAGTCCTTACAGTGATCAGGTCACCTATGTAAGGGATCGCCCGGGGCATGATCTGCGATATGCGATTGACCCCTCGCGCATCCGTGAGGAACTCGATTGGCGGCCATCTGTTACTCTAGAGCAAGGGATGCGAAAGACCGTCCGATGGTATCTAGAAAACGAAGCATGGTGGCAGCCACTTTTGAAACTAGGCGGCGTGGGTGAACGACTAGGAAAATAAAATGCGTGCTCTGATTTTTGGAAAGACTGGCCAAGTCGCAATTGAGCTGAAGAAGCTTTTTGCGGATGAGGGCCATGAGGTAATAGCGCTGGGACGTGATGAAGCTAATCTAGAAGATAGCGTCGCTTTAGAATCGGCGGTTTTTCAGCACGGCGCCAATATAATAATCAATGCGGCTGCTTATACAAACGTTGATGGTGCAGAGGAAGACCGGGAGCTTGCGCTAACCGTCAATGCTTTAGCTCCATTTTGTATCGCAAAAGCTGCGCAAGAAATTGGAGCGCCGTTCATCCATATTTCTACTGACTATGTCTTTGATGGTTCAGGCGAAACGCCTTGGAAAGTTGATGACACCATAAATCCTATCAATCATTACGGTTTCAGTAAGGTTGAGGGTGAGCGGATGATTGCATCGAAACCGGGTCGCAATATAATCCTCCGGACATCATGGGTTTTTTCAAATCACGGCAGAAATTTTGTCAGCACCATTTTTCGTGCTGGAGCTACGCAGAATAATTTAAGGATTGTGGGGGACCAGATTGGCGGCCCAACAAGTGCCGCTGATATTGCGAAAGCGATTTTGGTGATCGCGAGCCAGGAACACAACGCTCCAGGAGTTGGAACGCAAATCGTTCATTTTTGCGGACACCCGTTTGTCAGTTGGGCCGAGTTTGGCGAGGCGATCATCAAAAGAGCTGGGCTGGATACATCGATTACTGCGATTAGTTCTGCAGAATATCCCACTGCAGCAACTAGGCCAAAAAATTCGAGACTCGACGTTTCCGGCTTAGCTTCTCTATATGGCATTAAAGCCCCAGATTGGCGCGATGCGCTTGCTATCTATATCAAAAGGATGACATATAATGAGTAATCGCAAAGGTATCATCCTTGCAGGGGGCAGTGGCACGCGCTTGTTCCCCGTGACCCACTCGGTTTCCAAGCAACTGTTGCCAATATATGACAAGCCGATGATCTATTATCCGCTCAGTGTGTTGATGCTGACGGGCATACGTGAAATCGCAATTATTACCACGCCGGAAGACCAGCAGCAGTTTCGGGGGCTCATGGGTGATGGAAGCCAATGGGGCATGAATCTTGTTTATATCACCCAGCCCAAACCAGAGGGATTGGCACAAGCGTACTTGTTAGCTGCCGAATTTTTGGATGGTGCTTCGTCAGCGATGATATTGGGCGACAATATATTTTACGGTCATGGTTTACCGGAATTGTTGCACGAAGCCGCTGCCCAAGAGATTGGCGGAACGGTATTCGCCTATCAAGTCGCTGACCCCGAACGCTATGGGGTGGTTGGATTTTCTGATGATGGAACAGTCAATTCGATTGTTGAAAAGCCGATAAGCCCAGCGTCGGATTTTGCAGTCACTGGTCTGTATTTTCTGGATGGCGACGCGCCGGACCTCGCAAAAAATGTTACGCCGTCAAAAAGAGGCGAACTGGAAATTACCGCGTTGCTTGAACAATATTTGGATCAAAACAAGCTCAAGTTACAGAAAATGGGTCGTGGCTACGCCTGGCTTGATACCGGAACACATGAAAGCCTCCTTGAAGCAGGCGAGTTCGTCCGTACAGTCGAAAAGCGGCAGGGTTTGAAAATCGGCTGTCCAGAGGAAATCGCATATCGGCAAGGTTGGATTTCCGATGCGGCGCTCCTAAAATATATCGAGCCGCTTCGAAAAACCGAATATGGGCAATATCTTGAGCGTCTTGCCAGTTCTTTCGGAGAATGAACTCCCGGGCTATCCCTCGCGAAGGCATGCAGACGTCTTTGACATCCCTGTTCTTAATAACAGTTGCATTAATTCTCTTGTTTTCTCTTGCCTATCCAGCACTCAACTGGCCAGACGAGATCTACAAAATTTCGACTTTATACACTTCAGAAAATTTGTATTTACGTGGACTGGATTGGCTTCAAGGTTCAGATTGCGGGTTCAGCTATACATCTTTAGCCAGCGGCATATACGGAACGAACCAATTTGAGTTTCAGATTCTATCTGGCGTCGAGTGTTACCGCGAGACAAAGCTTTTCAATGCTCTGCTCATCGTAGTTATTATTACTTGCTGTCTTCCACTTCTCCGGAAAGACAAAAGGCAACTTTTTTTAATGTCCCTTATTTGGCCATCAAGCCTTTTTTTTCTCACATCAGTAAGCAATCAGGTTGTTTTTCACGTCATTGCCATCGCACTGGGCGTTTACAGCCTGTATGCCCGCACCTTTCTTATCCCCATTGTTTTATCGCTCATTTTAATCATTGTTGACCGAAGCTTTATCACCACATTGATTTTCTTTTCGGTTTTGCAAGGTTTCCGGATAAATGGAAAAGTCACAATAGCCTTGTTCGTCGCGCTGCTAGTTTTTAGTCAGGCGTCGGGAGACTTATTCGAAAATCTATATGGCTCGATAATGGGAATAGATGCCACCAGTCTATCTTCAATTCGTGAATCCACTGATAACTATAGAGATTCGTTTTTTTTTAGTCTTGCTTTATTTGGTATCTCATTTGTTTATCTTGGTGGAACTGCATCGGTATTTGGTATAGGTTTAGACTATATAATAACATACGCGTATCTGACTAAGCGTTATATGGAAATAGATAATAAGAAAGAAATAAACTCATTAATAGTGTCCTTGGGATTCACATTCTATCTGGTTCTGCAGTTTGTGCCTTCAATTCAATCCTTCAGATATTATATTTTCATGACACCTATAATTATATTTTATTTGGTTAAGTCAGCGCATAAACATTATTACGTATATTACTGTATTTTGATGAGCGTAGCTTATATTTTGCTAGCATATTTTGTTCAAGGGGCGACGCTGTGAGAAATTTGAGAAACGATTCCGATGTTTCTCTACCGTTAGTCGCGATTTTGATGGCAACCTATAATGGTGAGCGCTGGTTGAGTGAACAACTGGATAGTATTTTTACGCAATTGGACTGTAGAATTCATATATTCGCAAATGATGACGGCTCAAGCGACGAAACCCTGGCCATACTGTCACGGCATCGTTTCGCCGCAAGCATTCATATCACGCAGGATAAGCGAGGCGGGGCAGGACAGAATTTTTTGCATTTGGTTCAAATAACTGATCTGACCGGCTTTGACTATGTGGCCTTCAGTGACCAGGACGATATCTGGATGCCAGACAAAATTTCCCGAGCAATCGCCCAAATAAAAATGCAAGATGCTGATGCTTATTCTTCCAACGTATCGGCTTTTTGGGCGGATGGCGAGCGTCGCTTGATCATGAAATCACAGCCGCAGCGTAAATATGATTATTTGTTCGAATCAGCCGGGCCAGGCTGCACTTTTGTTTTTCGGAATAACACCGCTACCGCATTCCAAGCTTTCTTGCGTGAATGTCCAGTGGATAAGCTAGTAAAAGTCACACTACATGATTGGCTTGCTTATGGTTGGGTGCGCGGGACGGGAAAAAAATGGTTCATCGATGATTTCTCCGGTCTCGATTATCGGCAGCATGGAAATAATGTACTGGGTGCATCGCGGAACAGGATGGCTTTGAAGAAGCGCTGGCAAATGATCACTGACGGCTGGTATATCGAACAGGCGCGAGGCAACGCAAGGCTCATCGGTCATGAAAATCCCCCCGCGCGTTACTTATGCAATGGCGGATTAGGCAATTTGGTTCGAACGCTTTTGAATATCAGCCAATTGCGTCGCCGCCGTTCAGAAGCATTGTTTGTTGGATTCGTTCTTCTATTCGAGTTCTTTGGACTTAGAAGGGTAATCCAAGAATGAAAATTATGTTCCTGAGTTGGGGTGAAGTGCCTCGATTATCGAGCGTTTACGGCGGTCAACTGGTGAATGTTGTTAAAAACGTTGGTCAACACGAGAGCGTTGAGGACAGTTATTTAGTTGCCGGCATGCCCCTGATCCACAGCGGGCTGGTGCGTGAAAAATGGCGTTATGGGAAAGAGCTCAGTTCCATTCGCAACTTGCTGGGGTCGGGTAACTTTTTCCGCCGAAAATTAATAGTACCTCCTGTGGGGATTTATCCGACAGAGGCACAAATCGGGATGTTTAAGCTGGGTCAGACGAAATCTATGATTAAGTGGCTTCGTAAACGAAAGCCAGACATCCTGCATTGCCGTTCTTATCTGGCTACTTATATGGCCCATGAATGGCGGAATGCATCTGGATTAGACTTTAAAATATTATTCGATACAAGAAGCTACATGCCAGATGAGGCAATCCAGCGCGAATGCTGGGCCGAGGGCTCGCCCGACCATCAGTTTTGGAGGAAGACGGAAGCGCGGCTTCTCCGTGATAGTGACGCCGTCAATGTTGTATCCGAACCAATGCGCACGCGCTTTATCGGAATGGGCGCTGACCCATCCAGGGTGCACTTGATTCATCTCAACGTGGAAGCACCAGAGGAAGAAAAAGTGCAAGGCCTCGGCATCGTGAGGGATGGAAACGGCCCGCTATTCTGCTATTGTGGTTATCTCGACTACGCTGGTTGGCATCATCCAAACAACGTCTGGCAACTCCTCGACAGGTTGGCTACGCTACGTAATGACGCGCGCTTTCTAATTATCACGAAATCCTCGCATACCATGTTGGCCGCTGATCTTAGAAACAAAGGCCTCGACTATTTAAGAGAAAAAATTGTCTTTACAAGCGCAGTATCTCCTTCTGAATGTGTACGTATTATGCAAGGTTGCGATGCCGGCTTGTTAAGTTACTACACGCCAAAATCCGAGTTGGAGTTTGAGATGGCGAGAGGGGTATTTGCAACAAAAACCGCAGAGTATCTTTTCGCTGGAATCCCAGTTTTGGTAAACAAGATTTGCGGCGGTGCAGCGGAATTTGTAGAGGAGCATAATGTAGGCGTTTCTTATGATAGCCCGGAGTCACTTAACGATAGTGATATTAGCCGTCTTTTGGGTCACAAATCGAATGGCAACCGGTTGCAAGCATTGGCAAAAGAGAAATTTGATATCGAACACAACAGTCGTCGTTTGTGTTCTATTTATAGTGATATGCTTAGGAGAAGTTAATGAACAAGTTCCAGCAATGGATTTTGCAAATGCTTTGGCCAGAGTATATGGCTAAGGGTAATCCGTATCCGTTCTTTAAGGTGCTTAAATATTGGGGTTTACAGAAAATTCTGCGTTTTAATGCTCATGTGCCTTGGATGGTTCATTACACATCTACAGTTTCAGAGCCGTCCAATATCGACCGTGGGAATATGACTCCCGGCCTTGCGCGCGGGAACCATATAGATGGACGAAATGGAATCATTTTTGGCAAGAATGTATGGATTGGTCCCTACGTTGCGATTGTTTCTCAAAACCACGACACGCATGATTATCACCAGTATTTAACCGCGGGCCCTATCAAGATCGGTGATAATTGCTGGCTTGGAGCGCATTCAGTGGTTTTGCCTGAGGTTGAGTTGGGTCCGCATACGATTGTAGCTGCGGGCGCGGTAGTCACAAAGTCGTTTCCAGCAGGTGACCAAATCGTTGGTGGTAATCCAGCAAAAGTTATTAAAAAACTTGGCCCATACCGAGAAAGGGTCTGAAATTGGCACAGAGCCGCCAGCTGCAATGTTACCTATGTACATGAAGCGACTAATTGATGGCCGTTCATCCCTCGCGACATCCACCATGATTTCTCAGCTTTCGATGCTGTTATTTCTTTTCGTTTTGAAGCTAAAAATGGCGGACGCGGTCTTTGGCAATTTTCTGGTTTCGTTAGGAATTGCCTCTATAGTCGGCGCTGTCGCAAGCTTGCGTTCCGAAGTTCTCATCACGCAGGTCGATCGCTGTGTGAACGCGCGGACCTTGTTCTGGCCAGTGTTTATTGCGGTCGCCGTTGTTATCTTTGCCTGGGCTATCAGCCCGCTGATAAGCTGGCTGTTTTCAATCGATATCCCCGTTTATACAACGGTGCTGGCATTTGGATTATCACTGCAATCAATCTGTCAGTTTGTATTGATTCAGGAAACTCAGTTTTTCCGACTCTTGCTGCTTCGCGCCGCCCAGGCCGCTATCTTGATTGCAACAAGCTTGGCACTATTGGCGGACCTTACGTTCGCTTGGTCCATATGGGGTTTTGCCATCGCGATAATTGGGCCATTTGCAATTTGGTCGGTCTTCTGGCTCGCGAGCAAGCGCGGATTGGCAGTATCGAACTTTGCTTTCGAACCCTCACAGTTGCGCCGCAGCGCCATTCTGTCTCTGACATTATTGGTCAACACTGCCGCAGTGAACATTCCGATCATATTATGTGTTGCAACACAGAATGCATCTTATGCAGCCGACTTCGGATTCTTAATGAAAATCTTTGGCGCTCCGTCAACATTGGCAAATGCCATGTTCGGGCAACTGTTTATGGCAGACAATATCCGCCGCGATATTTCGATCCCGGGAGAGGCTCAATCTGTTCGGCGCGCCATGCACAAAACGTCGGTTAGAGCCATCGGCTTTGTATCAATGATTTCGATGGGAACAATTCTTGGCGTCTTTTTGCTGGTTTATTTTTTGCCCAGCTTCTTAACACATCCGATACTCGCATCTACCATTGCCATTGCCATCATTGCCCAAGCTGGCTTCAGCCCAGTGTCTGCAATTGGTGATATCGCTAAGCTTGAGAACCCATTTCTGCTATTCTATCTGGTGCGTGTTATCGTGCTTTACGGTCTTCTCTCTACGGCGATGGACATTGATTTTTCGGTTCGATTTGCCGCAATCAATTTAGTGGTTTACCTGGGCTTCTGGCTTTATGCGGACAGACGCCTTGGAAAAGTTTCCAACGCGCCGAGGCACTGATATCACGCCTTTAGATAGTCCAAACTGGCGGGCGTTTGTTCCATCGGGGTCCAACCGAAATCGTCAAGTAGTGCTTTGTTTCCGCTTGCAGTCATTTCGCCGACTGCGCCATCAATGAGTTCAGTTTGACCTATTATTTCGGCACCAATTTTCAACAACGAAATGGGTACCGGTACTAGCAGAGCTCTTCGTGCCAAGGCACGGGCGATCTCCGTCACGAGCATTTTCGTGCTGAGCGATCTGCCATCACATGGTTCATAGATTCTGAGCCCGGATCTGGAGGAACTTGTCACCTGTCGCTCAGTGATATGCCAAATGAGTTCAACCAGATTGTTGATACTGATGTAATCGCGTGGTTGGTTAGCCAATCCCAGTGGCAGGGGAACATGATATTTTACCAAAGTTGTGAGAAGTTTCAATGTGCCCCCCATGCCGGGCCCATACACGGCGGGTGGTCGTAATATGATGACAGATGATCTGTCTGTTTTTTCAAAATATCGTTCCGCAACAAGTTTACGATAGCCATAGGCTCGAGCATTAACTGCCTGCTGCTCGGCCATGCTAGCATAAATGCTGCTAAGCAGAATTACGTTCTGTACGTTTCCCTTTGCGACTGCATCGGCGACGTTTCTTGCCATGCCAACTGTAGCACTTTCGTGTGTCGACAAGTTTTCGGAAATCACCGCTGCCAAATGTATCACTGAAGCAGCATTACGAAAAATCGGCACCAAGTCCGAAACGCGGCACGTGGCCAGATCACCAATTTCATGGAAAACGAAACTATCGTAATCTCGCCATATATCAGGTAGGTCTCGCTTGCGTCGAACGATTATGTGCACTTCGTAGAGTTCAGCCTGGGCGGCATTGAGCAATGCCTGACCGATACGACCCGTGCCACCAGTGATCACAATTTTCTGTTTAATGCTCAAAAGCCTTACTCCTAATTATATGCAAGATTCTTGATGTATTTAGAGCCGACGTTCGTTGGTCAAATGTAGATAGAAAGGTCGACTAGTGGATATAGGTTATTCTGAAATTGGAGAATGTGGGGTGAACCGTGGACCAATATCTCCTAAGAGCTTGAGAAATCCTTTCAAGCAAATCCTTTACCAGAAATATCGTCGATATTGCGGGTCTGGGTCACGAACTGGGTAAATTCGACGGCGCTGCCACCTACCAGATTGTCTTCCTGCGGATCATTCCATTCCCAGACGGCACCCGAGGGGGCGGTTAGCTCGACGTAGGGCTTGAGAGCGGGCGGTTCCTGGCGACGGTTGCGGAAGGTCCAGCCATAAGTCGTAACACCGAGATGGGCGATGTTACGGATGCGGTCGCCGTCTTGGCGCTACTGTCCCAATATGTCGAATATTTCTTGGCCGTGATCAAGTTTGATGAACAGAATATGCCTCAATGCTGGGCCCCGGGTCTCGGACTGCAACTTACCCCGTGACAGCCAACCCAAATCCCGATACATTTTTGCGGCAAGCAATCGGGCCAATGTCGGCCAATATCGACTGTCCACATGATCGCGGGGGCCAATTTGGCAGAAACGGAGCAATCTGAGCCGCAAGCGGTGCGTTTTCGCGCCTTTGTCAGCTACAGCCATGCCGATGCCGCGATCGCGCAAAGGCTCCACCGGAAAATCGAGACCTACCGGCTGCCGGCGCATCTGCGGGCAGATGCCGGCACCGGCGCGCAGGATGGCCGCCTCGGCCGCATCTTCCGCGATCGCGAGGACCTGCCGGCGGCCGAGGATCTGTCTGCATCCGTCAAGCGGGCGCTGGCGGAATCGCAGGTGCTGGTGGTTGTCTGCTCTCCGGATGCCGGGGCATCGATCTGGGTGGCAAGGGAGATCGAACTGTTCCGCGCGCTGCACCCCGACCGGCCGATACTGGCGGCGCTGGTGCGCGGCGAACCGCAGGAGTCCTTCCCCGCGCTCCTGCTGGAGGACGGCGTGGAGCCGCTGGCGGCGGATTTGCGCAAGCAGGGCGATGGCTGGCGGCTGGGCTTTCTGAAGATCGTGGCCGGTATTGCCGATGTCCCGCTCGACGCGCTGGTCCAGCGCGACGCGGCTCGCCGCCTCCGCCGTGTGATGGCGGTCACGGGTGGTGCCCTGGTCGCGCTGCTAGCCATGATCGGGATGACGATATTCGCCCTTCAGTCGCGCAACGAA
>Ga0209347_1005263_pt1 | contig 12486 bp, 11 predicted proteins | sample AutmiccommuBRH23_FD_187382 | JGI IMG/M metagenome (GOLD analysis project Ga0209347, IMG submission 187382) | Deep subsurface microbial communities from Mt. Terri, Switzerland - Autotrophic microbial communities BRH/23 (SPAdes) (version 2) | ecosystem: Environmental > Aquatic > Deep subsurface >...
CCTCGGGGCGGGCGGCATCCTCGGGCTGGGGGATCACGTTGTAATCGCCGGCAAAGACCGCCGCCTCCTCGGTGGCCAGCACCTCGCGCACCCGCGCCTCCATCCGCGCCATCCAGGCCAGCTTGTAGTCGTATTTCGGCCCCGGTGCCGGGTTGCCGTTGGGCAGGTAGAGCCCGCAGACCCGCACCGCCCGCTCGCCCACCGCAATCGCCTCGATCCAGCGCGCCTGCACGTCCTCGTCATCCCCCGGCAACCCGCGGCGCACATCCTCCAGCGGCAGCCGCGACAGGATCGCCACGCCGTTGAAGCCCTTCTGGCCGTGGGTTTCCACCCGATAGCCCATGTCCTCGAAAATCTCCCGCGGGAAGCCCTCATCCACCGACTTGATCTCTTGCAGCACCACCACTTCGGGCGTTGCCTCGGCCAGCCAGACCGGCAGCGCCTCGATCCGGGCCTTGATGCCGTTGATGTTGAAGCTGGCGATCTTCATGGGGGCCTCCGGGTTCTACCCTACGGGTTGTAGGGGCGCGGGGAGCAGGGGGCAAGCGCGCCTCAGCGGGCCGCCGCCAGCCACAGCGCATCGAGGGCGGCGAGTTCCGCGGGATCGAAGCGCCCGGCCTCCTCCCAATACCGCCCCGAGGGCACGAGGTAGCCAAGAGCCGCCTCGCGCGCCAGCGCGGCATCGGCGGCGGCAGGGTCATGGGGCAGGGGGCGCGCCTCTGCCATGCCCTCCGGCCTCCCGCGCGGAAAGGTCAGCCGCGACGGCCCGTCCGACAGGTTCACCAGCGTGCAGCCCTGCCGCGCGGCCAATATCGCCAGCCGGGTCGCCTTCGCCTCCAGCGATTGCAGGGTGATGTCGGGGCGCAAGGGGTCGGGCGTGCCGGTGCCGTAGAAATGCGTGGGGCCGATGGCGGGATAATGCATGTCGCAGCCGAGGAACCCGATGCAGCGCGGCCGGTATTCCGCCAGCAGCCAATAGGCGGCGGTAAAGGCCATGGTTGCCCCGGCATAGACGAAGCCGCCATAGAGGTTCTGGGCGGGGACGAACTCCGCCTCCGTCACGATCCGCTGCCCGGCGGCAATCGGCATCCGGTCGGCCGGAAAGTCCCAGGGATGCACCAGCTCATCCCAATCCGCCCGCACCCGCCAGGCATTGTTGATCGCGACGACCCGGTCGAAGGGCGCGCGCCCCCAGCCCGCGCAGGCGGTGACACCGGGGCCGGAGCCAAGCAGCAGGATTGTGGTCATGGGAGGGCCTCGCGAAGGGGTGCCGCTCAGCTTTCGCGCGCCACCAGCAGCTTGTCGATGCGCATTCCGTCAAGGTCCACCACCTCGAAGCGCCATCCGGCATGGCGGAAGCCCTCGCCAAGCGCGGGCAGGCGGCGCATCTCGTCGAGCACGAAGCCCGCGACGGTGTCGAAATCCCCGGTGGGGCGGCGCAGCGACAGGCGGTCGGCGAACTCGTCGATGGGCATCCAGCCGGCGACCAGCCAGGACCCGTCCTCGCGCTGCACCATCGCTGGCTCCTCCGCCTCGCCCTCCTCGAAGGTGCCGGTGATCGCCTCCAGCAGGTCCATCGGCGTCACCACCCCCTCGAAATGCCCGTATTCGTCATAGACCAGCACCATATGGGCAGGGGATTGCCGCAGCTGCTCGATCACCACCGCCGCGCCGGCCACGTCCATCACCACCGGCACCTCGGTGACCAGACCCCGCAGCGGCCCCGCCTCCGGCGTCCAGGCCAGCAGGTCGCGCACCCGGATCACGCCGATGATCTCATCCTCCGCGCCATCGCGCACCGGCAGGCGAGAGCGGCGGGTGGCCTGGCCCCGCGCCATCGTCTCCTCCAGCGGATCCGCCAGGTCGATGACGTCCACATCGGGCGCCCGCGTCATCAGTGCCCGGGCAGAGCGGTCGGCCATCCGCATCACCCCCGCGATCATCTCGCGCTCGCCCGGCGCCAGCACCCCGGCCTGCTCGGCCTCGGCCATGAGCATCCGCACTTCCTCATCCGTCATCCGGCTTTCGGTGACGCCGGACTGCCCCAGCAGCCGCAGCACCGCGCGGCCCGACAGGTCGAGCACCCAGACCACCGGCGTCGTCACCCGCGCCACCACGGCCATGGCGGGGGCGATGCGGCTGGCCACGCCCTCGGGGTTGCGCAGCGCGATCTGCTTGGGAACCAGCTCGCCCACGATCAGCGACAGATAGGTGATGGCGGCCACCACAAGGCCGACGCCCAGGGACGAGGCCAGCGCCGGCGGCATCCCCGCCTCGGCCAGCGTGCCCGACAGGCGCAGCCCCAGCGTCGCGCCCGACACCGCGCCCGACAGCACGCCGACCAGCGTGATACCGATCTGCACCGCCGACAGGAACCGCCCCGGATGCTCCTGCAACCGCAAGGCCACCCGGGCGCCGCGGCTGCCCGCCTCGGCCAGCACCCGCAGCCGCGCCGGCTTGGCCGAGACGATGGCAAGCTCCGACATCGCCAGCGCGCCGTTCAGCACTGTCAGCATCAGCACGATCAGAAGTTCGAAGATCATCGGGCCGCCCCCCAGGCCAGAGGCGCCACAAGGAAACCCCCGCCCGGCCGGTAGGCGGGCAGGGGGCTGGTTCGGCTGGGGTCTTCAGGGTCCAGGGTCACAGCGAGAAGCTGGTCCCGCAGCCGCAGGACGAGCTGGCATTCGGGTTCTCGATCACGAACCGCGCCCCGATCAGCTCTTCGGAAAAGTCGATCACCGCGTTCTGCAGGAACGGCAGCGACACCGGATCGACCAGCACCTTCTGGCCCTCAGCCTCCAGCACCAGATCGTCCGGCGCGGGGTCATCGAGCCTTATGTCATACTGGAAGCCGGAGCAGCCGCCACCTTCCACCGCGACGCGCAGGGCCTTGGCCCCGCCGCCCGCATTGATCTCGGCCAGCCGCGCGAAGGCGCGGGGCGTGACTTTGGGGGGCAATTGCAGGTCCATCGCGGCTAAATCCGTATCATTCCGGTGACATCCGTCATATAGGATGCCCGCAAAGGCCGGACAAGAACAGCCCCGCATTGCACGGGGCGCACCGGCATGTGCGCTTAGACAACCGGGGACCCATGCTTGCACCCTATGCCTGCCAGCCCGAGGCCAGCCGTGGCCGGCTGCACACTGAACACATGTCCACCTTCCGCTCGCCCTTTCAGCGCGACCGCGACCGGATCATCCATTCCTCGGCCTTCCGCCGCCTGAAACACAAGACGCAGGTCTTCGTCGAACATGAGGGTGACTACTACCGCACCCGTCTGACCCATACGATCGAGGTGGCGCAGGTGGCGCGCACCATCGCCGGGCAGCTGGGGCTGAACACCGACCTCGCCGAGGCGGTGGCGCTGGCCCATGACCTTGGCCACCCGCCCTTCGGCCATACCGGCGAGGATGCGCTGGCGCTGCTGATGGCACCTTACGGCGGCTTCGACCACAACGCGCAGGCGCTGCGCATCGTCACCCGGCTGGAGCGGCACTATGCCGATTTCGACGGGTTGAACCTGACATGGGAGACGCTGGAAGGCATCGCCAAGCACAATGGCCCGGTCACTGGCCCCCATGCCAGCGGCAGCCATGCGGTGGGCAGCGGGCCGCTTCCTTACGCGCTGGCCGAGGTGAACGCGCTCTGGGATCTGGACCTCGGCACCTTCGCCTCGGCCGAGGCGCAGGTGGCGGCAGTGGCCGACGATGTCGCCTACAACCACCACGACCTGCATGACGGCCTCCGCGCCGGGCTCTTCGCCGAGGCCGACCTGATGGATCTGCCGGTGACCGGCCCGGCTTTCGCCGAGGTGGACCGGCTCTGGCCCGGGCTCGACCCGGCGCGCCGGCGGCACGAGGCGCTGCGCCGGGTGTTCGGGGTGATGGTCGAGGATGTGATCGCCGTCGCCCGCGGCCGCCTGACCGCCAGCAACCCGCAATCGGTCGAGGAGATCCGCGCGATGGACGGCCCGATCATCCGCTTCTCCAAACCGCTCTACCAGAACCTCAAGGCGATCAAGTCCTTCCTCTTCACCCGCATGTACCGCGCCCCCCCGGTGCTGGTCGAACGCCAGCGCGTGACGGCCGTGGTCAACGACCTCTTCCCGCTGTTCCTTGCGCAGCCGGGCCTGCTGCCCGAGGACTGGCACGGCGATGTCGCGCAGGCCTTCGCCAGCGATGACGCGAAGACCGCGCTTGCCCGCGTGGTGCTGGACTATGTCGCCGGCATGACCGACCGCTTCGCCCTGCAGGAACACGCGCGGCTGCTCGGCGAGGGGAGCTAGCGGCTCTCCTTGCCCGGAATCAAGGCGCTTTAGCGCCGCCGGGCAGCGCCCGTCCGCCCCCTCGGGCGGGCGCTTCTCCACCGCTCCGCCTAGAACGCCGGTGGAGGTGGGCCGCACCATAAAGCGCCTGGAACCAAGGTTGCTCGCCCACCCGGCGGACGGGCACTGCCCTCTGACTGGATCGGTCGTTGCGCCCAAAGCTACCCCCCGTTGACGCCGCCCGCCGCCTCTGGCATCCCCGCAGGCAGCAAAAGGTGATGAAATGAACCTCTTTTCCGATATCCGCGCGCTGGTGATCCGCAATCTGGAGGCGATGGCCGCCGAGGGGGCGCTGCCCGCCGGGCTCGACATGGCCGCCGTCTCGGTCGAACCCCCGCGCGATCCGGCGCATGGCGACATGGCGACCAATGCCGCGATGGTGCTGGCCAAGCCCGCCGGCCAGTCGCCCCGCGCCATTGCCGAGGCGCTGGCCGGCCGCCTTGCAGCCGATCCGCGCATCACCTCCGCCGAGGTCGCGGGCCCGGGCTTCCTCAACCTGCGCCTCGACGATGCCGAATGGCAGGGCGTGGTCCGCGCCGCGCTGCAGGCTCCCGAAACCTTCGGGCGGTCGGACATGGGCCGTGGCCGCAAGGTCAACGTCGAATTCGTCTCGGCCAACCCCACCGGCCCGATGCATGTCGGCCATACCCGCGGCGCGGTGTTCGGCGATGCGCTGGCATCGCTGCTGGCCTATGCGGGCCATGAGGTGACGCGGGAATACTACATCAACGATGGCGGCGCGCAGGTCGATGTGCTCGCCCGCTCGGCCTATGAGCGCTACCGCGAGGCCAACGGGCTCGAGCCCGAGATCCGCGAAGGCCTCTATCCCGGCGACTATCTGGTGCCGGTGGGCGAGGCGCTGAAGGCCCGGTATGGCACCAGCCTGCTGGATCAGCCTGAATCGGTCTGGATCGACGACATCCGCGCCTTTGCCATCGACGCGATGATGGAGATGATCCGCAGCGATCTGGCGCTCCTCGGCGTCAGGATGGACATCTATTCCAGCGAAAAGGCGCTTTACGGCACCGGCAAGATCGAGGCGGCCATTGATCGGCTGCGGGCGCAGGGCCTGATCTACGAAGGCGTGCTGGAACCGCCGAAGGGCAAGACCCCCGAGGATTGGGAGCCGCGCGAGCAAACCCTGTTCCGCTCCACCCAGTTCGGCGACGACGTGGACCGCCCGGTGATGAAGTCCGATGGCAGCTGGACCTATTTCGCCCCCGACATCGCCTATCACTACGACAAGGTCAGCCGCGGCTATGACGCGCTGATCGACGTGTTCGGCGCCGATCACGGCGGCTATGTCAAACGCATGAAGGCCGCCGTCGCGGCACTGTCGAACAATCGCGTCCCGCTCGACATCAAGCTGATCCAGCTGGTCAAGCTGTGGAAGAACGGCGAGCCCTTCAAGATGTCCAAGCGCGCCGGCACCTTCGTCACCCTGCGCGACGTGGTCGAACAGGCGGGGGCCGATGTCACCCGCTTCGTGATGCTGACCCGCAAGAACGACATGGCGCTGGATTTCGACTTCGACAAGGTGCTGGACCAGTCCAAGGACAACCCGGTCTTCTACGTCCAATACGCCCATGCCCGCATCCGGTCCGTCCTGCGCAAGGCCACCGAGGCGGGGCTCGCGGTGGACGATGCAACGCTTTCCGTCGCCGATCTTTCGCAAAACGGTCATGAGGCAGAGCTTGGCCTCGCCCGCAAGATTGCCGAATGGCCGCGGCTGGTGGAAATCGCCGCCCGCAGCAATGAGCCGCACCGCATCGCCTTCTACCTCTACGAACTCGCCTCGGACCTGCACAGCCTGTGGAATCGCGGCAACGACGATCAGTCCTTGCGCTTCTTGCAAGAGGATTCCGGCGCCAGCCAAGCGAAAATCGCCCTTGCCCGGGCCACGGGCGTTGTCATTTCCGCAGGTCTTGGTATCCTTGGCGTCACCCCGGCAGAGGAAATGCGCTGACAACAGGCGCAGACTGCCAGCCCATTTTCGGGCCGGACAGGGGGAGGCGGGCAAGAAGAGGCGGCAGGCGCGCGTGATCGGCGTGATCCGGGCCGCCCGGAAGGCGAGGCATGGCAGCGGATCCCAAGGGTTACGGGCAGTATCGGGGCGGCCGCGCGCCGGCTGAACCCGTTTCTGCCGAGGATGACTATGGCCAGCCTGGCTACGCCGAAGGCGGCTATGGCGGGCAGGGCCAACATGCCGACGACCCCTATGCCACCGACATCTGGCACCCCGGCCTCGAGGACGGCGACCTGCCGCCCCGGCGCAGCAAGATGGGCCGCGCCGCGCAAAAGCTGGTCAACAGTGCCGGCGCGCTGACCTCGCTGGCGCTGATCGTCGGGCTTGGCATCTGGGGCTACAAGCTGGCCGTGCGCGATGTGACCGGCGTTCCGGTGATCGCGGCGCTGGAGGGCCCGGCCCGCGTCGCCCCCGAAAATCCCGGCGGCGAGCTTGCCCAGCATACCGGCCTGGCCGTCAACACCGTCGCAGCGCTTGGCGAGGCGGCCGGCACCGCCGATGAGCTGCGCCTCGCCCCGCGCCCCACCAGCCTTACCGATGAGGATCTGCCGATGGCCGAGATGGGCAGCGGCAGCGTCCCCCCGCGCGACACCTTGGCCCCGGTCGAGGATCCGCTGCCGCTGGCCAATACCGGCAGGGCGCTGCCCGAACCCCTGCCGGATGAGGCGCCCGAACCGATCCTCGAGGCGCCCGTCGTCGCCGATACCGATGCCGCCGTGGCCCTCGCGCTGGACGAGGCGCTGGCCGAGCCGATGGAGGCCCCCGCGCCCTCTGCCGACGTCATCGCCGCCTCTGTCCCCGGCGTCGTCCGCTCGCTGCGCCCGCCGCCGCGCCCGGCCAGCGCGTTGCCCACCGGCGTCGTGGCCTTGGCCGCTGCCGATGCCGCGGCCGAGGCGGCGCTGCCGGGCTTCAGCGACATCGACCCCTCCACACTGCCCGCCGGCACGCGGCTGGTGCAGCTTGGCGCCTTCGACACCGAGGCGCTGGCCCGCGACGAATGGAACCGCATCGCCATGGATTTCGGGCCGCTGATGGTCGGCAAGGGCCGCGTCATCCAGCCCGCCGAAAGCGCGGGCCGTGCTTTCTACCGCCTGCGCGCCACCGGCTTTGGCGATCTGGCCGATGCCCGCCGCTTCTGCGCGGCGCTGGTCGGCAAGGATCTGCACTGCATCCCGGTTCAGGTGCGCTGATCGTGGCGACTGGTGCCACGATCCTTGGCTGCCTCGGCACGGAGCTGTCCACGTCGGAGGCGGCCTTCTTCCGCGATGCCGACCCCTTCGGCTTCATCCTCTTCGCCCGCAACGTGGACAGCCCCCAGCAGGTCGCCCGCCTCACCGCCAGCCTGCGCCAGGCCGTGGGCCGCGACGCGCCGGTGATGGTGGATCAGGAGGGCGGCCGCGTGCAGCGCCTGCGCGGCCCCCATTGGCACGAATGGCTGCCCCCGCTCGACCAGATGGCCGCCACCCGCGAAGGCGCCGCCGCCCGCGCCGTCTGGCTGCGCTACCGGCTGATTGCCGAGGAACTGCGCGCCGTTGGCATCGACGCCAACTGCGCCCCCACCGCCGACATCGCCTGTACGGTGACCCATCCCTTCCTGCACAACCGCTGCTTCGGCACCGACCCCGCCACCGTCACCCTCGCCGCCCGCGCCTGCGCCGAAGGGCTGCTGGCCGGCGGCGTGCTGCCGGTGATGAAGCACCTCCCCGGCCACGGCCGCGCCAGCGCCGACAGCCACCAATCGCTGCCGAGGGTGGAGGCGAGCCGCGCCGACCTGCTGGCTAACGACTTCGCCCCCTTCGCCGCGCTCGCCGACCTGCCGATGGCGATGACCGCGCATATCGTATTCTCGGCGCTGGATGCGGACCGCCCCGCCACCGCCTCACCGCTGATGATCCGCCTGATCCGGCAAGAGATCGGCTTTGGCGGCCTCTTGATGACAGACGACATCGGGATGCACGCTCTGACCGGCGATCTCGGCGCCCGCGCCAGTGCCGCCCTCGCCGCCGGCTGCGATCTGGTGCTGCACTGCAATGGCGAGAGGGACGAGATGGAGGCGGTGGTGGCCGCTTCCGGCACCCTGACCCAAGCCGCCGCCGCCCGCGCCGAGGCGGCGCTGGCGCAGCGCCAGCAGCCCGCCCCCATTGACAGCGCAGCCCTTCACGCGGAACTCTGCTCGCTGCTTCACACAGGCGGCTGAGCGATGGCGGAAGAGAGCTGGCAGACAGAGGTTGCCGAACGCCGCGCCTCCGAGGCGCTGATCGTCGATGTCGACGGCTTCGAAGGCCCGCTCGACCTGCTGTTGACGCTCTCGCGCAGCCAGAAGGTCGACCTGCGTAAAATCTCCGTCCTGCAACTGGCCGAGCAATACCTGCGCTTCGTTGAAGAGGCCAAGGCGCTGCGGATCGAGCTGGCGGCCGATTACCTCGTGATGGCCGCCTGGCTTGCCTTCCTCAAATCCCGCCTGCTGCTGCCCCCCGATCCTACCGAGGATGGCCCCTCGGCCGAGGATCTGGCCGCGCATCTGGCTTTCCAGCTCGAACGCCTGTCGGCGATGCGCGAGGCGGCGGCCCGGCTGATGGCGCGCGACCAGAAGGGCCGCGACTTCTTCGTGCGCGGCGCGCCGGATGAAACCGGGGTCGTGCGCCGCGTGCGCTATACCGCCAGCCTGCTGGACCTGATGCAGGCCTATGCCCGCATCCGCACCCGCGACGAGTTCCGCCCCTTCGTGATGGATCGCCACGATGTCTACACGATGGACACCGCGCTGGAACGCCTCCGCGGCCTGATCGGCTATGCCGGCGACTGGACCGACCTTGTCGCCTACCTGCCCGAGGGCTGGACCGCCGACCCCCTCCGCCGCCGCTCTGCCACCGCCGCCACCTTCGCCGCCACGCTGGAACTGGCCAAGCGCGGCCTGATCGAACTGCGCCAGTCCGGCACCTTCGAGCCGATCTCGCTGCGCCGCAAGGATCCCTGAGCCATGGCCAAACCCGATGCCGAACGCACGCTGTTCGAAGCGCCCCCCATCGCGGAGCAGGAACGCATGGTCGAGGCGATCCTGTTTGCCGCAACCGATCCGGTGACCGTCGCCGACCTCGCGCAGCGCCTGCCGCATGGCTGCGACCCCGCCGAGGCGCTGGCCTACCTGCGCCGCCGCTATGAGGGGCGGGGGGTGCGGCTGGTCCGCGTCGGCGATGGCTGGGCCTTCCGCACCGCGCCCGACCTTGGCCACCTCATGCACCGCGAGGTGACCGAGAACCGCAAGCTGAGCCGCGCCGCCATCGAGACGCTGGCGATCATCGCATATCACCAGCCCGCGACCCGGGCAGAGATCGAGGAGATCCGCGGTGTCGCCGTCAGCCGCGGCACGGTGGACCAGTTGCTGGAGCTGGACTGGATCCGCTTTGGCCGCCGCCGCATGACCCCGGGCCGCCCGGTGACCTTCGTGGTGACGGAAGGCTTCCTCGACCATTTCGGGCTGGAAAGCGCCCGCGACCTGCCCGGCCTGCGAGAGCTGCGCCAGGCCGGCCTCCTCGACAACCGCCCGCTGCCCGGCACCATGGGACGCCCGGACGAGGATGAGGACGAGGCCCCCGGCCAGACCGAACTGTTCGAGGATTGAAACAGAGGCCCGTTGAAACGGCCGCGATTCCGGCCCATCTGTTGACACAAGGCCGCAGCGGCCGCGGAGAAGCGCGATGAACCTGAACAAGATCGTGTCGATGGTGATGAACACCCTGATGCGCAAGGCCGTCAACAAGGGCGTCAATGCCGGCATGGGCTATCTGTCGAAGCGCGGCACCAAGCCCGCCAGCACCGCCGCCAAGACCCCTGTCAGCGATGGCAAGACCGCCGCCCAGGCCAAGGCCACCCAGTCGAAAGCTGGCCGCGACATGGCCAAACGCGCCCGTCAGGCCGCGCAGGTCACCCGTCGGCTGGGTCGCTGATCCCGCAGCAAAACGGCGCCCGATGGGGCGCCGCATTTGAGGAATGCCTTCATGCTTCTCTTGCCCGGAACAAGGCGCCTTGGCGCCGCCGGGCAGCGCCCTCCGATGGCTTCAGAACTTCCAGCCCACGCTCAGGTCATAGGTCGCGTTCTCGCCGTCGCCGTCCAGATAGCCGCCCTGCAGATAGGCGCCTTCCCAGATGCTGTAATCGGCGCTGACCCCGTAGACCGTGGTCTCGTCGCCGCTCTCGCGCGCCGTCACGATCGTTCCCGTCACCGCCACCGGCTCCAGCGGCCGCCAGGTGCCATAGGCGGTCCAGGCCTCGATATCGTCGGGGCGCTTCAGCGCCGAATAGTAAAGCCCGCCCTCGACCGGCCCCACGCTCGCCTTGCCGCCGAGGATCAGGTTGGTGCCGTCCTCGTCACCCTCGACATGCTCGGCGCCGCCGCTCAGCGTCACCGCGCCAAAGGTATAGGCGGCCGCCACATCCACCGCCGCCACGTCATCGCCACCGAACTGATGCGCGGAGGCCGCCAGATCCAGCCCGCCCATCGAGGTGTCGTAGCGCACCCCGTAAGGCGTCTTGCCGTCGACCAGCGCATAGCTGCTGACGAAGCTCGAGGTCAGCTGGCCAAAGCCGATGTCGAGGAAACGCGAGCCGCCCACGGGCGGGATATCCATGAAATCGTCCAGCACCGCCCGCGGCGCGCCGACCTGCATCCGCCCGGCGCCAAGGCCAAAGCTGACGGCGCCATAGATGGCCAGATCGTCCTCATAGCTGCTGTCATAGCCGACCAGCCCGAAATCGGCGCCAATGCCGCCGCCCGAGGGCGCAAAGCCGAAGCTGATATCGCCAAATAGGATGCTGTCATCGTCGCTGCGGTCCTTCAGCAGCTCTGCCTCCAGCACGCCGCGCAGGTAGAACCCGCTGGGGGTGGTGAAGCCGCCGCTGCCGCCGGTGCCGCTGTAGCTGTCGGTGCCAAAGCTCGTCCCGGCGGTGTCGCCGGAATAGTCGGCATAGCCGCCGCCATAGCCGGGCGCGGTCTGGTAGCCGGTCGCGGGGTCATAGCCGGTGATCTGCTGCGCCGCCAGTGGCGCGCCAATGGCCAGAAGGGCCGCAGCCGACAGAGTCGGGGCGTGGCGAAGGATGGGGGTCAACATGCTCTGTCCTCGGGTGGTTTTTGTCGGGGCCCGGCTTGTGCCGGTGCCATTGGGATGAATCTTACCCCAGATCTGGCGGATGTGCATCCCGTTTTTGTCAATTAGAGGTGATCGGCGGGGAGTGGCTCAGGGCCAACGCTTCCCATTATTCCCGGCCAGCCACTCGCCGGGCCGCTCGCCTCTTGCAGAATTTGGCACCCTTCGGACCAAGCCCCCCTTGCCCTCCGGCTTGCGCCTCCGGGCAACCGTCGCGGGTGACTTGCCACTGGCAAGTCCCCTGATCGCGCCGGGGCGCCTTCCTTGCGAAACGCGGCGATGGGGCAGGGGAGGATGAACCCACCTCGGCCCCCTCACTCCACCGCCGGCACCGTCTTCAGATAGCTCGCAATCGCCGCCCGCTCGCTCTCCGGCAGCCGCGCGAGGTTCGACACCACCAGCGCCATGTGCCCGCCAGCGCTGTCATAGTCGGGCGTGAAGCCCGAGGTCAGGTACTCCACGATCTCCCCCTCGGACCAGTCCAGCCCTCCGGGCGTGATATTGGGCACCCCGCCGCGCCCGTCGGGGCTTGGCACGCCCACCAGCCAGCGGCTGCGGTCCATGTTGCCAAGCGCCCCGCGCGGGGTGTGGCACTCGCCGCAATGGCCAAGCGCCTCCACCAGATAGCGCCCACGGGCGGCTTCGGGCGAAAGCTCTCCGCCCACCACCCAGTTCTCGTTCAGGAACAGCAGCTTCCAGCCCCCCAGCGAGGCGCGGATGTTGAAGGGAAAGCCCACCTCATGCGGCCGGCTCGGCTCGGGCGAGGGCGGCAGCGTCGCCCAGAAGGCGTAGAGGTCGGCCACGTCCTGCAGCTCGGCCTTGGCATAGCTGGCATAGGGGAAGGCCGGGTAGTAATGCGCGCCAAACAAGGAGCCTTCAGGCGAAGTGCCCCGCGTCATCGCGCTGGCAAAGTCCTGCAGGCTCCAGCCGCCAATCCCGTGCTCGGGGTCGGGCGAGATGTTCGGCGCGACGAAGGTGCCGAACTCCGACG
>Ga0209347_1005264_pt1 | contig 12486 bp, 11 predicted proteins | sample AutmiccommuBRH23_FD_187382 | JGI IMG/M metagenome (GOLD analysis project Ga0209347, IMG submission 187382) | Deep subsurface microbial communities from Mt. Terri, Switzerland - Autotrophic microbial communities BRH/23 (SPAdes) (version 2) | ecosystem: Environmental > Aquatic > Deep subsurface >...
AAAGATCAATTAATTGTAGAATTGAAAAAATATAGAATAGAGACTGCAAAGAAAGAAGGTATACCGGCATATTATATTTTCAATAATGCTGAAATGGAGGAATTAGTAGAAAAATATCCAAATTCAAAGGAAATGTTGTCCAATGTTAGAGGTTTTGGTGACAAGAAAGTACAGAAGTATGGTGATGATATTTTAAAGCTTTTCCTGTAGACTATTATCTCCTGCAGTTAATTAATCTAGTCTTGATATTAGCTAAATCAAGCAAGTCCAAGCTTTTATCGGATTTATCAGGAATAATAATAAAAACTCTATCATTCCCAAAAAACATAAAGAGGCAATGGAGGAACCCCCTCACATTACCTCTTTATATACTTATATTAAATTCCTTACTCCACCGTAACAGACTTCGCCAAATTCTTCGGCTTATCTACATCACAGCCTCTGGCCACTGCAATATAGTATGCCAGCAGCTGCAAAGGTACAACGCTAAGGATTGGTGTCAGCTCATCCATGGTGTCAGGGATATAGAGTACGGTATCTGCTGTTTTCTCGATTTCCTTGTTTCCTTCCTTGGCTACACCCAGTACATAGGCACCTCTTGCCTTGACTTCCTGAATATTGGAAAGCATCTTATCGTACAGACGGTCTTGAGTAGCCATGGCTACTACCAGTGTACCTTCTTCCATCAGGGCTATGGTTCCATGCTTCAGTTCTCCTGCTGCTATGGCAAAGGAATTGATATAGGATATTTCTTTCAGTTTTAGTGACCCCTCATGGGCAACATTTACATCCTGACCTCTGCCCATGAAGAATACACTTTCATTATTAAACTGACAATCTGCCACATGCTGAATTGTCTGTTGATTATCTAGTATTTCCTGCACCTTACCTGATATGGCCTTTAATTCTGTAATGATTTCATCATATTGTTCCCTGCTCAAGGTTTCCTTTGTCATGGCCATGTTCAGAGCGATTAAATACATGGACACCAATTGAGTAGTATAAGCTTTTGTAGAGGCCACGGCAATTTCGGGACCAGCCCAAGTATAGAATACATCATCCGATTCCCTTGACACCGAGCTGCCTACCACATTAACCACGGATAAAACTCTTGCACCCTTCCTCTTTGCTTCTCTTAAGGCAGCCAGAGTATCCAGGGTTTCACCAGATTGGCTGATGGCGATAAATAGTGTCTTTTCATCTACAAAAGGATCTCTGTATCTGAATTCGGAAGCGATATCTACCTCCACGGGTATTTTAGCGAACTTTTCAATGGCATATCTTCCTACAAGACCTGCATGATAGGCTGTTCCGCAGGCTACGATATACACCTTGTTGATTTTTTCCAAATCAGCCTTTGTCAGTTTGATTCCATCCAGGACAATATTGTCTTCTTTATCCAATCTTCTCAACAGGGTTTCCGATACCCCTTTAGGCTGTTCATTGATTTCTTTGATCATAAAATGCTCATAGCCCTCTTTTTCAGCAGCTTCAGCATCCCATGTAACATGGAAAACTTCTCTATCCATTTCCTGACCCAACTCGTTAAATATCTTTATTTCAGCTTTAGTAATCAGAACAACCTCGTCATTCTGTATAAGCTTCATTTTTCTTGTATATTTCAGCAGCGCAGGTATATCCGATGCCAGGAAGTTTTCTCCCTCTCCAAGACCCACGATCAGAGGGCTGTCTTTTCTTACTGCCACTATTTTATCAGGCTCATTCTTGCATACCACACCTATGGCATAGGCCCCTTCCATCTTGTCAATGGCTTTAAATACTGCAGCCAGCAGGTCTCCTTCATAGAAATAGTCAATTAGATGAACGATAACCTCTGTATCAACCACGGTTTGGAATTCCACGCCTTTTTCTTCAATAAGCCATTCCTTGATTTTCATATAGTTCTCAATGATCCCATTATGGATTACAGCTATATTGCCGCTCTTGTTCGTGAATGGATGGGCATTTTTATCGGAAGGCTCCCCATGGGTCGCCCAGCGGGTATGCCCTATACCTACATTCCCTTTTATTATTTCCTTTTCCTCAAGATAGTCCGCCAGTACACTAAGTTTTCCTTTGAACTTTCTTACTTTAATTTCGTTTCCGTCGTGAATTGCCACGCCTGCAGAATCATATCCTCGATACTCAAGTTTTGATAAGCCTTCCATCAGTATAGGCGTTACATTTTTATCTCCAATATATCCAACTACTCCACACATATATTAAGTCTCCTCTCGATTACAATTATGATTATATTTTCCTGAAAAAGGCAATAAAAAACCAGCGCAGCATTTCGTCCGATTTTTTGCTGCATTTTTATAAACCATTTTCAGTTGTTTCACCCGGCCTTATTGTCCCTCCAATCGCTTGGAGTCTTTGTAAGACCTTTATCGGTGGTGATACACCGCAGGGTATCCGCCGAAATTTCGATAAACCCCGTCCTCGTCAACTTAAATCCATTTTTTTCCGATCATGATTTAAGTCCTGGCGCTTTTATTTATTGGTTATGCTCTATCCCTCTGTCAATAGGCCTCACCCCTTTCAACGATTCATTCATAAGTTCCTCTAGGTAAGGAGAGAATGAATTCTCCGCTACAATATCGTAAATCCGAGATGTTCGGATAATTCTCCGCTGCAAATATGTAAGATGACTGCAACCTAGTAAGTTAATCGCAGCTTTGTCAGGCTGCTTTCATATGCATTAATAGTATATTATATTAGGTATAATCCGTCAATCTGCATGTAATATATTTCCATTAGTCTATTTTCCATGAAAGACAAGGAACCCGGTTAATACCGGGTTTTACTATATAGTATGCAAAACAGCTAATGAAATTGATACATTATTGTAATCTTTCTTCAATTATTATTGCTAATTCTTCTGCCAGCGCCTTTATCTGAATTTCGTTCTTTCCTTCCAGCATAACTCTTACCAAAGGCTCCGTTCCCGATGGACGGATCAGAACTCTGCCTTCACCATCCATTATCGTCTCCAGCTTGACTATTTCATCACGGATAGTTTGATCTTCCATGTACTTTGTCTTTTTTGTATTATTAACCTTTGCATTTATTAGTACCTGAGGATAAGTAGTCATCATCCCGGCCAGCTTTGATAATGCCTGCTTTCTCTCTTTTACAACGGATAAAAGCTGCAGCGCCGATAACAAACCATCACCGGTGGTATTATATTGTAGAAAAATGAGATGCCCCGATTGTTCTCCGCCTAAAACATAGCCTTCTTCTTTCATTTTTTCAAGCACATATCGGTCACCCACATTGGTTTTCACCACATGACAGCCGGCTTTTTTCAGTGCAATATCAAAACCGATATTACTCATAACCGTGGCCACAACGGTATCCTTCTCCAGCTTTCCTTTTTCCTTCATATTGCTTCCGCAAATGGCCAGTATTTTGTCTCCATCCACCAGTTGTCCCTTTTCATCGACAGCGATTAATCTGTCTGCATCACCATCAAAGGCCAGACCCACATCGGCACCCCAGTCTATTACCAGCTTTTGAAGGGTATCAGGATGGGTTGATCCACAGTTTAAGTTAATGTTTAATCCATCGGGCTTATGATTGATAATTTTTATTTCAGCCCCTAAAGCAGATAATACCGAAGGTGCTGCCACGTATGCCGCTCCATTGGAGCAGTCCACTGCTATTTTCATACCACGGAGATCTACGCTGATGGTATTGATTAAAAACTGGGTGTACTGCTTAATCGAATCGTCGATTTCAATTTTTCTTCCTATATCGCTGCCCGAAGGGTATAAATCGATCTCCCCATTGTTGAGGATGATTTCCTCGATTTGATCTTCTATTTCATCAGGCAGCTTAAAGCCATCCCTGTTGAAGAATTTTATGCCGTTGAACTCCACAGGATTATGGGATGCAGATATAACGATACCGGCATCGGCACCATAGTTACGTGTTAAAAATGCCACTGCAGGGGTCGGCACCACACCGACACATAAGGCATCAGAGCCTGTGGAAAGTATTCCTGCCACAATAGCCGCTTCCAGCATGTCTCCTGACCTTCTAGTATCTTTTCCGATAACAATCCTGGCCTTTTTCTTTCCTCCGGTTAGTATGTATGCGCCAATTCTGCCAAGTTTATATGCTAAATCTGCTGTCAATTCCTTGTTTGCAATACCTCTTACGCCATCAGTACCAAATAGCTTACCCATGTATTTAGACCCCTCTCGTAATAATCTATTTTATGTCATTCATTACGATATTTTATCAAGGTTAATCCTTTATATTTTATCATATTTGGGTCGAGTATTCAAATTGTATCATTATTCATAATTCTACAAGATATGTATTCTATACTGCTATGTTTTGTTCAAGAGGGCTCCATGGGGATAAAAAAAAAGAAAGATGGAAAATCGAATTTTCCATCTTTCTTTTTTATGATTATGCTTTTGCGCCTGGTTTTATAGGTGTTTTGTTGTTGAAAATCTTGTATGCTTCATATGCAAGCACGAATGCCAGTATCAACAGCAATATTGGGAATACAACCAATACATAGTTTCCAGCTGCCAGATTGGTATTAATCAGCAGGATTAAAGCAAACACGGTAACAACAAACATGAAGATCATAGGAATAATAAACATACTGTAATTTTTTCCTGAATTCTTTAGCCATATCGCAATGGCAATTAGAGCTAACGCAGCCAATAATTGGTTAGCAGAACCGAATACAGGCCAAATCTTAGTGTAACTGCCAAGAGCTAACCATCCGCCTATAGCTACTGTAATTGCCGTAGATACATATCTGTTTGCCAATATATTTTGAGTTTCTTTAGTTGGATCATCAAAGAATTCCTGGAAGATAAATCTTGCCAATCTCGTACCTGTATCCAAGCTGGTTAAGGCAAAAGCGGATACTGCTAAAGCAACAAAGGATTTACCTATTGGATATGGAATACCAAACTTGGACATGAAAACACCGATACCATCGGAGAATACGTTTACAGGTCCACCTGCTCCTGCTAATTCCTTAAACTTATCGCCAGTTATATATGCTGCAGTAATAATTGCTATTACAGCCAGAACACACTCGATTAACATACCACCATAACCAACTATTTTTGCATCTGCTTCATTGTCCATTTGCTTGGAGGTTGTTCCGGAACCAACCAATGAGTGGAATCCTGAAATAGCACCGCAAGCTACTGTAACAAACAGCATTGGGAATAGAAGATTGCCATTTCCAAGGTTGAAGGATGTTACAGCCGGTAATTGGATCTCAGGTCTGTACACGGCCAATCCAACTACTGCACCTATAAGCATTGCATAAAGTAAATAAGAGTTCAAATAATCTCTAGGTTGTAATAAAATCCATACAGGTGTTACGGAAGCAATAAAGATATAAACTAATAATATAGCAACCCAGACATTTTTGGATAAAGCCAGTGGGAATATGTTTCCAAGTGCAATACATAAAAATAGTAATATAACACCAACCACACTACCAATTGTCAAGGATACGCCTTTTCTATATACGGCAAATCCGAATACAACTGCCAATACGATAAACAACATGGATGCGGAAGCGGCTGCCGGCACACTTACAAATGTATTGGCAACGATATTTGTAAACGCTGCTACAACCAATAATAATGTCAACCATGCAAAAAGTCCGAAAAGTTTTTTGCCTGTTTTCCCCATATTAACTTCAATAACTTCACCTATAGACTTACCATCATGACGTATAGAAGCAAATAGTGATCCAAAGTCTTGAACACCACCAAAGAATATACCACCGATGATGATCCAAAGCATAACCGGAACCCAACCGAATACTGCAGCTGAGATAGGTCCCACAATTGGGCCTGCACCGGCTATGGATGCAAAGTGATGTCCTAAAAGAACAGGAGCCTTTGCAGGAACGTAGTCTACGCCGTCATTTTTTGTATGAGCCGGAGTTTTTCTGCTAGGGTCAACTCCCCATTGTTTTGCAAGCCATGCACCATAGGTTACATAGGCTATGCTGAAAATTATGATACTGATTAAGATTATCCATAATGAGTTCATTAATATTCCTCCTTAATAATTATTAATTTCTAAACTTGATAAACCTTCTGAGCCTCCTTTCCTTTTTTATTAGCAATAACTTCGCCTTTTTCAAGTATGACAAGTATCAAGCCTATGTCTACCCAACCTTTGAATCCAAAAGCGAAGCCTTTATGAAATTTAAACTTCTTTACTATATTGATTAGATCCTGAGAACAGGATTGATCAACCACAATAATTCCATTAATCTTGCTGCACATGTGCTCCTCATGGGGATTTACAAAATCCTCCACCGCTGACTTTAAGCAATCAATGAATTCTTCCAAGTCCTGCAGGTTTAATTCCTGATAATGCTTTAGCAAACAATATTCGTTACTCTCTATTCCATAAACAGTGGCTTTTTTTGTCATAATATATCTCTCATTACGAACGAAATATTTAGCAAACAAGTCAATTTTTATCTCTTTATAAATATAGTCTTTTTCAATATCAAAGTATCTTTGCAGTTTCTTTTCAACATTAGCAAGATATTCTGTGAATTCCATATTTTCCTCCCAAGTGTAACGTTTTCCGTTTTCTCACAAAAGCCATTATAAACTATATAATATTATATATATTTAGAATTCTGATATTCAATAAATTATTATACAAATATTATACAAATATTTTAAAAACATTTAAAGCATATACTGGCCATCATGTATAAATCCATGTATGAATTGACATAAATTATGTTTCACTGGTGTTAGTGAATCTAAAGTAATATTTCCTTTCCACAAAAAAATTGATTTTTCAAAACATTGCTCAATTGATAATAATTCTATTTTACGTACTTTATCCACAATGGTCAAGGCTCAAAAAATGGAAGAGGCGTGTATTTTACACGCCTTTATCTTATTTAACTGCTTCTGCACCCTTTTTTAAAGCCTCTTCGTTGGCGGGGAGCAGGTGTTCCTTGGCAGGACCGAAAACTTTCTTTAAGGCTGCCATGATGGATTCGATTTCCACAGCCTTTGTCAGCTCGAGGAAAGCCCCCAACATAACCATATTCGCTACTTTTGCATTGCCAATTTCAACTGCTAATTCATTGGCAGGAATATAATATGCTTTTATATCATCTCTTGATGCCTTTTTATCGATCAAGGAGCTGTTCACTAATAGCAGCCCGTCTTTCACTAGATCTTTTTCAAATTTCAGTAATGATGGCAAGTTCATCACTATGACAGAGGTAGCGTCTGTTACAATAGGAGAACCCACGGGTTTTTCGGAAACGATCACGCCGCAATTTGCTGTACCTCCACGCATTTCAGGACCATAGGATGGAAGCCACGAAACATTCTTTCCTTCGATCATGCCTGCATAAGTTAACAGCTGACCCATTGACATAACACCTTGGCCGCCAAATCCGGCACAAATCACTTGTTGTGCTGCCATATTACTTCACCTCCTCTGGTGTACGGAAATTACCTAACGGATAATAGGGAATCATGTTATCCTGAAGCCATTTGATGGCTTCTGTAGGTGTCAGTCCCCAGTTTGTTGGACATGTGGAAAGAACCTCAACAATACCAAAGCCTTTACCTTCTATTTGAACTTCAAAGGCCTTCTTAATGGCTTTTTTAGTCTTTCTGATATTTGCAGGTGTATCCACGGATACTCTTTCAACAAAGACTGCACCGGTGATCGTTGCAAGCATTTCAGAAATCCTTAATGGCATACCTGCATGGGCAGCATCTCTACCGTATGGTGAGGTGGTGGCCTTTTGTCCGATTAGAGTGGTCGGTGCCATTTGTCCGCCTGTCATACCATAAATTGCATTATTTACAAATATTGTAGTTATTTTTTCTCCCCTATGGGCGGCATGGACGATTTCTGCAGTACCGATTGACGCCAAGTCCCCGTCTCCCTGGTAAGTAAATACCACCTGATCGGGCAGTACTCTTTTTACTCCAGTTGCAACTGCCGGTGCTCTGCCATGGGCAGCCTCATGCATATCGCAGTTAAAATAATCATAGGCAAGTACGGAACACCCTACAGGAGCAACCCCTATGGATTTTCCCAGTACTCCCAGCTCTTCCAATACTTCTCCCACCAGTCTGTGGATAATACCATGGGTACAGCCGGGACAATAGTGGTAAGGTTTTTCAGTTAAGCCTTCGGTTCTTTTGAATACTACTGTCATTATTTTGCACCCCCTATGATTTCTTTTACTTTTTCCACTACAGCATTCGGTGTCGGAATCATGCCGCCGCATCTTCCATAGAAGTGTACCGGCCATCTTCCGCTGCTGGCAATTTTTATATCATCAATCATTTGACCCATACTCATTTCAACGGACAATAATGCTTTTGCCGTTGCAGGAATCTCATCAAATGCCTTCATCGGGAATGGCCACAGGGTAATCGGTCTGATTAATCCCACATTGATGCCCTCTTCCTTCAATGCGGCAATTGCATTTTTCACGATCCTGGAAGTTGTTCCATAGGCAGCAATTACAACTTCAGCATTTTCCATATTGTATAGTTCATAGCGAACTTCATTTTGTTCAATAATATCATATTTCTCTTGTAAACGGATGTTCATTCTCTCAAGTTCAGCAGCATCTAATGATAAGGAGTTTATGATATTGGGCTTTCTTGTACCGTTTGTTCCGATAGTTGCCCAATCCTTAGAAGGAAGTTCCCTTTTTGCCGGCTCTTTGAATTCGATTGGCTCCATCATCTGACCGATCATACCGTCTCCGATGACCATAACCGGATTTCGGTAATAATCAGCTGCTTCGAAGGCTTCCATTACCAGATCAACTGCTTCCTGTAACGTGGAAGGAGCGTATACCAGCAATCTATAGTCCCCATTTCCGCCTCCTCTGGTGGATTGGAAATAGTCGGCCTGTGATGGTTGGATTCCCCCAAGTCCGGGACCTCCTCTGGATATGTTTACGATTACACATGGCAGCTGGGCTCCTGCTATATAAGATATTCCTTCCTGTTTTAAAGCAATGCCTGGAGAAGATGATGATGTCATTACTCTTGCCCCTGACCCGGCAGCTCCGTATACCATGTTGATTGCAGCGACCTCACTCTCAGCTTGCAGGAAAACACCTCCTGCTTTTGCCATTTCTCTTGACATATATTCAGGTATCTCATTTTGTGGTGTTATAGGGTAACCGAAGAAAAATCTGCATCCTGCCTTGATGGCTGCTGCACCTATGGCTTCGTTCCCCTTCATCAATATCTTGGCCATTATTATCCCTCCTTATTTTTCTATTTCTCTCTCAACTGTTATTACAACATCAGGACATATGGTGGCGCAGTTTGCACAACCGATACATTTATCCATTTCTTTTACTGCTGCAGGATGATAGCCTTTAATATTTATTCTTTTTCTATCCATTTCAATTATGTTTACAGGACATACTGTTGTACATAACTCACAACCTTTACATAAATCTTCCTTGAATGAAACTTTTCCTTTTGCTTTTGCCATAAGTTTCAACCCTCCCTTATAGTTATGCTGATCTAAAGCCTTCTTATATTTACATCCAATCTTCACGCATATACATTTTTATGGGGAAAATTTTTCCTTCCATATTATTTGGAAGCAGTTGGGCAACCTTTTCCAGTGTACTTACGTATTTGATTGGAATGTTAAGCTTGTTTGATACTTCTCTGACCAGTTCTTGACCCGCCAATACATCCGCAGCTGTGGTATCCCTAAGCAAATGAGTGTTATTTACAAGACCTGTTACTGATGCTCTGGCAACCCTTTCTATGGCTTCGATATGGGAAATGGCACCGTCAATGTCGCCGGTACCGGGTCTGTTGGCGTTTAAAATACAGAACATGTCATATTGGCCCGGCTGCAGATAGCTGTGATATCGCCCCAGGGCCCTGGCACCCACTGAATCACCGCCCACATCCAGAATAACCTCACAGAATTCATCCTGAAGGGGACCTAAAACTCCTGCCGCCACCGCAGGAAGGTCGGACCCTAAGGAGCCCTTGATGCTGCTTGCTATTACTGTGATACCCATACCTTCCAGCATTTCCTGCTTCTCTCTGCTTCTGAAATAGGGATTGACCACATCCAAGTCAGCAATAGCCACCTTTTTTCCCATTTCTGCAAGTTTCACGGCATAATTCACGGCAAATTCTGTTTTTCCACTACCATAATGCCCTATAATCACACGGATTCTATTATCATTTAACATATTATCACCTTTATTCATAAATCCCAGCTTCTTCTTCTCCTCTTAGTACTCTTAATGCACCCTCCGCCAGAGCTGTCATTTCCTCTTCACCGGCATATACTTTCACCGGAGCGATAAATGATACCCTGTCTGAAACCCATTTGACGAAATCTTTATCATAGGCTATACCGCCGGTCAGAACGATTGCATCTACTTTTCCCTTCAAAACAGCTGCGCAGCTTCCTATTTCCTTAGCCACCTGATACGCCATGGCTTTGTATATCAATTCTGCATTTTTGTCTCCCTCTTGAATCATCTTGCTTACTTCTCTTCCGTCATTGGTACCCAAGTATGCCACAAGGCCGCCCTTGCCCTTTATTTTTTTCTTTATTTCGTCAATAGTATATATCCCTGAGTAACACAGCTTGGCTGTATCCATTACAGGCAGCCCCCCTGTTCTTTCGGGGGAGAATGGTCCTTCTCCATCTAAAGCATTGTTTACATCCACTACCTTGCCCTGTTTATGGGCACCAACAGAAATTCCTCCACCTAAATGGGCAACGATAATGCTGCAAGCTTCGTAGGTTTTACCCAGTTCTTTCGCTGCACATCTGGCCACCGCTTTTTGGTTAAGGGCATGGAAAATACTGATTCTTGAAATTTCCGGCATACCTGATAACCTGGCGATTTCATCCATTTCATCCACCACCACGGGATCTACGATAAAGGCAGGAATATTCAACTGTTTTGCTATTTCATTGGCAAGAATTCCGCCAAGGTTTGAAGCATGTTCACCCAAAACACCCACCTTCAGGTCTTCCAGCATCTTTTCTCCTACACCATATGTCCCGCCCTGTATAGGCTTCAGCAGACCACCTCTGCCAACAACGGCACTTAACTTTGTAATGTTTATTCCATTTTCGTTTAAAGTATCTAATATCACATTTTTTCTAGATTCATATTGATCCGATATTCTCTCATATTTATTTATTTCTTCTGCCGGATGTCTTAAAACTGTTTCCATTACAGGCTTTTCATTATCAAATATTGCGATTTTTGTAGAAGTAGACCCAGGATTAATGGCCAATATTCTGTATAATGTTGTCATGGTTCGATTACCCCACTTTCCGTATGAACTGTTGTTGTGAATCTATGTCTATCGGGCGACGAGGACGTCTGCCCCTACAACCTATCTGGCACGAGGACGTCTGCCCCTACAATTTTGCTGCCATCAGAACTGCCAGTGCGATTGAATTTAATTTAGCAATGTCGCTGTCAGCCCTGGAGGTTAATACAATGGGCGCCTTCGCTCCTACAATAACACCGGCATTTTTTGAATTTGAGAAAAATACCATGGATTTATAGAGAACATTTCCTGCTTCAATGGTGGGTACCAATAGAATATCTGCTTTTCCAGCCACCGGATGAACGATTCCTTTATGGTGTGCCGCTTCTTCAGATACTGCATTGTCAAGAGCAAAGGGACCGCCTACGATACATCCTTTTATCTCACCCTTTTGGTTCATTTCCTCAAGTATCTGAGCATCCAGTGTGGCCGGCATCTTAGGGTCCGCCTTTTCCTTGGCACATACCACGGCTACCTTGGGCTCATCATTATCTAAAGCTTGTGCTACTTTTACTGCATTCTCAAGTATTTGCTTCTTTACTTCAAGGCTGGGCGCAATATTCATGGCTGCATCTGTTACTAATATCAGTCGGTCATACCCCGGCACATCAAAGACAGCCGCATGACTCAATACATTCCCTGTCCTTAAACCTATCTCAGGGTCTAAAACAGCCTTTAATACAACTGAAGTATCCACCAATCCCTTCATTACCATATGGGCTTTTCCTTGGGACACCAATTCAACCGCTTTTCTTGACGCTTCAGTCATATCCTTCATATCAATTATTTCAAATTCACTGGTGTCAATACCGTTTTCCAGAGCTATTTTTTCTATTTGATCCTTATCTCCCACCAAAACGGCATCAGCAATACCCAGCTTTTTTGCTTCATTTACTGCAGTCAAAACCTCCAGATCCTGGGCCACAGCCACGGCGATGGTCTTAGGACCTCTTTCCTTGGCAAATTTTATAATGTCATCAAAATGTCGGATCATTTAATTCACCTCATTTTCATAAATCTTTGCCTTCTCATCTCCCGAGAGTGCTCTGTTAACCCCTTCGTTCAGGGCAAGCATTTCATCCTCTCCGGGCTGAATAATTACAGGTGCTATAAATTCTACATATTCCTTTATATAATCCATCAGCATTTT
>Ga0209347_1005265_pt1 | contig 12484 bp, 7 predicted proteins | sample AutmiccommuBRH23_FD_187382 | JGI IMG/M metagenome (GOLD analysis project Ga0209347, IMG submission 187382) | Deep subsurface microbial communities from Mt. Terri, Switzerland - Autotrophic microbial communities BRH/23 (SPAdes) (version 2) | ecosystem: Environmental > Aquatic > Deep subsurface >...
ATGGCCTTCGGCAATGCTGCTCCGGGTATTGACCATGCCATGGGACACGCCTTCGGCAAGCTATTTAAAATACACCATGGCTGCGCGGTAGGTATATTTGTTCCCTACATGATGCAGTATGTGGCCAGGTATTCGGACATGTACCTTGAGCTGGCCAGGCGTCAGGAGGTAGGAGGGGCAACAGACAGAGAGGTTCTCGATAACCTTGTGCTTATGTATAATTCCTTTGCCGCTTCGGTCAAATGTCCCACAACCATAGCCGGGTTGGGCATAACCAGGCAGCAGTTTGAGGAAAAACTTGAAATACTCCTGGATTACACCCTTGCAGACGTTGTTCACCTGATGTGCATCCGGCCGGTTACCCGGGATCATTACAGAAGGCTATACAACTGCGCCTATTCAGGTGAAAAAGTTGATTTTTAAGGAGGTGTTGAGATGAACGGATATGTTGGCAAATTGGCCTATATTGACCTTACCGCGGGAAGCGTTCAAATAAAGGAACTGGACGAGAGCCTTGCAGACCTGTTCATAGGCGGAAGCGCCCTGGCCAGCAGATTGGCATATGATATGTTAAAGCCGGAAACCGACCCTCTGGGACCGGACAATCCCCTGATTTTCATGACCGGTCCAATGGGGGGTACAATTACACCGTCCACATCCCGCTTTGCAATTTGCGCAAAATCACCACTGACTGGAATATGGGGTGAGGCCACCTCCGGCGGGCTGTTTGGACCCAAGCTTAAAATGGCCGGCTTTGACGGGCTTGTTGTAACCGGCAGGTCAAAGAATCCGGTTTATATTTCTGTGATTGACGGGGTGGTAAGTATAGTTGATGCCTCCGGTATATGGGGGAAGGATTCTTACGAGACACAGGATTTGATAAAGAAGGAACACCGGGACTACAGCGTGGCCTGCATAGGACAGGCCGGCGAAAACCTGGCCTTAATGGCCGCGGTTATGAATGACGCCGGAAGGGCGGCAGGCAGGTGTGGCTTGGGGGCCGTGATGGGAAGTAAAAATCTCAAAGCGGTGGCCGTGAAGGGCAAAAGAAAAGTTACGGTGGCCGATCCTCAGACTTTGAGTATGGTCAGCAAAATGGTACAGCAGGAACTGGCAAAGGTCCAGGGATTAAGCAGGCAATACGGCACCCTGGGCTATCTTGATATAGGTATGTATTTCGGGGATGTGCCTGCAAAGTACTTTACGGAGAACGTATTCCCGGCTGAAAAAGTGACCGGGAAAAAACTGCGGGAAGATTTCAGTGTTGATTTTAAATCCTGCATGGGCTGTGTCGTGGCCTGTGGCAGGAGAACCCGGCTTTCCGGAAGATACAATCTAAGCGTTGACGGTCCCGAATATGAAAGCGCCGTGGCGTTGGGCCCCCTTTGCGGCAACTATGACCTGGAGGCCATTACCTACGCCAACCATCTTTGCAACAGGTTCGGGCTGGACACCATATCGGCCGGTGTCTCCATAGCTTTCGCCATATACCTGCTGGAAAACAGGCTGGTCAGTGAAAACAAGCTGGGCTTTAACTTGAGTTGGGGGGACAGTGAGGGAGTTTTCGGCCTACTTGAAATGATGGCCCGGAGGGAGGGGCCGGGAGAACTGCTTGCCATGGGAACAAGGAAGATGGCTGCAGCTCTTGGAGTTGACCCCGAGCTTGCGGCAGAGGTAAAGGGGCTGGAGATACCCATGCACGATCCCAGAGCCTTTGCGGGAATGGCCCTTTCCTATACCACCGGGCCAAGGGGCGCATGCCACGAAAGAGCTGATTTCTTCATGTTGGATCTGGGCCTGGTTAAACAGCAGTGCATCGGTCTGGATCTGGGTCAGGACCGTTTCTCTCTGGACGGCCGGGTAAATGATGTCGCCAGGCTGCAGGATGTCCGGGAGTTGGACAATGCTTTTCTGCGCTGCACCTTTGCGTCCCTGCCGATGGATATTACCTCGGGGCTTCTCGGGATGATTACCGGAAAGTTCAGGACGGTGGAAGACCTGATGCTGGTGGGAGAGCGCAGCTCCACCATCAAGAGGATGCTTAACTGCAAATTAGGAGTGACAAGGGCGGACGACAGGCTCCCGGGAATAGTTAAAAAGCCCTATAGTGAGGGCGCAAATGCCGGTAAAGTCCCCGATCCGGACAGGTATATGAAGGAATACTACGAAATAAGGGGCTGGGACTGGAATAGCGGAGGCCCCACGGTTGAAAAAATAGCAGCCATGGGTCTTTCAGACCTGGGATAAAACAGAATCTCCATAGTGTTGTCTTTTGGAAGTGGCCAGGAGCAGATTATTAATGCCCCCGGCCATTTTCTTATATCCAACCCTTTAGAATTTGTTATTTTTTATTTCTTGAGTCGCTTAATAAATTCCCGATCTCGCTTCTCAATGATACTTTCTATATCCCGGCCTGTGTAATCGTAAAATCCTTTGCCGGATTTAACCCCCAGCTCTCCACGGTCCATTTTTTCCTTTAATATGGGGGTGGGGGTTCCGGACCTGGACATTGATGCAGAGGCCCAGTACCAGGTGTCAATTCCACCAAGGTCAGCTATTTCGAATATTCCCAGGGAGGGCAGCCGAAAGCCGGGCCCCGCTTTTATAGCCATATCAATATCTTCTGCGCTGGCTATACCCTTATCCAAAATTTTAAGGGCTTCTTTCATTATAGCTGCCTGAATGCGATTGGCTACAAATCCGGGAGCCTCTTTCTCAAGTACTACCGGTGTTTTGCCTATTTTTATAATCAGGTCTCTGGTCAGATAAAGTGTTTCCTCCGAGGTCCAGGTTCCTTTAACCACCTCCACCAGAGGAACCAGGTGGGGAGGGTTAAACCAGTGGGCTACAACCACCTTGTCAGGCCTGTCGGTCGCCTCGGCCATGGCAGATCCGCTGAGGGAAGATGTATTGGTGGCCAGTATTGCATGGGGAGGCGCCAGTTTATCCAGCTTTTTAAAAAGTTCCTTTTTTAAATCGAGAATCTCCGGAATAGCTTCAATTACAAAGTCGCATTTTTCAACAGATTGCTTGAGATCGATCTCGGTTTTGATATTATCCAACGCGGCGGCCTGTTCCTCCGGGGAAATCAATTCGGTTTCCACGAAAAGGGCAAGGTTTTTGCCAATGTGCTTTAGCGCCCGGGATAAGACTTCAGGGGAAGTATCATGGAGGGATACCTGGTAGCCCGCCAGGCCAAAGGTCAGTGCAATGCCATGACCCATAATGCCGGCGCCTATAATTGCAACCTTGTTAATATCTTCCAGTTTCACTAGAACACCCCTTTACCTTATTACAAATATTTCAATTCTTATTATACAGCTGATGACCACCATTGGAGTTAATAAACTTTACGCTGCAGGAAAAGTTGTATAAAATCTAAATAGAAAAACTTTTTCCCCTTAAGTAAAGGAGGCTTATGGTATGAGTATTCACCTGGCGATTTTTTCGGATTACGTTTGACCCTATTGCTTTATCGGCAAAGGTATTGTCGAAAAACTGAAAAAGGAATATGACATTGAGGAAGAATGGATCGGTTATGAACTACACCCGGAAACTCCGCCTGAAGGCAAACCCCTTAAGCAGTTGTTTCCGGGATACAATGCGGAAAAGATGATTATCGGAATGAACAGTGCCGGATCGCCCTACGGTGTCCATTTCAATCCAAAGGATATGGTGGCCAACTCCCGGCTGGCCCTGGAGGCCAGCGAATTTGCACGGGACGCGGGGAAATTTGAGGAAGCGCACTCCCGCCTGTTCCGGGCCTATTTCCAGGAGGGGGAGAACATCGGCGAAAAAAACATCCTGCTGAGGCTGCTCGGAGAGATCGGCCTGAATACGCATCAGTTAAGCGATGCCCTTGACAGGGGCGTTTTTTCAGACCGGCTGAAGCAATCCATTGTGAGGGCTAATAAATACAGCATCACGGCGGTACCTACTTTCATCATCAATGGTGAAGACAAGATCGTCGGCGCCCAGCCCTACAAGGTATTCAAGCAGTGTCTAGACTTACAGGGTTAAATAAAAAGTGCTGTCCGGCAAATAGCCCTTGAAACCTCCTGCCGGAAGAATCAAGGGCTATAAAGAGCTTTAAGGTCTGTCGAATATAGGATAGTAATGAGATTAGGGTAAAAATATTGATAGTTTACTGCTTTCCTTCCACCAGGGAACTTACCACGGCTGGATCGGCCAGGGTGGAGGTGTCTCCAAGTTGGTCAATATCTCCGGAGGCTATTTTCCTGAGAATTCTCCTCATAATCTTACCGCTCCTGGTCTTGGGCAGTGCATTGGTAAAGTGGATTTTATCAGGGGATGCGATAGGCCCAATCTCCTTGCGTACGTGGGCTACAAGCTCTTTCTTCAGGGCATCGGAAAACTCGTGGCCTTCTTTCATGGTTACATAGGCGTAAATGCCCTCGCCCTTAATATCATGCGGGAAACCAACCACGGCGGCCTCGGCAACCTTCGGGTGAGCCACCAGCGCGCTTTCAACTTCAGCGGTGCCCAGGCGGTGTCCAGAGACATTTAGTACATCATCCACCCGTCCCATTAGCCAGAAGTAGCCATCCTCGTCCCTGCGGGCGCCGTCACCGGTAAAGTAGTAGCCGGGATACTGGATGAAGTATGTGTTTTTAAATCTGTCGGGGTCTCCGAATACTCCGCGCATAATACCGGGCCACGGCCTGGTAATGACCAGATACCCGCCCTCGTTAACATCGGCCTCGCTACCGTCCTGCCGGATAACCCTGGGATTGAGACCGAAGAAGGGTAAAGTGGCCGATCCGGGTTTTGTGGGATTCGCCCCGGGCAGCGGGGTGATCAGAATGCCACCGGTTTCTGTTTGCCACCAGGTGTCCACAATGGGGGTTTTTTCTTTACCGATGATATTGTGATACCACATCCATGCTTCGGGGTTGATGGGCTCACCTACCGTGCCCAGCAATCGTATGCTGCTGAGATCCCGCCCGAGGGGCCACTGCTCCCCGTCTCTCATCATGGCCCGGATGGCCGTGGGGGCGGTATAAAATATATTTACCCGAAATTTTTCCACCACTTCCCAGAACCTGTCCGGCTTGGGATAGTTGGGAACCCCTTCGAACATCAGTGATGTTGCTCCCGCCGAGAGAGGGCCGTAGACTATATAGCTGTGGCCGGTCACCCAGCCGATGTCGGCCGTGCACCAGAATACATCTTCATCCCGGTAATCGAATATATACTTAAAGGTGGTGGTGGTGTAAACCATATATCCGCCGGTGGTGTGCAGCACACCCTTGGGTTTGCCGGTGCTGCCGCTGGTGTAGAGAATGAACATGGGATCTTCGGCATCCATATGTTCCGGCTCGCAGTTGGCTGAAACCCGGTCCATTTTTTCATGCCACCAGTGGTCGCGCCCCTCCACCATATTGCAGTCCTTATCAAGCCTTTTGACCACAACGCAGTTCTTTACATTGGGGCACTGGGCCATGGCCTTGTCGGCGTTTTCCTTGCTGCTCAGCGGTTTTCCCGCCCTCAGTCCATAGTTGCTGGTGATCAGGGTATCCGAGTCGGCGTCCAGAATTCTGTCCCTCAGGGCCTCGGCGCTAAAGCCTCCGAAAACTACGCTGTGAATAGCCCCAATTCTGGCGCAGGCCAGCACAGCGATGGGCAATTCAGGAATCATAGGCAGGTAAATTGTTACCCGATCTCCCCTGGCAACACCCATATCTTTAAGCACATTAGAAAACTTGCATACTTCCCTGTGCAGTTGGTCATAGGTATAAATGCGATGCTCCTCCTGGGGCTCACCCTGCCAGATGATAGCCGCCTTATTCCTGCGCCAGGTTTTTAAATGACGATCTAAACAGTTATATGAAGCATTTAGTTTGGCCCCCTGGAAATAGTTTATGTAGACATCATCTTTAAAGCTGAATTCCTCTACCGTTTCCCATCTTTTAAACCACTCAATGTTCTCCTCGGCCATTTCGGCCCAGAACTCATTGGGCTGTTCCACCGATTTGCGGTACATTTCATCTCGCTGACCCCGGCTGCCAATCCGTGCCTTTTCCGCAAATCCCTTGGGCGGTTGAAAAACTCTGTTTTCAGTCATTAGATTCTGCACACTTCCGACCGACATATTTTGCCCTCCCTATAGTTTGGAAATTATCGTATATCAGCACAAACAACTCTATAACGGATTTTGTATCATTAACCCGGTCCGGTAAGATTTAATTTATTACCCCGCCTCTCATAAATGCAAGGTCACCTCCATTTGTATTTTTGACAGTATTATTACTCCCGTTGGGATTAAAGGTGAACATATGTTTTATTCTTGCAAGCAGTGTTTCATCATTATAAATATTATATTATCGCGATCTGTACGTTAAGAAAATTCACTCAAATGGAAATATTACGGCTCCAACTGAGTCTAATAGATGGTTGAACGGTTAGTCAGTAGAATAAACAGATTTTATGGTCGAGGTAAGCAACCTGTTTTGGCCGGTCCATCGGATACCTGGCATAATCAATTATTGGCGTAGCGGTTTGACAGTGCTTCTTAAGCTTTCCCACATCCCATCGGAAATAACTCCCAGCCGCCACAAGGCTATGCCGTTTAACTTGTGTTTCTTGGCGATACCTACCTTGGTGATAATGCTTTCCGGTGTTTCGGAGGGGATCGAGATGCCCAGGATCAGTTTTTCACCTGGAACTGCGGCTATTGCCATAAGCACAGCCTGATTCACCAAATCGGTCGGTTCAGGTTTGGATCCGTAATCGTAAGCCATGATGATTATTTTGTCGGCAGCCTTTCCGAGGAACTGGTAGTCGTATCCCTTATACACGCTGTTGGGTGGGTGTAGGGTAAGGGTCAGTGTTTTACCCGCGGGCTGCAACTGTTGGGACAGCAAACGGACGAACCGGTTAAATCTCTCCTGTACTATCGGCAACTGTTTTTCTTCCACCTGGTAGCCCAGGCCTTCAAAGTCGAGGTTTACACCTGCATACTGCTTTGCTTCTTTCTTTATATCCGAAACGGCTCGGGCCATGGCGGTCTCGTTGATTAACAGGGAAGAGATTATGTCTTCCCCGTCAGTTAACTGGACTACCATTTCGGTTTTTAAACCATGCTTGCCGGCGGCAGTCAGCACAGTTTGCCAGCTGTCCGGCCTAATCCAGTTTTGTTTGCTGGAGGTTAGTAGATTTCCCTGTTTGTCCAGGCTGTACCAGCCCAGGGCCAGTTGGCCGACAACGTCGGTATTGCCGGTGGCAGCTGTTTCTGGGAACTCCCTGCCAAAAAGATTTGTCCAACTGCTGGTTTGACGGTCGCCCAGAGCGTAGAACCCTATGACCGCTATCTCTTTGCGGGGTGATGTAATCCTGGCGCCGTTAATAGAACTGTCCCAATCAACTTTGCAGCCGAAGGCTTCACTGAAAAAACGCAGTGGTATTAATGTTCTCCCGTTGAGTATTAAAGGGGGAACATCCAATACCAAGGGGGTATTGTTAAGGTAAGCTGTGTTATTTCCTATTTGCAGGCCGATGTTTATATTTCCGCCACTGGCCGACACTGTTTGTTTGGGGCCATCCCACGTGACGCTTATATTCAATATTTCCGCAATACTACGAAAAGGTACCAGAGTACGACCGTTCTGGATAACCGGCTGCACATCGAAGGCCACCGGAAGTCCGTCAATCAGAACAGAAATCTCCCTCTCCTGTTCCTGGGCAAGGGAGGGTGCGGAGAGTAAGCCTGACAGCATTAGGGCCAAAGTAATGGTTAAAATTATCTTTCTCATCTGTTTGTAACTCCTAAGATAAATATTTTATAAGAATGGTATGTCTGGTATATTATCAATTACTAAATGGAATTTTGTGGTTAGGCCATCTCTATTTCATAAATGTACAGGGGGTACATCAATAACATTGTAACACGATGGAAAAGATTTCGATGTATAAGATAATTTTCCCAGGCCATAATAACCAGATTCCCCTACAATAGTAGAGCCAGACATTATATTATGGCAACTTTATAGATCTCAGCATATAAAAATATTGCGGGGTCTTTTTTATTCGACCTTTTTCCCGAAGGATTATATCAAAATAACAAGAAAACTTCAGTAATTCTAACTTTTTATGGATGGTGTGAAATTATGTCAAATAAATACCGGAATAATGAGCCCCAAGACAATGACATTTTAGATTTTACAGCTATTGATAAGTCAGATATTGACCAGAAAATAGCCGCAAAATTTTTTATGGCTTATTTTAACAGCTCACCAATTGGCATTTACATCATCCAAAACGGAAGATTCAAATTTGCCAATGTTCAATTCCAAAAACTTACAGGCTATAGTCTTGAAGAACTGCAGGGTATTACAAATCCCATAAAGCTCATACACCCAAAGGATAGAAACTCGGTCAGGGAAAATGCCAGCCAAATGTTAAGTGGTGAGAATTCAATTCCATATCAGTACAGATATATAAAAAAGGATGGTAATTTCGGATGGGCCAAAGAGACTGTGGTTTCTATACAAATTTCCAAAAATAGTTTTATTTTAGGTAGTTTTATTAATATTAATAATCAAAAAGACGCGGAGAAAGAAGCTTCAGATAATCAGGAGTATTACCAGATATTATTCGAACATCACCGGGACGCTGTATTGGTATTCACTCCCGAGGGTAGCTGTGTCAAAGTCAATCCTGCAGCTTGTCAGTTGTTGGGTTATGAACCGGAAGAATTGATCCGCATGTCCATTTTTGATCTCATGCCTTTTGGTAAAGCAGAAAATACATTGTTTGACAAACTTCTCTTGCAAGGGAATGTTTTTGGTGAAATTAAACTAATAACTAAAGATGGTTCTTCTATAGTTGCAGAAATCAATGCTACAGAACTCCCCGACGGGAATTATCTCGGAACAGTACGTGATGTTACCGAGCGCAAAAGAATGGCAGGAGAAATGGCTCGTTTGGAGCGCTTAAACTTAATTGGAGAAATGGCAGCCGGAATTGGTCATGAAATAAGAAACCCGATGACTTCGGTGAGAGGGTTTTTGCAAATGCTAACAAATAAGGGGGATTGTAGTAACTATTTAAAATATTTTAATATTATGATAGATGAATTGGATAGAGCCAATAATATAATTACTGAGTTCCTGTCACTAGCAAAGAATAAGCCAATAGAATTGAAAGTCCAGAGTATTAATGATGTGGTTAAGGCATTGGAGCCACTGATAGCAGTTGATTCAATAAACTGCAAGATGTATTACGAAATTGATCTGGGGGATATTGGAAATATAGTGCTGGACGAAAAACAAATACGCCAGCTCATACTTAACCTGGTCAGAAATGGACTGGAAGCGATGGAACCCGGTGGAACCATTACCATAAAAACTTTTATAGATGGCGGTGAAGTGGTTTTAATGGTTAAGGACAATGGCTGTGGTATAAACCCTCAGGTATTGGGAAAAATAGGCGATCCCTTTGTAACTACAAAGGAAAACGGAACTGGTTTGGGCTTGGCAGTATGCTACGGAGTCGCTTCAAGGCATTCAGCTAAAATAGAAATGGAAACGGGGCCATCAGGAACCACGTTTTTCGTTCGTTTTAGAGCTGACGTATAATTTTATTGCCAAGATTCACCAGGAGAGTGTTGCAAAACTATGTTAAAAGGTCAACAAAGTACTTATTCAACTACAACCTGAGGCTGTCCAAAAGGCTTCAGATGCAAGGCGCAGCCGCAACGCAGCAGATGGACTTTTTCAACAGCCTCCTAGACTGTTTTGTTATCTTCTATGCCGCTTTCTTTTCTTCAACACCGCGCAGCCAGGCAATGACAAGCAATACCAGCGGAACGGCAAATTCAAAGGTCAATAATAAATAAGTAAAAGAACTGCCGATAAACTGCACCAGTTCATTTGTGCTGGCAAACATTAGGATTGATAATGCAAGGATTATAACCCCGTAGGGCATGATTAAAGGTTTATAACTCTTCAGACCGGCCCACTGGGCGGTGAGGAGCACCAGCAGGTAGTGTATTGCGGAAAGTTTAATAAAAATACCAGTATACCAGCCAGCCATAATCATAATATCCAGTCGGGGCAATCCTGGTATTTCAATAACCCTGGAAAGCTCCAAAGCCGGAATAAGCATTCTCATAGTTGGGTTTAATCCAAATACCGCTATGGAAACAGTTCCCAGGAGTAATGCTCCGCTCAATAAGGGTATCGAGATGAATGCAGCCTTGATTACTTTGCGGGGTTGGGTCACAAAGGGGAGTGCCGAAAGCAGAAAAAAACCCTCCGCCATCTGCGCCACTAAAATAAAAGAACCACTGACAGTTTGTTTAAAGCCATTTTCCAGTATGGGCAAATACCTGGTCAAGTCGGCACGGGGAAGAACAGCAAAAGATACAAGAATAAGGAAAAAAAGACCAATTGGAAACAGTATCCCGTTGACCCTGTTGATTACCTCAAAACCGCTCCAGACAATATAGGTGGACAGAAGAATTGTTATAAGTGCAAAAATAACTTCCGGTGTTCTCTGAAAAAAAACGATGGTCATAATTTCCCCCAGTTCTCTGGCTGTAGTGGCGCCAAGTATCAGGATGACAATCAGGTATAACAGGCCAACAAATCGCCCCGGCAGCAGGCCCAGGATTGACTGTGAGTATTCAATCAAACTTTTCCTGGGAAAACGGAGGGTGAGGGCGATTGCGTTGGCCGATACCGGCAGCATGACCAATGTAGCTACAAGGACAGAAATCCAACCGTCTCTCCCAGCATGCCGCACGACTATATAAGGGACAAAAATATCAATGGTGGAAATAATAAAGGTGAAATAGAGGATGGTAAACTGGAACATGTTGATGTATGCCGGTTCCAGTTTGAACTGCAGCGTCTCGCCGGGTATCTTTTTCATAGAAATAAGCAACTCCAGATTTAAATATTTTAATATTGTGCGCAAAATCTGTCTCTTTAACCCCTTAATGACATTCAGCAGCAGTGAATAGTTTTACCGACCCTTTAGAAATATGCCAACAAAACAATGAACCGCCATTGCTATGGCGGTTCATCTGTTTACGGGTGCTTATGGGGCATTTTGATTTTAGTCTATTTCTTACGGGGCTGCATTCCTGCGATATTCCTGACAAGATCCTTCTTGGACTCAATGTCGTACTGGGTGGTGATGGCGATCTGTTCCATAATGGGGGACCCGCCTCCGTGGTACGAACCGTACGTCATGGAGCCTGCGGAGCCGGAAAGACCAAAGTCGATGAAGGTTAGCCAGAATTTGATTTGCTCTTCGATGGGTATCTTCGGGTTCCGGTTGAGGTATTTCTCAAGCAGAGCTTTGGTTTCGGGGTTGGTCAGGTCTTTTTCGTAAGGGAAGGTGGCGGGCAGGCCGCCTGCGATGTTGCAAAGTATCTCCTGCTCGTGGAATACCGCCTCACCGGTCAGGCACCTTCCAACATTGGCGTAAATGGAGTGCGGGATGCAGCTGCCGGGTCCATAAGGCAAAAAGCCAAAACCGGGCATGTAGACTTCGGCCTTGCCGAGGTCCGAGGCTGTGTAGCCGGCCGCGTATCCCAGCTCACCGGTCATGATCAGCTTGGACAGCATTTCGCGCACATGAGGGGTCTTTTGAATACCGTTTATTTCAGCGGCCAGGCCTGCCATTCCGATAACATAATCCAGCAGGGCCGGCTTGCAGCCGGAGTAAGAATGGCGGTGGAAGAGGGCGAACAGTAGAGCCGCCACACCGCCGTGCTGGGTTTCTCCACACAGGAAAACACGGTCCCAGGGAACGAAGCAGTCGTCAAAGATTACATAAGAGTCCGTGTAGCCTATATCCCTACCTCTTTGAAAGTGGTCGCGCTTGCGGTTGCCGTGGAAATGTACAACCTGCTTTACGCCTTCATAGTCAGAGGGGACAGCGAAGCAAAGAGCATATGCTTCTTCACCTTTTTTAAGTGCCCGGTTAGGTACTACCAGTATTTCGTCGGAAATAGAGGCTTCAGATATATGGACCTTGGATCCGCGGACGATGATTCCATCGCTCCGTTCCTCCACCACATGCACATACATATCAGGGTCAGTTTGCTCGGCCGGCCGCTTCAGGCGCTCGCCTTTGACGTCGGTCTGGGCGCAGCTGGCCACCAGGTCTTCTCTCTGGAAGCGCTCCAGCCATTTCAGCCAGTTATCATAGTATGCGGTTTTGGCCTGGGGGGACTTTTGTGCCTCAAAGGAAACAGCGTTGATGGCGTTGGAAGCGTCAATGCCCATGCACCGTTGGATGCATGAACCAACCTTGTTGCACAGGAACCGCGTCATGTCCTGTTTTTTGTGCAGGTCTTCGGGGGTTTGATGTATGTGGTTGAAGCGGTTGATGGTTTCGCCCGTCAGGTGTGATGTGGCGGTACAAAGGTCTTTGCTGGCCGGGTCCCAGGCCGCGTCAAAGGTCAGGCCCATGACGTTGAGGGCGCCCTGTTGACGCTCATCCAGCCTGTCAA
>Ga0209347_1005269_pt1 | contig 12480 bp, 11 predicted proteins | sample AutmiccommuBRH23_FD_187382 | JGI IMG/M metagenome (GOLD analysis project Ga0209347, IMG submission 187382) | Deep subsurface microbial communities from Mt. Terri, Switzerland - Autotrophic microbial communities BRH/23 (SPAdes) (version 2) | ecosystem: Environmental > Aquatic > Deep subsurface >...
GCGCGCCGTGTCGGCGCGCGACTTCATGTCGGCGATAATGCGCGCGAGGCGCGAATGGGCGAGAACGTCCGGGATGCCGCCGCTCATGCTTACAGCTCCATCAATCGTTCGATCATGTCTTTCGCCGCCTGGATCACTCTTGCATTGGCGGCGAAAGCCTGTTCGACCAGCAGGAGTTTCTGCATTTCTGCGTCCGTATCGACGCCGGTGACGGCGAGTTCGGCTTCGGCGACCGCGACGGCGCGCGCGTTCGAGCCGGCGAGGCGAGCTTCCGCCGCGACGCGGGCCGAGCCGATAGACGAGTTGACGCCAGCGGCCGCTTCGGTCGCGGAATGGACGCCTGCAAGCGCGACGCCGGCCGGCGCCGCCAGTTTTTCAGTGAAACTGTCGAGCATGGTGCGGATGAATCCGTCTGCGCCGGCGGGGCCTTGCGTGACTGCGCCGAGGCCGTCGCGCAAGCGCCACAGCGCGCCGCCGGCGTCCGGATCGACGGCCGTATTGACCGCGAGGCGGCTGGCGAGCCCTTGTTCTGTCAACGGATCGAAGGCGCCGCCTGCATCGGTGAAAAGGCCGGGCTCTCCGGGCGCCAGCGTCGCATCGATGCCGCTGAAGCGCTCGATCAGGTCGCGGGCGAGTCCGTCGAGCTGCGCCTGGAATTTCGGCGCGATATCGTCGCGAGTCGCGAAGAGGCCCGCCATCGATCCGTTGCGGATCGACTGGCTGCCTCCGCCCGGCGTTATATTGATGCCGTCCACCGTGAGGCCCGACAGCGCGCCGAGGCCGCCATTATACGAGAGGTCGGGCGTGATGATGCTCGACGGCGTGAACTCGATTTCACGGGCGCTGCCCGCAATGAGGAAGACCCCTTCCTCCGTTATCAGATCGACGGCGCCGCGTTCGCGCTGGATCTCGCGGACCGGAATGATTTCGGCGACTTCATCGATCAGCTGCTTGCGCTGGTCTTCGAGGGCGGCGATGTCGCGCCCGCCCGCCGCCGCCTTGGCGATATCGCCGTTGAGCCGCTCGATCTGTTTCAGGGCGGCGTTGACCCGCTCCACGGCCTTGGCGATCGAGGCGTCGGCGTTTTCGCGGGTCTGTTGCGTTTCGTCGGAGAGGCGGTTCAGCGTCGTGGCGACGGCGCGCGCCGCATCGAGCGTCTGCGCCTGTTGCGGCATCGATTCCGGCGACTCGCCGAGCGCGCGTAACGCCGCTTCCAGATTGCTGTATTGGCCGACGAGGCTGAACGGATCGTCAGGCTCGCCGAGCGAGGCGTTGAGGCTCGCATACGCCGACGCGACCGCCTGGTCGCGCGCGGCGAGGCCGTCGGCGACGCGGCGCTCACGCGTCAGAACCGGATCTGTGGTGCGCACGACGCCGTCGACCTTTACGCCGCCGGCGCCATGCTCGCTGACGCTGAGATCGCGGCGTGCGTACCCCGGCGTCAGCGCATTGGCGATGTTGTTGGAGACGACATCGGCGCGCCGTTGCGCCGCCGCAAGGCCGGAGTTCGCATTAACGATGGCGCCGGTGATCGACATTATCTACTCGCCTGTTCGCGCGTTAGCGCTTCAGATTGGTGGTTTCCTGAAGCATCTCGTCGACCGTCTGGATGATCTTGGCGTTCGACGAATAGGCGCGCTGGGTCTGGATCAGGTCGGTCAGCTCGTTGGCGATGTCGGTGGTCGATTCCATCAGCGAGAAACCGACCGTGGTCCCGACCGGGCCGGAGCCCGCGTCCCAGAAGTAGAGATCGCCGCTGCGCTGCGAGATGGCGAACGCCTGGTTGTCGAGGGCGGTCAGGCCGTTGAGATTCGGTACGTCCGCGACCGGAATTTGATAAATGGTGCGCCGGAAGCCGTTGTCGTAGATCGCCTCCAGCATGCCGGAATCGTTGATCTCGACGCCGCTCAGGGAGCCGATAGGCGCGCCGTTCTTGGTGACGCCGGTCGGGGAGAAGTTGGCGGAAAGCTGGGTCAGCGCCGTGCCTTCGCCCGGTTCGCCGATGATGATGTCGATCGGGCCCGACGCGACGTTCACCTGAACAGAGCCGGTCGCCGCATCCCACGCCGCGCCCGCGCCGGCAACCACCGTGGCGATCGTGCCGCCTTGCGCCGCGGTGGCGTCGAAGGTGACGACAAAGCTGGCGATCGGCGTCGCCGGATCGCCCGCGGAGTCGAACACTGTGGCGGTCCACTCGTTGCTCGAACCGGTCGCCGGAACGGTCGGCGTGAAGGTGAGGGTCAGCGTCTGCGAGCGGCCGAGATTGTCGAAATATTCGACCGGCAGGTCGAACGGCGCGCCGTCCGCGCCCGCCTGCGTCGAGGAGGCGGGGAGGTTGACGCCGAGCTTCATCTCGGTCGTCGGCGCGGCGAGGAACTGGTTGCGCGAGACGTTCACCGGCTCGAGGCCCATGGCGCTGTCGCGGCTCGGCACCGTCACGTCTCCATCGGCGTCAGCCGGCCAGCCCATCAGGAAGAGGCCGCTCGACGTGCGCAGAAAGCCGTTTTCGTCCGGCGCGAAGGAGCCTGTCGCCGTCAGCATCAGCGGGCGGTCGCCGGGCGCGCTGGTCAGTCCCGAAACGTTTGTCGTGGGCAGAAGGCCGCGGCCGGCGACGGAAATGTCCGTGCTGTTGCTCGTGGAGACGAGCGAGCCTTGAGCGGCGACATCCTTGAACGTCGCGGCTCTGACGCCGCCGGCGTTGTAATCGCCTCTCGTCTGTTCAAGGACCATATTGGTGAAGTCTGTCTGAACGCGCTTGTATCCGTAGGTTTCCGAGTTCGCGATGTTGTCGGAAATCGTCGAAAGCTTGGTGGCGTTGACCGAAAGGCCCATGACGCCAGCGTTCATTGCAGAGGAGAGACCCATGTGCGCAACCCGATGTTAACGTTTCTGAAAGTTTTACTCGCAGCGTGAGTATTGAGGGGAACGATTAAAAGAGTGATAAGCAAGAAACGCTTAATCGCGCAGCAGCGTGATCGAGATGCGCCGATTCTGCGGCGCCAGCGGATTGGGAGTAAGCGGTTCGGTGTCGGCCTTGCCCGAAACTTCCGCGATCTGGCGTCCGTTCATGCCGCTCGACACCATCAGCCGGCGCGCCGTGTTGGCGCGGTCCGTCGACAGCTCCCAGTTGGTGTAATCGCGCCCGCCTGCGTAAGGGCGGCTGTCCGTATGCCCCACAATCGCGACATCGTTGGCGACCTGCGCCACCGCGCCGGCGACGACCTGCAGCAGCTTGATCATGGTCGGCGAGGGGCGCGAGGAGCCGAGCTCGAACAGCGGGCTGCCGTCGACCTCGACCAGCTCGATGACGAGCCCGTCCGGCGTCAGGCGGGTCTGGATATGACGCGCCAGGATGTCGCCCTGCGCCTCCATGGCGCGTTTGAGAAGATCCTGGCTGACCGATTTCAGCTCGCTTTCCTCGGCCTTTTGTTCGGCCTCGGTTTTTGCATCGGCCTGCACGGGAACGGGTTCGGGCATCGTTTGCTTGCCCCCGTGTCCCTGCCGGACCAGTTCGTCGTCGACGAAGACGGTCTCGCCTTCGAGCACGTCGGCGCCGCCGCCCGACACCTGGCTGATCGGGATCGAGGGGTTGAAGTAGTCGGCGATGCCCTTGCGCTGGTCTTCGGTGGTCGCGTTGAGCAGCCACATCAGCAGGAAGAACGCCATCATCGCGGTGACGAAGTCGGCATAGGCGACCTTCCAGGCGCCGCCATGATGGCCGTCGCCCGACACCTTTTTCACCCGCTTGATGATGACCGTATGCGGTGTAGTGCCCAATTATGCGCCCGGAACAAGGGTTGCGATGACCGGTCGTGCATAAGGCGGCGAGCCAAATATTCTCTTAAGGGTTCCGTTACAACCGGCATGGTTAGCGATCCGTCAACCAATCCGTTTCATACAGGACCGACGCGCGTCGCCGGAGGCTCAACACTCAATGTCGGATGCAACGCTCTCGGTGCTCGCCCGCATGGCCGGCGATTCGCGGCCCGCAACGGCGTCCTCTTCCGATCTCGGCGCCTTCGCCGCCGCCGTCGCCAAAGCGGTGAAGACCGCGAGCGCTTCGCTGCTGTCGAGCGAGATCGAGACCAGCGTTGCGGCGTGTTCGTCGGCGCCGCTCGCCGAAAAGCTTCAGACAAAGCCGGACCCCGGCGTCTATTACTGGGTCAACGACGAGAGCGGCGCGCCGGCCGCGCTGTTCGCGATCGAGCCCGCCTTCGCCGCGTCGATGACCGAGCGGCTGCTTGGCGGCGAGCTGACGGCGCCCGCCGCGGAAGCCGAACCCTCGATCCTCATTTTCGACATGGCGTCCGCGCTGATCGACGTTGCAGCGCCGGCGCTCAGCGCGATTTTCGCCAAACTGACGGACGCCCGTTCCGCGCCATCGCTGCGCGGCAAACGCGGCGCGCGCGCGAAGGCGCAGGCGATGCTTGACGTTGAAGCGCTTCCGGTTTGCGCGGTTAAGCTCGATTTCTCCTACGGCGAAAAGGAGGCGAAGGGCGCGGTGGAAATTCTGTTCGCGCAATCCTTTGTCGACCGGCTGGGGCTTGGCGGCGACGCAAAACCTTCCGCCGTCGCCAAAAACGCCGGAAGCGACTGGTCGGCGCGCCTGAAGCGCAACGTGCTCGCCTGCGAGATTCCGCTGGCCGTCATCATCGACAGTTTCGCAACGAACATCGGCGAACTGTCGCGGCTTTCGGTCGGCCAGACCATCGATCTCGATCCGGAAGCCTTAAGCGCGCTCGACATTTCGGCGATCACCGACGCCGGTCCCGTCAGCGTCGCCAAGGGGCGCCTCGGCGCCATGCAGTCGAAAAAGGCCGTGAAGCTGACGACGGGAATCGATCCTGACTTCATCCGCGGGCTCTAATGCCGCTTATGCGCCGGCTTTCTTCGCATAGCTCCAGGCGAGCGTCGCAAGCGGCCTGACCTGCGCGCCGAGGCTTATCGCGCGTTCAGATGAAGCGTTCCCTTGCAGCGCCCGCGCGTAAACGCCCTGCGCGATCGAGCCGAGGCGGAACATGTTGTAGGCGAGACAGAAGTCGAGATCGGGAAGGCTTTGGCGCCCGGTGCGTTTGCAATAGCGCGCAACCGCATCGTCGAGGCTAGGGATGCCGAGCGCGTCGAGATCGAGGCCGGCGAGACCGCCCCGCACGCTCGGCGGAAAATGCCAGACCATCAGGAGATAAGTGAAGTCCGCCAGCGGATGGCCGAGCGTCGACAGCTCCCAGTCGAGCACGGCGAGCGCTTTCGGCTCGCTCGGATGCATGATGACATTGTCGAACCGCAAATCGCCGTGAACGATCGTCGTCGCATCGTCCGAAGGGAGCGCCGTCGGCAGCCAGGCGATGAGGGCGTCCATCTCCGGGATCGCTTCCGTTTCGGCCGCCTTGTACTGTTTCGACCAGCGCCCGATCTGGCGTTCGAAATAATTGCCGGGCTTGCCGTAGTCGCCGAGGCCGATTTTTTCGTAATCGACGAGGTGCAGATCGGCGAGCGTATCGATCAGCGCATGGAACAAGGGCGCGCGCGCCTCTTTCGCGACATCGGGCAGGCTCGCGTCCCAGAAGATCCGCCCTTCGACAAAATCCATGATGAAGAACGCCGTGCCGATAATGTCCGGGTCCTCGCACAGCGCGTAAGTTTTCGGCGCCGGGAAGCCCACGGCGCTGAGCGCCGTCATCACCTTGTATTCGCGCTCGACCGCATGGGCCGACGGCAGGAGCTTGCCGGGCGGCTTGCGGCGAAGAACGTACTTCCTTGCAGGCGTGGTGATGAGATAGGTCGGGTTCGATTGCCCGCCCTTGAACTTCTCGACCGCCGGCGGCCCGGCATAACCGGCCACATGCGCTCGCATGTAGCGGTCGAGAGCGTCCGCATCGATTTTCAGGTGATCAGGCGTCTCGCCGACGCCGGAGAATTCTTTTGCGATCGCATCCGTCATCGCCGCCTCCTAGTTCGCCCGCATGAAATGTTCGCCGACCAGCAAGGCGCCGATGACGATGAAGCCGGCGCCGGCGATCAGCTTCAGCGGCAGCGCCGCGAGATAGCGCTCCGCCGCCGCGCCGAGAAGCACTGCAAGTCCGGTGGAAGCGATCAACGCGGTGGCCGCCGCTACAAAGACCAGGAGCTTGGAGCGCTCGCCGTCGGAAGCGAACAGCACCGTCGCAAGCTGCGTCTTGTCGCCGAGCTCGGCGAGGAAAACCGAAAAGAAGATGGTCAGAAAGGCGCTCATGCGTCGACTGTTCCTTGTGCCTTATGGAAGTCGAGGAAAGCGCTCGCGACTGCGTCCGGCGCTTCCGTATGCGGATAATGGCCGATATTCTCGAACAGCACGGCGTCGGCGTTCGGAATCTGCTCAAGATAGTAGTAGTAAAGATGCGCGCCCGAGACGGGATCGGCGCCGCCATCGATGAGTCGCAGCGGGATGACCGTATCTTGGAGCGCGCCGACCCAGCGTTCGCGGTTGGCGGCGCGTTCGGGAATGTAGTGAAGCAGGCGGTGAAGGATGCGCGCGCCGCCGCCTTCGCGCATCAGCGCAAAGTGGCCGTCGATTTCCGCGTCGGAGGCTTTGGTGTCGGGGCCGAAAATTCCGTCGAAGGTTTTGCGCAGTCGCGCGCGCGACATCATCAAGCCGAGCAGCGGCCCGAACGGCGTCAGGCCGAGCTTCTGGATCGGCCGCGCGCGATGCTGTTCGGGAAAGAGGCCGCCATTGAGGAAAACGACCGATTTCAGCGAGAAGCTTAAGCCGCCTTCGTTGCGGCGGGCGATCAATTCCTGCGCGACCGTGTTTCCATAATCGTGCGCGAAGACATGCGCCTCGCCGACGCCTAGATGCTCAAGCAGGGCTTCCTGCAAATCGGCCTGCTCGAAAATCGAATAGGCGTGGCGAAGCGGCTTATCGGAGAGGCCGAACCCGAGCATGTCGAGCGCAGCGAGACGGAACCGCGCGGCGAGCGCCGGCCACACGGCGGTCCAGTCCCAGGACGAGGTCGGGTAGCCGTGAAGAAGCAGCAGCCACGGCTTGTCTTCGTTCGTTTCTTCGCTCGTCCAGTAGGCGAGGCGCGCGCCGCCGGCGCTGAAAAAGCGCGCTTCCTTGCGCCACTCGGCGAGATTTTTCATGCGCGCCGCTCCAGCGCCCGCCAGCCGATGTCGCGCCGGCAGAATCCGTCCGGCCAGTCGATGGCGGCGACGCCCTTGTAGGCGCGCGCAACGGCCTGTTTGATCGTCGCGCCGGTCGCCGTCACATTGAGCACGCGCCCGCCATTAGCGAGCAGAGCGCCGCCGCGTTCCTCCGTGCCCGCATGAAAGACGGCGACGCCGGGAAGTTTTTCCGCCGTGTCGATCCCGCCGATGGGCGAGCCTTTTTTGTACGGCCCCGGATAGCCTTTCGCGGCGAGCACCACGAGCGCGCAGGCGTCGTTCGACCAGTCGAGAGCCTGGCCGGAAAGATCGCCTTTCGCGGCGGCGTAGAGAACGGGAAGGATATCGCTCTTCAACCGGCGCATCAGCACCTGGCATTCCGGGTCGCCGAAACGCGCGTTGAATTCGACAAGCCGCGGGCCGTCTTCTTCGATCATCAGACCGGCGTAGAGCACGCCGCGATACGGGGTTCCGCGTCGCGCCATCTCGGCAATGACGGGCTCGATGAGGCGCGTCATCGTCGCGTGAAGGATGTCGTCGGTGAAAACAGGCGCCGGCGAATAGGCGCCCATGCCGCCGGTGTTCGGACCCGCGTCGCCGTCGAAGGCGCGCTTGTGGTCCTGCGCGGCGATCATCGGCAGGGCGCGCGTCCCGTCGCTGATGGCGAAGAAGCTCGCTTCCTCCCCGTACATGAATTCCTCGATGACGATTTCGGCGCTCGCCGCCCCGAAGCGCCCGCCGAGAAAGTCGTCGACCGCCGCGTCGGCTTCGGCGAGATCGGCGGCGATGACGACGCCCTTGCCGGCGGCGAGCCCGTCCGCCTTGATGACGTAAGGCGCGGTCTGCGTTCTGAGGAACGCTTTGGCGCTTTTGACATCGCGGAAGCGTCCATAGGCGGCGGTCGGCGCGCCGGCGGCGGCGCAGACCTCTTTCATGAAGGCTTTGGAGGCTTCGAGCTGCGCCGCGGCGGCCGACGGGCCGAAACACGCAACGCCCGCTTCGGCGAGCCGGTCCGCAAGACCGGCGGCGAGCGGGGCTTCCGGCCCGACCACGACGAGATCGATTTTTTTCTCCCGCGCCGCAGCGACGATTGCGTCACTATCGTCGGCGCCGATAGGAAGAGTGACGCCAAGCGGCTTGAGTCCCGGGCTTCCCGGCGCCAGATATAGCGTCGACAAAACCGGGCTTTGCGCAATTTTCCAGCCCAGCGCATGCTCGCGTCCGCCGCCGCCGATGAGCAGGACCTTCACTTGGCTTTCCTTCCTCACTTCTCTTTCGTGGCCGACCTGTCACGAAACCTGCCCCGGCCGTCGTTAAGCCTGCGCCCGGCGACTGGCGTTTCGGCGGCCTGCGCATCGTTTGCGCGTTCCGCGTCAACCCGCGTTTAGGCGTCGCGCCGGATGGGATCAATGCCGCCTGACACTGAACCGCGCAAGAACGGCGGCAAGCCGGGCGCAGGCGAGCGGCCTTCAAAGCGCCGGCCGCTGGCGGACGTCCGGCGCGCGCTCTCCGGCTATGGCGCAGCGAGCGCGCGGTTCCTCGATTATGTGGCGGTTGACGATTCCCGCCGCCGCGGCGCCTCGCTGGTTCTGGCGATCGCGCTGAACATCGTCGTGCTGTCGCTGATGGCGGTCTACGGCACGATCCGCATCTGGATTCCCTCGACTCCGGGCGAACACAGCATTTCGGTGGTTATGGTTGAGCTGCCGACCGAGACCGTCCTGCCGGAATTGCGCGACCCGGAAGTCGTTCCTGAGCCCGAACCGGAGCCGGAGGAAGAAGAGCCCGAACCCGAGCCCGAAATTGTCGAAGAACCCGTTCTCGAACCCGAGCCGGCTCCCGCGCCGGTCGAGGAGCCTGAACCGCAAGTCGCGCCGGAACCGGAGCCTGAACCCGAACCCGAGCCGGAGCCAGAGCCGGTCATCGACCTGACGCCGGACCCGGTGTTCGCGCCGCTTTCCGAGGCCGAGCCCGACATTTTCGTGCCTGAGGCGGATCCGGGGCTCGAACAAGAGCCCGGTCCCCTGACCCTGACCGAACAGGAGGGGCCGGACCTTGAACAGGCCCCGCCCGACCCGTCGCTTGAGGATCAGCAGGCGCCGGCGGAAGACGCGCCCCCCCTGCTGGAAGAGGAGTCCTCGCCGCAGCCCGACACCGGCCTCGAAGTGACCGAGAGAACCGATGAGGGCGAACAGGCGCCGGCGGAAATCGCCGGGGCTATCGAAGAGGAGACCGAAGAACCGGCGGCGAACGACGACATGTTCGACGAAGAGCCCGCCTTAGGCGCGCGCTCCGTGTTGCAACTGCCGCAGGTCAACCTCCCTGAGGGCGAGGCGTCGGCGACGCCCGGCGCGTCCGGCGTCGTGGCGATCTTCTGCCCTGAAGAATTCGAGAACGAGGACAAGGCCGCCGAATGCGCCGGCCGTACGGAAATCCGTTCCGGCTGGCGCCCGGGCGCGAGCGGCGAGGACTGGTCCGAAGCGGCGCGGCTGTTGCGTCAGTCGCGCGAGCGCGGCGAGACAGGCGACGATCCGGCGGCCGTGTTCGGTCCCGAGATCGCGCGACGGCTCGAAGAACGTCAGCGCCAGCAGGATCTCGAATTCGGCCGCCGCGGCATAGGCATCAATGACCCGGCGGGCGCGGCGTCAGGCAATCTAGACTCTACGCTCGGCCGGCCGGATATCGGGCCGAAAGAGTTCGAGCCGACCTGGACCCTGCCCGCCGATCCGAACGTGTCGCAGGAAGATCTGCGCAAGCTTGAAAAAGCGCTAGAAGAGGCGGAACGGAAGAACGATCCGAACAACTGACGGGCATGGTGGATTTATCTCCGCCCATACCGAGGTTCGCCGAGGCGGCGGATAGACAAGCCTTGAAAAGCCGCCGCTTTACTGCTGCGGTTCTTCGATTGTTTCTTCCATCGTCTCGGCGCCTTCGGCGAATTCCTCAGCAGGCGGCACCTCGGCGCTGAAAGTCTCGCCGGTGCTTTCATAAACGTCGACAAATTCCTCGCCTGTTTCCATCTCTTCTTCCGCCGCGATTTCAGCGCCTTCGACCAGTTCGCCCAGTGTTTCGTCGATAGTCTCGTCTATGGTTTCGTCGTCGGCCATGTCGGCGTCGAACGCTTCCTCGTCTTCGACCGCGTAAGCGTCAACGATCGTCTCGGCTTCGTCTGCAGCCATCCCGCCGCCAGCGTCCGCAGCGGCCGGCGCCGCTTTGGCCGCCGCTTCAGCGTCGGCCGGCTTGCTCATCAGATAGTAGGCGCCGCCGCCGGCGACAGCCGCCAGGACGATTGCGGCGATAATCACGCTCCGCGCGCTCATGCGCATGCTCCGTTGCTGGACAGGGCGCGCGATATCATGCGCGCTGCGAAGAGTTTCGCAGGCGAGACAAATAACGCGGGCGCTGGGGCGCGCAAGAGGGAACGCGACCCATTCACGGCGAAAGACGACGCCATCAATCATTACCGGCTGGACGGGGATTGATTCCCGTGGGGATCAATCGAGCGAAGCCGGAGCGTCGTCGTTCTCGAAGGCGTCGAGGCCGTCCTCTATAGCCTCCTGCACCGCCGGCTCGCGCAGCACGTCCTCCGCCCCCCGCCAGATCATCTCAGCGGAGACGAAGAGGATGATCGTAAGGCCCACATAGGCGATCCAGCGATGTTTTTGCAGGAGCCGCGCAATGAAAGTGGCGGCGACGCCCATCAGCACGATCGAGAGGGCGAGGCCGAAAATCAGCACCGCCGGGTGTTCGCGAGCCGCCCCGGCGACGGCGAGCACATTGTCCAACGACATCGACAGGTCGGCGAGGATGATCTGGGCGACCGCCTGGCCGAGGGTTTTCCGAGAGGCGTCCGCGCCGGGTTGCGGCGTCCCTTCATGATCGGCGGCGGTCCCGCCGCGATGGGCGCGGAGTTCGCGCCACATTTTCCACGACACCCAGAGCAGCAAAACGCCGCCCGCCAGCAAGAGGCCGACAATCTGAAGAAGTTGGGTCGCCACCAGCGAGAAGGCGATGCGCATGACGGTGGCGGCGAGAATGCCGATAGCGATGGCGCGGGCGCGTTGCCGGGCGGGAAGTCCCGCGGCCGCAAGGCCGATGACGACCGCGTTGTCGCCGGCGAGCGTCAGGTCGATCAGAACCACCTGCGCAAAAGGCGCAAGCCATTCGGCGTCTAGAAAGTCCATACACATTTTGAAGCGCAACGAAGCCGGTGAGATGGCCCTTCGCCGGGAGCGCGTCCAGCCCGCGCAAAATATATTCTGCGCGGGCTTGTTCCGTAGCGGGCGCCTTCCTAGAGCCGGTCGAGCGTCAGCGCCTTGCCGTCGCCAGCCCAAGCATCCTTGAACAGGCCGCCGGCGTATTTCGCGCCATTCTTGTCGCCTTGCGCCTTGTATGCTTGCGAAAGGCCGTAAAGCGCCCACCCATTGTTCGGCGACTCGACCAGGGTTTCGAGGAAAAGCTGCTCGGCGCGTTCGGCGTCGCCATTCTTGAGGACCAGCGCCGCAAGCGTTTGTTTTGCGGGATAGTACCAATAGGGAGGCTCGGTGTAGTTAAGCGCATCCTGAAGCGCGACGGCTTCGCTCATCGCCTCGACGGCGCCGTCAAGATTCCCCTCCAGCGAGGCGGCGCGCGCAAGCACTGTGAGGCGCGCAATGTCGAGAATGTCGCGCGCCGGGATGCGGTTGGCCTCCATCACTGAGAAGTCCGCCTCGCCTATAAGCGTTGCGATCGCGTCGGCTTCGGCGCGGGTCGCGGCGGCGTCGCCGAGACGCGCCTGAGCCTCGCCGCGCGCGTAACGCCACGCAGCCTGAAGGATGAAAAGCTCCTTGCCCGGATCGTCGAGCGCGAGGATCGCGGCGGGGTCGGCGAATTGCGCCATGGCGAAATAAGGCGCGGCCTTGATGGGCGCAGCGAAAGGAACTTCGGCGACGAACTGGGCGGGAAGTTTCTCATCGAGCTTTTCAGCCATCTTGAGCGCCGTAGCGCCGTCGCCGGCCATCTGCGCGGAGGTCAGCACGAAGTGGATGTTGTGCACGTAATAGCCGAATTCATACATCGGATGCGCCGGCCCCTTGGCGAGTTCGACTTCGTCAGCTTCGACGGCGCCCGTCTGCCCATGCTGCGCTGGCTGCCCGAGGACGAACCGTGGGCGGTCATCGTCGCCCTGCACGGCATGAACGACCACAAGGCCGCCTTCCATATGGCCGGGCCGTGGTGGGCCGAGCGCGGCATCGCCACCTACGCCTACGACCAGCGCGGCTTCGGCCGGGCGCCGGGGCGTGGCGTCTGGCCCGGCGAGGCCTTGATGAGCGAGGACCTGCGCACGGTCGTCGCCCTCGT
>Ga0209347_1005272_pt1 | contig 12474 bp, 7 predicted proteins | sample AutmiccommuBRH23_FD_187382 | JGI IMG/M metagenome (GOLD analysis project Ga0209347, IMG submission 187382) | Deep subsurface microbial communities from Mt. Terri, Switzerland - Autotrophic microbial communities BRH/23 (SPAdes) (version 2) | ecosystem: Environmental > Aquatic > Deep subsurface >...
AGGCTCGCAACGGGATCGGAGATTGTCGAGCACGTTCATGAAGTTGATGTAGGAATCGTAGGGCGAATCGTAGGGATTGAAGTACTTGTGTACGTCGCCGTCGGCAAACCACTTGGTACACATGTAATAGAAGTGGTCCGAAGTCTGGAGCTTTCGCCAGTCGGCCAGCAAGTCGGGGTCGCCGGACGACTTGACCATGCCTTCGAGATTGTACAACTCCGTGATGGCATTGTGCTGCATGGGGTTGCCCAGCCAGGCCGAGAGGTCGCGTTCGATATCGGCCCAACTGATGAAGTAAGGCACATCCACCGTATCCACCGCGTCATACGCGGCGGCCACCTCGCTGGGGGTCTTGAAATCGGTATCGGCGTGCCTGAAGACCTCCGCCGGCAGATGACGCAGGAACTCGAAGATGCCCGTATCCTCCCACTGGTGCTCCCCGAAGGTTTCGTAGTCGACGAAGAGATTCACGGTGAACCCGTTGCCGTTGACGGCGTGGATCCAATGGGCGAACTTCTCCGCCCGCAGAGGCCACTCGCTCCAGCCCCGGTTGGAGAACCGAAAGGCGATGTCGTCGCTGAGCCGGTAGTTCTTCAACAGCAGCTTGAGGGTGCGTGTATTCGGCGGCCGATAGATGTAGTTCGGACTGCGATACCCCAGGATGTGATCGGCGCCCTCGCTCAGAATGGCGTCGAAACCGCCGAGCCGTTCGACCGCTTCGGCCAGCGCGTTGTTGTAGATCAGTTCCGTGTTTCGGAATACGCGAGGGGTCTGCCCGAAGGTGTCCTGGATCAGCCGCCTGTGGGTCTGAACCTGCGAGGCGAACTCGTTGGGTGAGAACAGATAACTGAGGCTGTGGTGGTACGTCTCGCCCAGAAACTCGACGCAGCCGGTTTCCGCGAGATCCTGGAAACTCGCCAGCACGTCGGGCGCGTATTCCCTGAATTGCTCCAGCAGGACCCCCGTGATGCTGAAGGCCACCTTGAACCGGCCCTCGTGCCGGAGGATCAGGTCCAGCAGGAGGCGATTCGCGGGCAGATAGCACTTGTCCGCCACTTTGCGACAGACCTGGGCGTTCTTGAATCCGTCAAAGTAGTCCATTCCATTGTCGAAGATCGTATACCGGCGGAGGCGATAGGGCTGATGAACCTGAAAGTAGAAACACACTGAGGCCATTGGATCTCCCTGCCTGAGGTTGGTCAGGCGACGTTCAGCACTCTTCTGTAGATGTCGTTGACTTTCGCGGCCGAGTCCTCCCAGCGGAACCGGAGGGCCTCTCTTCGGCCGTTGACGCGCAGCATATCGCTCAGCGGAGGATGGCGCAGCACCGCCACCATCTTGTTGGCCATCTCGTTGATATCCCAGAAGTCCACCTTCAGGGCATTGACGAACGTCTCGGCCAGGCCGCTTTGCTTGCTGATGAGCACCGGCACATCGTTCTGGAGCGCCTCCAGCGGCGCGATCCCGAACGGTTCGGAAACCGAGGGCATCACGTACAGATCCGCCATTCGGTAGACCCTCTGCACATCGGAGCTTTGCAGAAAACGGGTGAAGAACACTCGGTGTCCGATCCCGAGCCAGGCGGCCAGTTCCACGATCCCGTGCAGGCGGTCCCCGTCGCCGGCCATGATGAACTTGACGCTCTGGAGCTTCTCCAGGACTCTCTTGGCCGCGTGCAGGAAGTACTCCGGTCCCTTCTGCATCGTGATGCGGCCGACAAACAACACGACCTTGTCGCTCCGGGTGGGCCACGCCGGCCGCGGGGGCGGCTGGGGACCGTCCGAGTGCTCCACTCCGTTATAGACCACCTCGACCTTGGCCGGCGGCACGGCGTACCGATTGATGACGATCGTGCGGGTGTAATGGCTGACGGTGATCACGCGTGTCGCCGCGTGCATGCCCTGGCGCTCGACATCGTACACGAACTGGTTCACGTGCTCGCCGCTGCGATCGAATTCCGTGGAGTGGACTTGGACAATCAGAGGCTTGCCGCTGTGAGTTGCCAGGGCGATTCCTGCCGGGAAGGTCATCCAGTCGTGGGCGTGAATGATGTCGAACTCCTCGCGTTGTGCGATCTTCATCACGCGTCGTGCATACCGAAAGACCTCCTGCTCCAGGCTGGGGCCATACGGCGCCGGCCCTGCCCCCGCCCCGGACTCATCGGACAGTTCCGCCTCGATCGCGGCGGTGAGCGGCCGGGCGGGCTGAGGGCCGCATTTGCCGTAGGCGCTCAGGCTCGACGGAATCGCCCGGATGCGAACATTCGGCAACTCCCGGCTGAGGGCCTCGCTCGGTTCCCGGCCTTGGCCGGTGAAGTGGATGGCTTTCTGCCTGGGTAGTATGAATGTCACTTCCATGCCCTGCCGGCTCATCGCCTTGGTCAGCCCGTAACAGGCGGTGCCGAGTCCGCCGCTGATGAAGGGCGGGAACTCCCAGCCGAGCATAAGGGTCTTCACGCTCATTGATGAATCCTCCGTCCCCGCCAGGAGTCAGTCGCATACACGTACCGGCCGGCAGGCCTTTGCCACATGCCAGAGCCATCGCCCCTCGATGCTGCCCGGACCGCCCGCGCCCATGGGTGCGGATCTATGGCAACGAATATTCCCTCAAGAAAGCGATCCTGTGCTCCTGCATCTTCATACATCTCGGGCTGCTGTCGGACATGCACCACGTCGCCCCGGCGGGATTGCATAGAAGTTCTGTTCTCTCCGCGTCAGCTTGCCAATTTTGATCCAACGGCCTGCATCGGGAGCCCAAATTGCAGCGTCTCCGGCGCCTTCATGCCATGACCGGATCGGGATTGCTGCGCTGCCCGTGATGCCCCAATAATGCGGCCGGTTGCTTCAGTCTTGCCCCAGAGATTGCACTCGAAATGAGCAACGATCTCCTCGCATAGCGTACTTAAACCCGCCGAAGGAAGAATGGGGGAACGTCCTAATCTGGGGTCGGGCAAACACGCAATTCCAGAGGCAGCTACCAGGTCCGGCAGGCATATCTCAGGAGTGGATGCTGCAACAAGAGAAGAGGACCCCGGGCCGCCATCTGAACCGGACGGACCCTTGCACGCTATAATCGGCAGGAATCGTGCAGCAAGGATGACCAGATCGTTGAGTTCGTCGGATGAACAGGAAGGAGAAGAAATGGACAGCAGGGTGCGAGAGATTCTCGGGAGCGATGCGGACAAACTGTTGGAGCACGAGTGCAGGACGATCTCCAGGGAGATGCTGCATCTGCCGGGGCCGACGTTCGTCGATGACGTGGTTGCGGCTTCCGACCGGTCCGCCCGTGTTCTACGGAACCTGCAATCGATATTCGATCACGGCCGGCTGGCGGGCACCGGCTACATGTCCATCCTGCCTGTCGATCAGGGTATCGAGCACTCGGCGGGCGCGTCTTTTGCGCCCAATCCCATCTACTTCGACCCGGAGAACATCGTGAAACTCGCGATCGAAGGAGACTGCAACGCCGTGGCCTCGACGCTCGGCGTTCTCGGCGCCGTGTCGCGGAAATACGCGCACAGGATCCCGTTCATCGTCAAGATCAACCATAACGAGCTGCTCAGCTATCCCAACACGTACGATCAGCGCCTGTTTGGCTCCGTGGATCAGGCGTTCGATCTTGGGGCGGCCGCGGTGGGGGCGACCGTATACTTCGGCTCCGAAGAGTCCCGGCGGCAGATCGAGGAAGTGTCCGCCGCGTTCGAGCGGGCGCATGAGCTCGGCATGGCCACGGTGTTGTGGGCCTATCTGCGGAATGAGCACTTCACGAAGGATGGCGTCAGTTATGAAACCGCCGCCGACCTGACCGGTCAGGCCAATCACCTGGCGGTGACAATCGAGGCGGACATCGTCAAGCAGAAACAGCCGACGAACAACGGGGGCTACAAGGCGATCCAGTTCGGCAAGACGCACGCCGAGGTGTACAGCAAGCTCACGTCGGACCACCCGATCGACTTGACCCGCTACCAGGTGGCGAACTGCTACATGGGCCGGGCGCCGCTGATCAATTCAGGCGGGGCCTCGGGCAAAAACGACATGCAGCAGGCTGTCCAGACGGCCGTGATCAACAAACGGGCAGGCGGCGCGGGCCTGATCACCGGGAGAAAGGCCTTCCAGAGATCGATGAAGGAGGGCGTGGAGCTGTTCCACGCGGTGCAGGACGTGTTTCTCGATTCGGAGATCACTGTCGCATGAGGCCAAGTGGAAAACAGGACTTATGGGACAGATGGGACGGATCGGACACCCCGGCTACACGCTCGACAGCTGCTCCTGGCGAGCGATTGCGAGCGTCTTGGCAATGGCCTCGGCGGATCGATTCAGCGCGTCCTGCTCCTCGGGGGCAAGTTGTGCGTCGATGATCCGCACCACGCCGTTTTCGCCAACGATACAGGGGACGCTCAGGCAGATGTCATGGATTCCGTACTCGCCCTGGAGCAGGGTGGAAACGGTCAACACGCTGTTCTCGTTCCTGAGAATGGCCCCGGAGATGCGGACGAGCGAGAGGCCGATCCCGTAGTAGGTCGAGCCCTTGTAATCGATGATATGGTAGGCGGAATCGCGCACCTGCTCGGCGATGTGCTTGTGGTGTTGCTTGTAGTCGCAGACCTGGCAGATCCGGCAGTATTCCTCGATGGAAACGCCCGCGATGTGCGACAGACTCCATGCGGCGACCTCGCTGTCTCCGTGCTCGCCGAGGATGTAGGCGTGTACGTTGCGGGCGTCGATCCCGCAATGCCGGCTGAGCATGAACTTGAACCTCGCGCTGTCGAGCACCGTGCCCGAGCCGATGACGCGCTGCCGGGGCCAGCCGAGGCATTCCAGGGCAACGTGCGTGAGCGTATCGACCGGGTTGGTTACCATGACAACGACGGCCTCGCTCGGATGCTGTGCGATTTGCGTGCAGATGGTGCGGACGATCCCGGCGTTCTTTCGGATCAGGTCCGCACGCGACTGCCCGGGCGATTGTTTGGCGCCGGCGGTGATGACGATCATGCTGGCGTCGGCGCAGTCCTCGTATTCGCCCGCCTTGATGCTCACCGGGGGAATGAACTGCAACCCGTGCGAGAGGTCCATGATCTCGCCTTCCACGCGGCCTTTATCGACGTCGATCAGGGCGATTTCCTCGGCCATGCCTGTCTGCAGCAGGGCGTATATATACGTCGCTCCCACGGCCCCGGCGCCGACCACAACCACTTTCCGTTCGCGTTGCGCCATGATCACTCGCCCTCCAGGTCGATCTTGAGGTTGAGGAACTTGAGCATGTCTTTCAGGGTGACCACGCCGATCAGGTTCTCGCCCTCGACCACCATGAGCCGGCTGTTGCCCGTGCGGTTCATGATCGACAGGGCCTTGAGGGCGTCCGTCTCGGGGCCGATTGTCGTTTCATTCGAGCACGGCGCGAGGATGTCCTGGACGTTGCGCAGTTCCCAGTCCTCTCTGGGTATATCCCGGACCTGGCGGGAGGTGATGCACCCCTCCAGATGGCCGTTGATGGCGACGGGGAACATCTTGTAGTGGTATCGATAGAAGTAGTCATTCACGAGGTCCCGAATCGAGGTCGAAGGTGGCACGGTCACGGGATCGGCCTGCATGAAATGGGAGATCGGTTCGCCCCCCAGGGCCCTTCGCAGGAGCACCTGGCGGTACGACATCTGTGCGGCGCCCCGAATGAACATGCCGATCAGGAAGTACCAGATGCCGGCAATGAATCCTCCGCTGATGAATGTAACCAATCCGAGGACGATGAGCAGCATGCCCATCGCCGAGCCGATGGCCGAGGCAATCCGGGTGGACCATCGCAGGTCCCCTTTGATGGACCAGAGGATCGACCGCAGCACTCGGCCGCCGTCGAGGGGGAAGGCCGGCAGCATGTTGAAGACCGCCAGGATGAAGTTCAGCCAACCCAGGTACTGCAACACGCCGGCTACGGGCCCGGACCAGTTGCGCGCCGCCACCGGCCAGGCGACCAGGAGGAAGATCCCTCCGAGAACGACGCTCGAAATCGGGCCCGCAATCGCCATCAGCAGCTCGGTCTTGGCGTTCTGCGGCTCATCTTCCATTTCCGCCACCCCGCCGAAGATGAACAGGGTGATTCCTTTCATGGGCAGTCCATAACGCCGGGCCACCATGGAGTGCCAGAACTCGTGGAAGACGATGGAGATGAACAGGCCCAAGGCGCCGGCCGCCCCCATCCACCAGTACGTCGCCCTGGAATACCCTGCGAAATACGCGGGAAACAGGCCCGAAGCGAGCGACCAGGTCACCAGTACCGCCAGCAGCAGCCAGGTCAAATCGATCCCCACCTTGAAGCCGAAGATAGTGAACAAGTGGATTCGCTTGCCGAACATCGCAATACCTCCTGAAGATAGCTTATATAGTCTCTATTGATCCGGGCAAGGCAGGGTGATAAGGGAATTCCTTGGTTTGGCCGCGCGCTCCCTGAATCCGGAGCAAGCGTGACTTTTCCTCCTTGCCAAGGGTCGTTGAATCGGCTTAGATGGATGTCCTTGGGGAAAACCGCACGGGTTCGCGGGTATTTCGCTCGCGTTGCGGCGCGTTTGTAATACAGAAGGACGGGATAGAGAATTCAGTGGAGGAAACATCATGTTCGAGACGTTGGACAAACTGATGCTGGCCGGGCTCGGCGCTCTAAATATGACTCGGGAGCGAGCCGAAACGATGTTCGATGAGTACGTCAGCAAAGGCCAGGCCGCGAGAGAGGGCCGCAGCGGCTTCGTCAAGGATGTCATGGACAGCGCCGAGCGGACGCGGACGGAACTTCAGAGGCTGGTCGCCGACCAGGTCCGCCAGACCATCAGCAGCATGCACCTGGCAAGCAAGGATGACATCGAGCGTCTCGAACGCAAGATCGACCAGTTGCTGGCGAAGAATATCGTGGAGTAGTTGCTCTTGAGGCTCTGGGGTTTCCGGTTCAAGAGCCGGCTATACCGACTGCGGCGATACCGGCACATCATGGCCGTGCTGATGAAGTACGGCCTTGAGGAAGTGGCTGATGCGCTGAGATCCCGTGTGCTCGTGCGGCTGGGGGAGAAGATCGCCCCGATGCGGATCAAGCGGATCGCCGAGGGGCGCAGCCGCCCGGAGCGGTTTCGTCTGGCGCTGGAAGAGATGGGGCCCACGTTCATCAAGTTCGGGCAACTGCTCAGCACCCGCCCGGATATCATCCCGATCGAGTACGTCCAGGAACTCGAGCACCTGCAGGACCAGGTCAAGCCGGAACCGGCGGAGCGGATTCGGGCTGTGGTCGAGGAGGAGTTGGGGGGCACTCTGGACGAGGTCTTCCTGTGTTTCGACTCGGCGCCGCTGGCGGCCGGCAGCATCGCGCAGGTTCACCGCGCCACCACGCGGGAGGGCGATTCCGTCGTCGTCAAGGTCCGCCGGCCCGGCATCGTCCAGATCATTCAGACGGAGTCCGAAGTGCTCGAAGAGGTTGCCGGGATCTTCAAGCTCACGCTCTTCCAGCATGAGACGATCGATCCCCGCCAGATGGTCCGCGAGTTCGTGGAGGCGGTATCGAGAGAAACGGACCTCGCCAACGAGCGGCGTAACCAACTGCGGTTCATCAAGAACTTCGCCGAGGATCCGACGGTTCACATTCCCCGCGTTTACGAGAAGTACTGCACGGCGGCCGTCCTGACCATGGAGTACATCGAGGGGATCAAGCCGGGCGATCCTGCCGTTCTGCGGGAGCACGGGCTCGATCCCGGGCGGGTCGCTCGACGCGGCGCGGATTTTGTGATGCGCCAAATTTTCGAGCTGGGCTTCTTCCACACGGACCCGCATCCGGGCAATTTCTTCCTCTTGCCCGGCGACGTGCTGGCCCCCATCGATTTCGGCCAGGTCTCGCGGCTGTCCTCCCAGGATCGAAAGCTGTTCAACGAGATCGTCCTGGCGATCGTCGAGAATGAGCCCGGCCGGGTCGTGCGGGCTTTGGACCGCCAGGAGATGGTCCATGAGAAGACGGACATGGCCAAACTGGCGACCGGCATGGAACAGCTCATCGAAACCTATCGTGACCTGCCCTTGCGGAGCGTTCCGTTCGCCACGGCGGTAACGCAGACATTCGATCTGTTTCGCTCGAACTATGTCCGGCCGCCCGCGCAGTTCACGCTCATGCTCAAGACCATGGTCACGATCGAGACGTTCGCCAGGTCGCTGGACCCGGAGTTCAATCTGATCGAGGTCTTGAAGCCCTATGCCCGGCGGGCCAGCATGCAAGACTTCGAGCCCAAACGCCTGCTGCACCACCTGCGCCAGGCGCTGCAGGACGCGGGCGACCTGGCGTCCAGACTTCCGGAGGACGTGAACGTCATTCTCAGCAAGTTCCGGCAGGGCAAATTCCAGGTCCGCGTCCAGCACGAGCACCTCGAGGCCCTGACCAAGACGCTCGACAAGAGCTCCAACCGCATCAGCTTCGCCCTGATCATCGCGGCGCTGCTGATCGGATCGAGCATGCTTGTGGCCCAGCAGAACCTCCAGAAGGTGGGGATGTTCGGCTACTTCATTGCCGCCGTCTTCGGCGTATGGCTGCTGATCTCCATTATCCGTGGGGGAAAGCTCTGACGTGTGCCGGACACACCGTTTCCACTCGAAAGGCAAGATCCTATGGAAACTCACAGATCGAATCCCGCGATCGTTGCGGGCGTGATTCTGATGGCTTCGCTGTCGGTCACAGCGCAGGACGGGAAACACCCGCCGATGGGACCGCTGGCAGTCTGCCCGCAGAACCCTCGCTATTTCCAGAACACAGCCACCGGCGAAGTCATCTACCTGACCGGCTCGCACACGTGGGCGAACCTTGTGGATTTCGGCCCGTCGGATCCGCCGCCCCAGTTCGATTATCAGGCGTACATCGATTGGATGGCCAAGCTCAACCACAACTTTATGAGGCTGTGGACGTGGGAACTGGTTTCATGGGACACCAAGGCCAATGGAGAGGGCAAACGCCACACGGCGGCCCCGCACCCGTACGCAAGGACCGGGCCGGGCAAGGCCCTGGACGGCAAGCCGAAATTCGACCTGACGAAGTACGATTCCGCGTATTTCGACCGGCTTCGTAATCGTCTGGCGGCGGCGCGCGATCGCGGCATCTACGTCTCCGTGATGCTCTTCGAGGGCTGGGGCCCGCAGTTTGCGCCCGGCGCCTGGGAAGGGCATCCGTTCCATCCAAAGAACAACGTCAACGGCATCGACGGCAAGGGCGTCGAGGTTCACGAACTCGGCAACAAAGCCGTCGCGGAGATCCAGGAAGCGTACGTGCGGCAGGTCATCGACACGGCCAACGGGTTTGACAACGTGCTGTACGAGATTTCCAACGAAAACCATCCGCCATCGACGCCGTGGCAGTACCACATGATCCGCTTTATCAAGGAGTACGAGCGGACCAAGCCGCGGCAACACCCGGTCGGCATGACGTTCCAGTACAAAGGCGGCGAGAACAAGACACTGTTTGACAGCCCGGCCGACTGGGTTTCGCCGAACCCGGACGGCGGCTATCGAGACGACCCGCCCGCCGCCGACGGCCGCAAGGTGGTGATTACCGATACCGACCACCTCTGGGGCATCGGCGGCAACGTCGCCTGGGTCTGGAAGAGCTTCACGCAGGGTCACAATCCGATTTTCATGGACCCCTACGACGGCGAGGTCCTTGGCAACGGGCTCGACCCCAAGTGGGACCCGATCCGGCGGAGCATGGGTTATACGCTCCAATACGCCCGCAGGATGGACCTGGCGAAGGCTCAACCGGACCCGGACGCGGCGTCAACGAAGTACTGCCTCGCCCATCCCGGAAGTCAGTACATGGTCTACCGGCCGGCCGGTGGAGGTGATTCGATTACGATAAAGGCGGAGCCGGGGACCTACCGATACGAATGGTTCGATCCCGCAGGCGGAGAGCAGGTGTCGAGCGGAACAAGGACTGTCACGGAGGGAGGGGCCCGGTTCCCGTGTCCTGTCCCGGGTGATGCCGTCCTGTTCCTGACCCGTGCCGTCTTCCCTGCGAAGGACTGGCAGGAATCCTCGCCCGAATCTCAGGGGCTCGATTCGGCTCAACTCAACGCGGCTGCGGATTATCTTCGCGAGAACTCCGGCTCGGACGGCGTCAACCAGCTTGCGATCATCCGAAACGGGCACATGGTCTGGAAAGGAGCGGAGATCGACAAGGTCCACGGCGTCTGGTCGGCGACGAAATCCTTCACCAGCACGGTGCTCGGGCTGCTCATCGATGACGGCAAGGCGACCCTCGACACGCTCGCCAAGGACCACGTGCCGGCGATGGCCGCCGCCTATCCCGATGTGACGCTGAGGCACTTCACGACGATGAGCAGCGGTTACCGGGCCATGAAGGACGAGCCCAGCGGCAGCTACCGGCATGGGCCCAGTTCCACCCCCTTTGACCCGTGCGGCACGCCGCTGTTTGCGCCGGGAACGCAGTATGCCTACTGGGATTCCGCCATGAACCAGTTCGGACACGTCCTGACCCGCATCGCGGGCGAGCCCATGAAGGACCTGTTCAAACGCCGAATCGCCGATCCGATCGGTATGGACCCGAACGGATGGAACTGGGGCGACTTCGGCAGGATCGACGGGATTGCAGTTAACGGTGGCTCGGGCAACTCCAACAAGCACATCTTCATCTCGGCCCGGCAGATCGCCCGCCTGGGCTATCTGTTCCTCAATCGTGGCAACTGGAACGGCCGCCAGCTCATCAGCGCCGCGTGGGTGGATCAGGCGACGAAGCCGCAAGTCCCCGCGTCCAAACCGGTCTGGCGGGACAGCGGCGCCGACGGGCGGGGCACGTACGGATTCAACTGGTGGATGAACGGCACCAAGGCCGACGGCACGCGAAAATGGCCGGGCGCTCCGGCCGGGACCTACGCCGCCAGCGGCTACAACAACAACGACATGTTCGTCATTCCCGAATGGAACATGGTGATCGTTTGCTTGGGACTCGACGAGGGCCAACATAAAATAACAGACGAGGTCTACTCAAGCTTTATCGAGCAAGTCGGCAAGGCAATCACCGATTTGCCGGGCAGCAAATAGGCGGGTCAATTCGTATATCGAACCGTGCCGGAGTCATCGACTTCGTATCCCCATTTTGCGATGGAGTCGCCGCCGGGGAGAAACTTGTCGTTTGTTTGCCTCAGTCGCTCCGACAGAAGGGCGTCCATCTGGGACTGTAAGGCCGCGTGTTCGGGCTTGTTGTACAGATTGTCGAGCTGGTACGGATCGTCCTGATTGTCGTAAAGCAGCCACGGGCCATTGAGGTCGCGAACATAGGTGTGTCGGCGGGTCCTGAGGCCCCGGTACTCCCGGCCGCCTCTGGCTCTCGTCCACTGCCCGAACGGGGCATAGCACGAGATCAGGGCGGCGTTGTCCTTTGCCGGCGAGCCGGTTAGAACGCCGGAGAGATCCGTCCCCTCGACCGTCCCGGGCACGGCGATGCCGCTCAGGCCAAGCAAGGTCGGCATGATGTCCGGCGTGTTGATCGGCATGTCGATGGTGGCGCCCTTTTCTCCAAGCAGGGCGGGGTAGCGCAGCAGGAAGGGCACCCGAATAGACTCATCGTACGGTCGTTGCTTGTTCTGGCAGCCGTGCGAGTAGAGCATGTCCCCATGGTCGGAGGTGAAGACGAAGATCGTGTCCCGCTCGATTCCGGCCTGGCGGAGCGTCTCGAGCAGATCGCCGACGCAGTCGTCGAGAGCGGCGATGTGGGCATAGTAACCGGCGGCCGCTCGCCTGGCCTTGTCCCTGTCTGGCTCGGGCACGTTCGGTCGCAGGGTGATGTTCTCAGGCCTGACCAGGTCCCGGTATTTCTGCGGCGCCGTTTCATAGGGGTCGTGGGGAGGACCCCAGGACAGCACGAGCAGAAAAGGCGAGCCGCCCGCGTGATCGCGAATGTACTGCCGGGCCTCGCGCGTCTGGGCAATCGAATCGTAGCCCTCCCACTTGAGTTTCACGTCCTCGTCGCCATAGTAGAACGAATTGTTGTACGCGTGGGTGCAGCCCAAGGCCTTCCAGAACTCAAATCCCTGGCGTCGCTCACGCGGAATGAACGCGCTCCTGCGATTGCCGTCGAGATGCCACTTGCCGATGTAGGCGGTCTCGTACCCCGCCCAATGATAGGCTTCGGCAATAGAAGTCCCCTGGTTGTTCAGCAGTACATCATTCAAGAAGACGCCGTGAGTCAGCGGGTACTGGCCCGTCAGCAGGCTGGCGCGATACGGGCTGCAGACCGGGCAACAGGACACCGCGTGCGTGAAGTTGATGCTCCGGCCTGCAAGCCAGTCCAGGTTGGGCGTTCGGGCATTCGTGTCGCCGGCGTACCCCGTGGCCTGGGCGCGCCACTGGTCGGCGAACACAAAGACCACGTTCGGCTTCCTGCGCCGGCCCTCATCCCCGCGGGCCGGCATGTTGACCAGCACCGAAGCAACGCCGCCCGCTGCGGCTTTCA
>Ga0209347_1005274_pt1 | contig 12472 bp, 9 predicted proteins | sample AutmiccommuBRH23_FD_187382 | JGI IMG/M metagenome (GOLD analysis project Ga0209347, IMG submission 187382) | Deep subsurface microbial communities from Mt. Terri, Switzerland - Autotrophic microbial communities BRH/23 (SPAdes) (version 2) | ecosystem: Environmental > Aquatic > Deep subsurface >...
GAGTCCGCCTTTCCGGTTTTCTACCCGCTCATGCCGTTCCTAAAAAAAGCAAAAAGGGTTGGTAAAGAGGTGAATTTTTCGTATATTTGTTCGATTTTATAACATCCTTAAGAGCCGTTGTAAGACGCTATTTCACAGAGAGATTAAAAAAACAGAAGAAATGTCAGAAGAAGAAAAAAGTTCGGCAAGCGGTAGTTATTCCGCTCAAAATATTCAGGTACTCGAAGGACTTGAGGCAGTGCGCAAGCGTCCTGCCATGTACATTGGCGATGTCAGCGAGAAAGGACTCCATCATCTGGTGTATGAGGTGGTGGATAATTCCATTGACGAAGCACTGGCCGGCTATTGCACCGAGATCAATGTCCTGATTAATGAAGACAATTCCGTCACGGTAAAAGACAATGGGCGGGGGATACCCGTGGATTTTCACGAGAAAGAGAAAAAATCGGCTCTCGAGGTGGTCCTCACCGTGCTCCATGCCGGAGGGAAGTTCGACAAGGGTTCTTACAAGGTCTCCGGCGGTCTTCACGGTGTTGGTGTTTCGTGTGTGAATGCCCTTTCCATCTATTTGAAGGCAGAGGTCTACAAAGGCGGGAAGATATACACGCAGGAGTACTCACAGGGTAAGCCCTACGCAGATGTAAAAATCACGGGCGAAACAAAGGAAAACGGCACAGTGATCACCTTTAAACCGGATGATACGATCTTCACCATCCTGGAGTACCGGTATGATACGCTGGCTACCCGACTGAGGGAGCTCGCGTTCCTGAATGCCGGCCTCACGCTCACACTCACCGATAAACGGACCTCCAGAGAGGACGGGACCTTTAAAACGGAACGTTTCTACTCAGACACCGGCCTGGAAGAGTTTGTACGCTACATCGACAAGAACAAGGATACCCTTATCCAGGCACCCATCCATATCGTTACGGAAAAGAATGGGATTCCCATCGAGATTGCGATGACGTATAATGATACCTACAACGAGAATATCTTCTCCTATGTAAATAATATCAACACCATTGAGGGTGGAACGCATCTCACCGGTTTCCGCAGGGGCTTGTCTCGGACGTTGAAGAAATATGCCGAAGATTCCAAATTACTCGAGAAGGTGAAGGTGGAGATCAGCGGTGATGATTTCCGTGAAGGACTCACAGCCGTACTATCAGTAAAAGTGCAGGAACCTCAGTTTGAAGGACAGACCAAGACCAAGCTGGGTAACAGTGAGGTGATCGGTGCGGTGGATCAGGCTACCGGGGAGGCATTGAAATACTACCTCGAGGAACATCCGAGAGATGCCAGGATGATTGTCGACAAAGTAATACTGGCCGCTACTGCCCGTCAGGCGGCCCGCAAGGCGCGAGAGATGGTGCAGCGTAAATCCCCCCTGTCGGGTGCAGGTCTGCCGGGTAAACTGGCCGACTGCTCCAGCAAAGACCCCAGCCTGAGCGAAATCTTCCTGGTGGAAGGTGATTCCGCCGGAGGTACTGCCAAGCAGGGACGTAACCGTATGTTCCAGGCGATCCTTCCCCTGCGCGGTAAGATCCTTAACGTGGAGAAGGCGATGCCACACAAGGTGCTGGAGAGCGATGAGATCAAGAATATCTACACCGCTCTCGGAGTAACCATCGGTACGGAGGAGGATTCCAAGGAACTCAACATCGCGAAACTGCGATACCACAAGATCATCCTGATGACCGATGCCGACGTGGATGGAAGCCATATCGATACGCTGATTCTTACCTTCTTTTTCCGGTATATGCGCCCGCTGATTGAAAACGGTTATGTCTACATTGCCACACCACCGCTCTATCTCTGTAAGAAGGGAAAGGCTGAGGAATATTGCTATAATGACCGGCAACGGAAAGAGTTTATCGACAAATATGCCGACGGCAACGAGAACGCTGTACACACACAACGCTACAAAGGTCTGGGTGAGATGAACGCCGAGCAGCTCTGGATCACGACGATGAATCCGGAGAACCGTCTTTTGAAACAGGTGACCATCGAAAATGCCGCCGATGCCGACATCATATTCACCATGCTGATGGGTGAAGAGGTGGCACCACGACGTGAGTTCATCGAGGAAAATGCGACCTATGCCAACATCGATGCGTAACAGAAATGTGATCCATTTGAAATGAAGCGACCTGCCGGCCTGAAAATGAACGATAAAGCAGTCATTCTTTCCCCGGCGGGTAAGATTGACGGTTCCATCGTACAGGATGCCGCAGCCGTGCTGAGAAGTTGGGGGCTGCAGCCAATCATCGGCGAAAATGCTGTCTGTGCGGCAGGACGTTTCAGCGGAAGTGTGAACCAGCGACTCTCCGATCTGCAAAAAGCGTTCGACGATCCGGAGGTGAAGATGATTCTCTGCTCCAGGGGAGGCTATGGTATCGTTCATCTGCTCAGAGAGCTCGATTTCTCCGGTATCAGGGAACATCCGAAATGGGTGGTGGGCTATAGTGATATTACCGCGCTCCATGCTACTCTGCAGGCCAACGGCATCGCCTCGGTGCATGGTCCCATGGCAAAACATCTTTCCGATGAGGGGCCCGATGATCAGGCGGTAAGTTACACCCGCAGTATATTGACTGGCCTCCCGGTGAATTATCAGATCCCCGTTGAGGAGAAACAATCGCTCAACAGAGAAGGTCGCGCTGTCGGCAGACTGTTCGGCGGCAATCTGTCGGTTTTCTGTGGAATGCTGGGATCAGACTTTGCGAAGATACCCTACAGGGGTATTCTTTTTATAGAAGACACCGGCGAGGTACCCTACAGGGTCGACCGAATGATGTATCAGCTGAAGCTGTCCGGGGTATTTGAAAAAATCAGTGGTCTTATCGTGGGACAATTCAACGATTATCAGGAAGATGAACAGATGTATGCTCCGTTAGAACAGTCCATATTGCATACGGTGAAAGAATACGCCTTTCCGGTCTGTTTCGGTTTCCCGGTGGGACACGTGAAACAGAACTACCCCCTTATCATGGGAGAGAAGGCTGAACTGACAGTGGACGTCGATTTTATAACATTCAAACAAAACTAACCGGCAACAATATGACGATAAGTACAGAACTATTATTGCTTATAGGATCTGTTTTATTCTTTATAAGCATGTTGCTGGGAAAAGCGGGTCACCGTTTTGGAGTGCCTGTCCTGTTACTGTTCCTTATCGTGGGGATGGTTTTCGGTTCTGATGGTTTCGGTCTGGATTTTGAAAATGTGCAGACAGCACAAATCATCGGCACCATTTGTTTATGTATTATCCTATTCTCCGGCGGGCTGGATACGAAGTTTTCGGAGATAAAACCGGTCATCGCTCCCGGGGTGATCCTGGCCACGTTAGGCGTATTGCTGACGGCTATCATTACCGGTCTTTTCACCTGGTGGCTGTCGGGAATGATGTTCCCTGCACTGGGTATAGGTATGCTAACGGCTATGTTACTGGCATCGACCGTCTCCTCTACCGATTCAGCCTCCGTATTTGGTATATTGCGATCGAAGGGGCTGATTCTCAAAAACAACCTGAGGCCTTTACTTGAGCTGGAGAGTGGTAGCAACGACCCGATGGCTTACATGCTCACCATCATGTTTATGGGGATTATTCAATCGGGGAACGATCCCAATATCTTCATCGTCATCCTCAACATCGTTGTCCAGCTTTCCGTTGGCGCCCTGCTGGGGTATTTCCTGGGAAAACTGGCTGTGATCATTATCAACCGTATCCGGATGGACAACGCCTCGCTTTATCCGATCCTGTTGCTGATCCTGGGTGTATTTATCTTTGCATCAGCCTATTTTGCCAAAGGTAATGGTTATCTGGCTGTCTATATAGCCGGGCTGGTCATCGGAAACGCCAAGTTCGTACATAAACGAACCTCCATGAAGTTTATGGATGGTTTTGCCTGGATGAGTCAGATTCTGCTGTTCCTTACCCTGGGATTACTGGTCAATCCGGGAGAATTGTTCAGTGTATTGCTCCCTTCGATCATCATCGCCCTGTTCATGATTTTTATCGCACGTCCGGTGACCGTTTTCCTGTCACTCATCCCCTTCCGGGAGATAGGGTTCAAAGACAAACTGTATGTCTCCTGGGTGGGATTAAGGGGAGCTGTGCCCATTATCTTTGCCATCATCCCTCTGGCGACGGGGATACCTCATGCACGGTGGATTTTTAACATCGTCTTCGTGATCACCATCGTATCCCTGCTTCTTCAGGGAACATCTCTTCCTTTGGTGGCCAACTGGCTGAAATTGTCGGATAAACCACCGAAATACAAGGCCTTTGAAGATTTCGACGTGGAGTTTTCCGAAGAGATCAAATCGGCCATGACGGAGATTCTGATATCGGAAGAAGCCTTGCAGTACGGTAATAACCTGATGGAGATGCCTCTCCCGGACAAGACACTGGCCGTCATGGTCAAACGCGGAGAACGCTATTTCGTGCCGACAGGGAAGACTGAACTGTTTGAAGGCGATAAGCTGCTGGTGATCTCGGATGATGAGGAAGCGCTCAAAGAGACCTATCACAGTATGGGTATTTCAGACTACTCTTTTCAGAAGAATAAATAGCTGTCAGCTATAAGATATAAGCTGTAAGATATAAGCTGTAAGTTATAAGCTGTAAGCTATAAGATATAAGCTGTAAGTTATAAGCTATAAGCTATCAGCTTTTGTAGGTGGGTTATTGGGGCGGGCAGCGGTGAGGGTTTTAGTGGGCAGCGGTCAGCGGTCAGCGGTCAGGGTTTAGCTTTCAGTTTTTGAACACGGCTGGGTGTTGAGAAAGGAATACGAAATAGGAAGCGTTGAACGCTTACAAAAATAGTGCAAATGAAACGACTATTCATTTTTCCACTTTATGTGGGTTTGCTTGCCGGGCTCCTGTGTACCCTGTCGTGCAACTCTTGTCAATCGGCCAGGCCGATTGTCGTGGCAGAACCCTACCGGCAGATATCCCCCGATTTCAATGCCGACAGCGCTTACCGGTTCGTAGAGAGACAGGTGGCATACGGGCCGAGAGTACCGGGCAGTACGGCACACAGCGAGTGTGGTGATTATCTGGCGGCAAAGCTGGCTGCATTCGGCGCTCAGGTGGTGGAACAGCGGGCTGATGTCACTCATTACGACGGAAGGAGCCTGCCGATACGCAACATTATCGGGCGTTACAATCCGGAAAGTAAAAAAAGAATATTGCTCTTTGCACACTGGGACTCACGCCCCTTTGCCGATGAAGAGGCCGGTGAAGAGAGACAGCGTCAGCCGATTACCGGCGCCGACGATGGTGCCAGCGGGGTGGGTGTGCTGCTCGAGATTGCCCGACAGCTGCAACAACAACCGGTGACCGTGGGTGTAGACATCATCTTCTTCGACCTGGAGGACTGGGGACAACCCTCTTTCAATACCCGCCAGGTGGAGGGTGACTGGTGGTGTGTCGGCTCACGTTACTGGTCGGAGAATCCCCATGTGGAGGATTACAAGGCCGATTACGGTATCCTGCTCGATATGGTGGGTTCTGCCAATGCTACTTTCCTCAGAGAGGATTACTCTGCTGAGTATGCCCCAGGCGTGGTGGAGAAAGTGTGGAGTACAGCGCACAAGCTGGGTTACGGGAACTATTTCCCATCACAGAGAGGTGGCTACATCACCGACGATCATCTGCCGGTAAACCGGCAGCACCGTGCCCCCAGCATCGATATCATTAATCTGAAAAGAGATTCCCAAACAGGATTTGCTGCCCACTGGCATACGCTTACCGACGATATGCGCCATATCGACCGGAACACGTTGAAAGCAGCGGGACAAACAGTGATGGAGGTTATTTACCTGGAGAAATAAAATATGCAGACAATAGACGAAGTACAACAGGATATCATTGATGAGTTCAGCCTTTACGACGACTGGATGGACAAGTACGCGGTGATTATTGAACAGGGGAATGCATTACCGCCGCTCGATGATAAATACAAAACCCCCGACAATATTATTCTGGGTTGCCAGAGCCGCGTATGGCTGCAAACTGATTACCGGGATGGAAAACTCTGGTTTCAGGCCGAGAGCGATGCCATTATCGTGAAAGGGTTGCTTGCCCTGGTATTGCGTGTGTTCAACGGACGCACCCCCGACGAAATCATTGGCACCGACCTGCGATTCATGAAGGAGATCGGCCTCACCGAACATCTTTCACCCACCCGTTCAAACGGACTGCTCTCAGTGATCAAACAGATCCGGTTCTATGCCATCGCCTACAAGGCGAAGGCGGAGAAATCCTGAAGCCGGCGGCAGATGCGACAGTTTTCTTCTGAAAACCTGCTCCGCGTGCCGTGATTCACGTTAGCTGCCTTTTGGCCGTCAGTTCCCGTTCCTGCTCATTTCCTCTGACCGTTTCCTGGCCGCGTCGAGCACCCCCTCGAAATGCTTCCCGATCTTGTGGGTGCGGAAGTATTCAAGACCTGCCTGGGTGGTCCCTCCCTTGCTGGTGATGTTTTTGATCAGCTCCTCGATACTGTAATTCTTTTGGTTCTGTGCGAAATAAAGGGTCGTGCCCTGGGTGAGCTCGAGCAGCAACTCATCAAGCAGGGGGCCGGACAGGCTGAACTCCTGCATCTTATCCTTGAAGATCTGGATAAAGGAGAGGATAAAGGCGGGTCCGCTCCCGAAAACGGAGGTGAAAAGGTCGAAACCACTCTCTTCCAGCTCCACCGCTTTTCCCAGCTTGCCAAGGATTTCGAATATCTGCATCGCCTGTCTGTTGCCGGGCCTGTTGGTGGTGAAGGCGGTGACCGACTTGCGGTAAGCCATGGCCAGGTTAGGCATGATGCGCACTATCAGTTGTTCCTCTCCGAGATAACGCTCCATATAGGCGATACTTTTTCCTGCTACGGGCGATACGATTGTTTTTCCGGTCAGTTTCTTCTCTTTCAACTGATCCAGTATGCCTGCCAGATCCTGTGGTTTCACCACCAGCCAGATCACGTCGGCAAAAGAGATCAGTTGGTCCATGTGCTCAAAAAAGGGTATATCGACCTCTTTACGGTTTCTGGCAAAGTAAGCGAACTCCATTCCCTTCTCCTCTTTCAGTCCCTGGTAAACAGCTTTGGCCAGATTGCCGAAACCGATGAATCCATGTTTCATTCTATATGTATTATTTTTTTTGCAGATAGGTTTTTCAGCTATTCTCTGTGCTGACCCTTTTCAGAGCCGTTGTTTGAACCGGGTGAAAGGAATACTGTTGTCCAGTGCCCTGATGATGTAATTGGCCCGCTGTCCGTTCACGATCCACATCTCCACACCGTTCCTCATACAGATATCGGCAGCGTTGAGTTTCGACGACATGCCGCCGGTGCCCAGCGTGGACTCCTTCTCCTCCACGCAATCCCTGATGGAGGCCAGGTCCGATACCTCAGTGATGAGCCGTGCATCGGGATGAAGATGTGGGTTGCGGTTGAAGATGCCATCGATATCGGAGACCAGGATCAGCAGGTCTGCCCCGGTGATTACTGCCACCAGCGCCGACAGCTTGTCGTTGTCACCCAATACGATTTCCTCGATGGAGACCGTGTCGTTCTCATTCACGATGGGGATATAATCGGCCTGCCAGAGCCGTTTGATGGTGTTGCGGGTGTTCTCGTTGGCCACCGGATTCTCAAAATCGCGATAGGTCAACAGGATCTGTGCGATGTTCAGCCCGAAAGTGCTGAAGATAGTGTCGTACAACTCCATCAGCTTGGTCTGTCCAATAGCGGCCATTGCCTGTTTGGAGTCTACATTCCTGTGAAACCCGTTGATTTCCACAAACTGACGCGCCGTGGCGATGGCGCCCGATGAGACGACCACCACCTCGTATTCTTTCTTCAGCTCCACGATCTGTCTTGCCATGCTCTCTATTACGGCAAAAGAGATACGGTTGGTTCCTGCCGTCAGTGTGGAGGTACCTATTTTGATGATTAGTTTTTTCTTCATTGATACGCTTACCCGAATAATGTGTATGAAACGTTGTGTGAGAATGGTGTCGTTATTCGCCCGTCATTCACGGATGTGCCCCTCCCCGTAGACAAACCACTTGTTGGTCACCAGCTCCTGCGCTCCCAGGGGGCCGCGGAAATGCAGTTTCTGCGTGCTGATGGCTATCTCGGCACCCACGCCGAACTGACCTCCATCGGTAAAACGGGAGGAAGCATTGTGATAGACTGCGGCACAGTCTGCCTCCTGCATGAAATGGTCTGCCTTCACGGGGTCGCTGGTGACGATCACCGCCGAGTGGCCGCCGGAGTAACGGTTGATCAGGTCTGTTGCCTCCCCGATATCGTGCACCAGGGTGAGATAGAGCTTGGGTGCCAGGTATTCCTCACAGAGCGTCGCCGCATCGTTCTCAATGCGGATGGCATCACACAGCGCGGCGATCTCACTGCTGCCCCACACCTCAATCCCCTTGCGGGAAAGCAGGGTGACGAGGTCGGACAACCTTTCCTGCAGATGGGGCCATCCTGTATGGATCAATATCTTGTCGATGGCATTGCAAACGCTGATACGCTGTTTCCCGTTCAGGATCAGCTGCGTGGCCATCGTCTGGTCGGCATCGCTCTCCACATACAGGAAATTGTTACCCCGTCCGCTGACAATCACCGGCATAGAGGCGTTCTCCTGCACGAAGCGGATCAACCCTTCACCACCCCGGGGAATAATCAGATCCACGTGCCTGCTGTTTTCCCGGATCAGCTGCTGCGTTTCATGGTGTGTGAGGCTCAGGTATTCCACCCAGCTTTTGTCCTCCCCTTGATCTGTCAGGGCCTGCTGCCATAAACCGGTGAGAAATGTATTGGTGTGGAATGCCTCTTTACCGCCTTTCAGCAAAATGCGGTTGCCGGCCTTGAAAGCGGTAGCCGCTGCCTCGATAGTGACATCAGGACGTGATTCGTAAATGATCAGGATGGTGCCGAAGGGCACGGTGCGGTTGACGATCCGTAAACCGTCCTCCCGTGTGAACTGATAGATTGTCTTCCCTTCGGGATCGGATTGTGCTGCCACCTCCTCCAGGGAACGGATCATCCCGTCAATCTTTTGATCATCCACCTTCAAGCGGTCTCTCATGGAATCGTCCATGTCGGGAAAGGCATGCATGTCGGCACGATTGGCTTCCATGATCTCCTGCCTGTGCTGTTGTAACAGTGCAGAGAGGAACGATAAAATGCTGTTTTTTTGGTTGCTATCCATATTGCTATGAAAAAGAAATTATTTTGCCCCCAAAGATAGCAATTTATTCTTTATATATCGTTTTTCATGTCAGTCAGTTGCATGGATTGCTGCAGACTATCCATTTGTGTCAGGAGATTGTCGCGCACCACCATAAAGCTGTCTCTTAATTCGGGTTTGACGGGATAGGAGGGAGGTATCTCCATTTTAAGCGGGTTGACGGGCTGATTATTTTTATGTATCCGGTAATCGAGATGGGGTCCGGTGGAGAGTCCCGTGGAGCCTACATAACCGATCACATCTCCCTGTCTGACTGCAGATCCCTTTTTCAACCCTTTGCCAAAGCGGCTGAGATGCATATACGTGGTGGTATAGGTGTTGTTGTGTCTTATCTTCAGGTAGTTGCCTGCTCCGTTTCTTTGATACCCTTTCTCCATCACCACCCCGTCGCCGACAGTCTTTACGGGGGTACCCACAGGGGCGGCATAATCCACGCCGTGATGCGGCCTGTAACGTTTCAGCACGGGATGGAAGCGCGCGTTCGAAAACTTAGAGCTGATACGGAAAAAGTCGAGGGGAGCTTTCAGAAACGCTTTTCGCAGGCTATTTCCTTCTGCATCGAAATATTCCAGGGTGGAATCCTGTTGAAAGGGAACCGCCATATATTCCCGTCCCTGGTGGGTAAACAGAGCGCCTTTGACAGACACGATGTCAACAAACGTCGTATCATCTGTCCAGGCTTCCTCATAGATCAAACGAAAAGAATCCCCCTCCTTGATGTCGAAGAAATCGATCTGCCAGGCATAGAGATCCGACAGCTTCAGGGCCAGCAGCGGGGAAGCTCCGGATTCGGTGATTGCATTCCACATCGAAGAGGTGATGGTCTTCTCGGCATATTTACGCTGTAGGGTCACCGGTTTTGAGGATGCATACGCTTTCATCGTGTCAGTACTGAGATCCACTACCACATAGTCGGTTTTTGAACTTTCAAAAACAAGATACTGTATCGCTGAAGCGGAGTCTTGTGTGGTGATGGTTGCATAGGTATTCCCAATCTGTAGTTTTGACGGGGGGTACAAAGGGGTGACCATCCGGCTGATCTCTTCGGCGTCATTTCCCGTGAATCCCAGATTGGAGAGGATTGTGGAGAGATGATCTCCTTTTTTGATTGCATAACGGTTCACAGTCAGTGAATCGATGCAGATGCCATAAGTATACAGCTGATCTGTTTTTTCACGGGTAACGGTATCTGTTTCCTGTTTTTCCTGATGCAGTGCGCACGAGACCAGATGGAATAATAGAAACAAACAGCTGGCTGACGGTATTATTCTCTTGGATGTAAACATGGGGCAAAGATAACTTTTTGGACAGAGAGACCCAACAAATGATTAAAAAAATTAAACGCTTTTCTTTTCGTGATGTCCTGCATCGTAGGAAACTCATTCAACTAACACCCAATCCTTCAACGCGTTTTTCCAACATCATCTCCCTTTTGTGGGTGCTTACCAGAGGATGATCGTGGGGTTACTTTTGCCCGGTCAAAAACCACGAGATTCCCGCATAAATATGTCTCGGCATGCCCGGGTAGTAGTACCGCGGTTCCGCCGTGCCGAATGATACCGCATTGACGGTGAGCATGGGGGAGTAGTGCGTATTGGTGAGGTTGTTGATACCCGTGAAAAGATACAGATGGCCTGTCCTGCCGGTAAAGAACTGCCAGGATGCTTTCAGGCTGGCCAGAAAATAACCTGCATGGGTGAGTGTGTTGGCATCATCGATATATTGCGGACCAATGTACTGTAACTGCGCCTCTGCATGCAGCGGTGAGACGGGGTCCCACCGTAGGCCGGCCTGAGTGATCTGTGAGGGGATTCCGGGAAGGTTGTTCCCGTCATAACGCACATCATTGTCTGTGAATGCAATAAAGCGATTGCGTGAAAAGGTGTAGTTCGCGTTCAGCAGGAGGCTGCCCGGGAAAGAAGGAAGTGTGAACAGCCGTTGGCGCAGCATCAGCTCGAGGCCTGCATGCTTTGTCTTACCCGCGTTGATGCCGGTGAAAATATCTTCAGTGAGCCGCTTGGTGACCAGCAGGTTGTTCAGGTCGATCAGATAGAGGGATGCTTCCAGCTGCGTGGCATGGCTGAACAGGTTCAGCCGGATACCGGTTTCATACTGGATACCCTGTTCAGGCTTGATTGCTCTGTTGATATCTCCCTCCGGCAGCAGTGTCTCTTCGGGTGAGGGCAGTGAAAAGCCATGACCTACGGAGGCGTAGAGTGCCACCTGTGGTGAGGAAGCATAATTCACACCCAGACGGGGCGAAAAGATCAGGGGGAAATGACGCTTGCCGCTTTGATCGCCGTTATCGGGAAACTGATCGGTGAGGCTGTAGCTGATACGGTTGATGGCACCACCCAGAGAGATATTCCATGCCGCTGCCGGTCGCCAGTAGGTCATCGCGAACAGATTGCCATGGTGACGCCTCTCCTTGTTCCTGTTGATCATCTCCTCCTCCAGATCCAGTACCCACCGGTAGCTGTCGCTGATCCATTCCATTCCCAGCAGCAGGTCAAACCGGGCAGCATGGTAGTTGAGTTTATTGCGGAAGCCTCCTCCCGAGGTACCGTCCTGCAGGTTGTTGAAGGGGCGCCGTTCGTAGCTGTCGGCCCATCGGCCGAAAACAGTGAGATGGTTGCTCCAGCTGTCCGATAGCCTGTTCATCAGTGTGATACCGGCGATTGCCCGCTGGTATTCCTTGTATCCCTCCACCGCCTTCCAGTTGGCTGCTGCCGACGCAGGGCTGGTCTCGTAGAGTGTCTTGCCGATGGAGCTGGGGATCTGTGCAACCATATCGATCAGCAGCAGGGTATAGGCAAGCGACCAGGCAGGCTGCCGCCATGTGCCCGACGAGAGCAGCGAGGTGCGCCGGAAACGGTTGTTCTCGCGGTGACCGTCGGAACGGAGATGGCTCATACTCCCGCCGAAATATGCATTATTTTTGTGCAGGCTGCCTCCAGCAGCGGCTTTGATCGTATTGAAACTGCCATACTGCAGCAGCGCGCTGCCACTGGTCCCCCCGGCCTGCGGGGTGTAGAGGTTGATATTCCCACCCAGTCCCGAGCCGTAGAGTGCCGAAGCAGGGCCCTTGATGACCTCCATCCGTCCTATTCCTGACAGATCGATATCCTCGGGTGAGGAGATGCCGTCGGAGGAGGTGATGGGGATGTCGTTGAGGTACGATCTGATCCGGTTGGTGTTATAGGGGGTGCGGCTGCCTACT
>Ga0209347_1005277_pt1 | contig 12455 bp, 11 predicted proteins | sample AutmiccommuBRH23_FD_187382 | JGI IMG/M metagenome (GOLD analysis project Ga0209347, IMG submission 187382) | Deep subsurface microbial communities from Mt. Terri, Switzerland - Autotrophic microbial communities BRH/23 (SPAdes) (version 2) | ecosystem: Environmental > Aquatic > Deep subsurface >...
CGCCCCGGCGGCGGCGACGGCCGCGGAGGCGCTGGCCGCGCTCGCGGCGGCATCCGACGCCGCCGTGGCCGCGCTCCGCACCGGGGCCCTCGGCGCGCTGGACCAGCCGCTTCGTCTCCTCTACGGGTCGGCCGCCTGCCTCGCCCGCGGCCTGCGCGCGCCCGGGCCGGCGCCCGTGCCGGGCGACGCCGAACCCACGCACTTCCAGGCCACGACCGAACAGGCTGCCCTGGCCGTCGCCGTCAGTCACGTGTGGGCGCTGCTCTACGGCCTGGGCGTCGGCCTCGGCCGGTTGCCCGCGTCATCGGAGCTCGAGGAGTACGGGGTGAGCCGGCTGGCGTCGGCGCGGGAGCTGCGCAACGAGCTGCGGTCGCGCCTCAGCGAGCCGCCGCTGCAGCCCGCGTCGTTCGAGCTCCCGACCCCGATGGACTCTCCCGAGGAGATCCGCGAGGGATGGGCGCTGCTGGAGGCAGGGCTGCTGTCCGGCCTGGGCCGGCTGGCGGCCGCCGGCGGCACGGACGCGGCGCACCACCTGGACCTGCTCGTCGCTCAGGGCGACGCCGTGACCGCGCTGGGACGGCCCCTGCCGTTCTGGCCCGGGTGGGCCTGACCGGCAGGCCGCCGCGTCAGCGCGCCTGCCGCAGCACCTCGTCGACGATGTCGCCCACCGGGACCTCGCGCTTGTCGCCGGTGCGGCGGTCGCGGAGTTCCACCACACCGTCGGCCAGACCGCGGCCCACGACCACGATCAGCGGCATGCCCATGATCTCGGCGTCGGCGAACTTGACCCCGGGGCTGGCCTTCCGGTCGTCGAGCAGCACGTCGAGGCCCCGCCCGGAGAGCTCGCCGCCGATGCGCGCGGCCTCGTCGAAGAGCGCCGCGTCCTTGCCTGTGGCGACCACCTGGACCTGGAACGGCGCCAGCGCCAGCGGCCACCGCAGGCCGCGGTCGTCGCAGGTGGCCTCCGCCACGGCCGCGACGGCGCGCGACACGCCGACGCCGTAGGAGCCCATGGTCACCGTGACCAGCTTGCCGTTGCTGTCGAGCACCTTGAGGCCGAGCGATTCGGCGTACTTGCGGCCCAGCTGGAAGATGTGGCCCATCTCGATGCCGCGGGCGAGCGACAGCGGCCCCGAGCCGTCGGGAGCCGGGTCCCCCTCCCGCACCTCGGCGACGTCGAGGATCCCGTCGGGCTCGAAGTCACGACCCGCCGTGACGCCCACCAGGTGGCGGTCCTTCTCGTTGGCGCCGGTGGCCCAGTGCGTGCCGGTCACGACCCGGGGATCGACCAGGTACTCGATGCCGGTGACGGAGTCTTTGCCCAGCACGCGCGTGCCGTCCAGCGAGACCGGGGAGATGTAGCCCACCACGAGCTGCGGGTAGCGGGCGAAGTCCTCGGGGCCGAACACGTCGGCGACCCCGGGCTCCAATGCCGCGGCGAGGCGCTTGACGTCCACCTCGCGGTCGCCGGGCAGGCCCACCGCCAGCGGGCGCTTCGTGCCGTCCGGCGCGGTGACCATGAACAGGACGTTCTTCAGCGTGTCCGCGCCGGTCCAGCCGCGGCTGGGGAGGTCCCGGTTGAGGATCTCGACGACCGCCGAGATGGTGCCGGCGTCCGGGGTCTCCACCACCGACATCGCGGGCGCATCGGCGAGCGGCGGCGACGCCGGGGCGGCGACGCGCACGGCCTCGACGTTGGCGGCGTAGCCCCCGGGCGAGCGCACGAAGGTGTCCTCGCCGTTGTCGGCGACGGCCAGGAACTCTTCTGAGCGCGAGCCGCCCATGGCCCCGGCCATGGCCGACACGATGACGTAGTCGAGGCCGAGGCGCTCGAAGATCCGCTGGTACGCGACCCGGTGCGCCTGGTAGCTGGCCTCCAGGCCGGCGTCGTCGACGTCGAACGAGTAGGAGTCCTTCATGACGAACTCGCGGCCGCGCAGCAGCCCGGCGCGGGGCCGGGCCTCGTCGCGGTACTTGGTCTGGATCTGGTAGAGCGACAGCGGCAGGTCCTTGTACGAGCTGTAGAGGTCCTTGACCATGAGGGTGAACATCTCCTCATGCGTGGGGCCCAGCAGCATGTCCGCGCCCTTGCGGTCCTGCAGGCGGAACAGGGTCTCGCCGTACTCCGTCCAACGCCCGGTCGCCTCGTAGGGCTCGCGGGGCAGCAGCGCGGGGAACCGCACCTCCTGCGCGCCGATGGCGTCCATCTCCTCCCGGACCACCGTCTCGACCTTCTGCAGCACCTTCAGCCCCAGCGGCAGCCACGAGTAGATGCCCGGGGCCGCGCGGCGGATGTAACCCGCGCGCACGAGCCAGCGGTGGCTGGGGACCTCGGCGTCGGCGGGGTCGTCGCGGAGGGTGCGCACGAACAGGCTCGACAGACGGGTGAGCATAGAGGCAGGCCTTTCTACGGGTGACCAGGCACAGCCTAGGGCACCGCTCAGAAGTGGACCGTGGCGAGGGCGCCGACCTCGACGAACCCGAGCCGCTCGTAGGCCCGGATGGCCGGGGTGTTGAAGTCGTTGACGTACAGGCTGATGCGCGGGAAGCGCCGCATGGCCAGCGTCAGCATGCCGCTGAGCGCCGGGGTGCTGAGCCCGCGACCCCGCAGCTCCGGCGTGACCCACACGCCCTGGAGCTGTGCCTGGTCCCCCAGCCTGGGGCCGAGGTCGGCCTTGAAGATGACGCGGCCGTCGTCGTCGACGATGCCGTAGGCGTCGCCGTCGATGAGCCGCTGCATGACGAAGCGCTCGTAGCCGCTGCCGTACTTGAACGGCGAGCTGCCGATCTCGTCGGTGTACATGTGCACGGAGGCGTCGAGGTAGGTCGGGTAGTCGTCGGGGGTGAGGCACCGCACCCGGGGGTCGGCCGGGACGGCGGGCTCGCGGTCGAGGAGCATCAGGGGCTGGCGCGCCCGGACGTTGCTGACGCGGCCCCAGGCGTCCCAGCGCTGGCTGAGCCCGAGGTGGAGGCCGAGCACGGAGATGGCCGGACCGAGGATCGACGAGCAGCGACGAATGGGGCCCAGCTGGCCGACGAACGCCGGCAGCGCGTCGGCGTCGAAACCGGCGACGAAGACCGTGCCGCCGTCGAGCAGGAGCGACGAGATCCGGCCGGCGCGGTCGTAGGCGTAGACGCTGCCGAGGCGGCGCCGGTCGATGCCCAGCGTGGCGATCTTGGAGGCGAGGAACAGGTTCTCCTCGGGGCTGCCCGCGAGGAAGGCCAGCGCCTCCTCCCGGTCCGCGCCGCCCAACGCGCGTACCCGGGAAGCCATGCGCGACAGCTTAAGAGACCGAGACCGCAGGCGTGCCGATCTCGCCCATCTCGGCGGCGAGGCGCTGCGCCTCGATGATCAGGGTCTCGACGATCTCGTCCTCCGGCACCGTCTTGATGACCTCGCCCTTGACGAAGATCTGGCCCTTGCCGTTGCCCGACGCGACACCGAGATCGGCCTCGCGGGCCTCCCCCGGGCCGTTGACGACGCAGCCCATGACGGCCACGCGCAGCGGCGCCTGCATCCCCTCAAGACCCTTGGTCACCTGCTCGGCGAGGGTGTAGACGTCCACCTGGGCGCGACCACAGGAGGGGCAGGACACGATGTCCAGTTTGCGGGGCCGCAGGTTGAGCGACTCGAGGATCTTCAGGCCCACCTTGACCTCCTCGGCCGGCGGCGCCGAGAGCGAGACGCGGATGGTGTCGCCGATGCCCTTGCTCAGCAGCGCCCCGAACGCGACGGAGGACTTGATGGTGCCCTGGAACGCGGGCCCGGCCTCGGTGACGCCGAGGTGCAGCGGGTAGTCGCACTTCTCGCTCAGCATCTCGTACGCGCGCACCATGACGACGGGGTCGTTGTGCTTGACGGAGATCTTGAAGTCGTGGAAGCCGACGTCCTCGAACAGCGACGCCTCCCACAGCGCCGACTCCACGAGCGCCTCGGGCGTCGGGGCGCCGTACTTGGCCAGTAGCCGCTTGTCGAGCGAGCCGGCGTTGACGCCGATGCGCAGCGACACCCCGGCGTCGGAGGCGGCCTTGGCGATCTCGGCGACCTTGTCGTCGAACTGCTTGATGTTGCCGGGGTTCACGCGGACCGCGGCGCAGCCGGCGTCGATGGCCGCGAAGACGTAGCGCGGCTGGAAGTGGATGTCCGCGATGACGGGGATCTGCGACTTCATCGCGATGATGGGCAGCGCGTCGGCGTCGTCCTGGCTGGGCACCGCGACGCGCACGATGTCGCATCCGGTCGCGGTGAGCTCGGCGATCTGCTGCAGCGTGGCGTTGATGTCCGTGGTCTTCGTCGTGGTCATCGACTGGACGCTGATGGGGGCGTCGCCGCCCACCAGGACCTTGCCCACCTTGATCTGGCGGGTTTGGCGGCGGGGGGCGAGAACGGGGGCGGGCGCGGCCGGCATACCGAGGTTCACGGACATGGCGCCAACACTACTAGGTTCGCCCCCGCCGCCCGCGGCCCGGCATCACAGCAGCTGGATGGGCGAGATGAGGTCGGCGAGGATGAGGATCCCGCCGCCGAGCAGCAGGAAGCCGCCGACCACGTAGGTGACCGGGAGCCCCTTCGCGGTGTCGACGGGGCCCGGGTCCGCGCGGCCGGCCACCCGCGCCCCGACGCGCTTGAGCCACTCCCACACCGCGGCGGCGACGTGCCCGCCGTCGAGCGGCAGCAACGGCACCAGGTTGAACAGCGCCAGGAACAGGTTGACCGAGCCGAGCAGCGACAGCCAGCTGGCGACCTTGTCGTCGGCCGCGAGCCGGTCGCTCGCGCCGATCTCCCCCGCGACCCGCGAGGCGCCGACGATCGAGATGGGCGAGTTGATGTCGCGGGGCTGACCGGTGACGAGGTCCGCCGCCACGTTGTAGACGCGCACCGGGAAGCTCGCCAGCGCGACCACCGACTGCCGGGTGAGCTGCCACATCTGCTCCACCGTCTCGGTCACGCCACCGCGCCGCTGCTCGGTGACCGGTGTCACGCCGAGGAAGCCCGCCTCCACCATGCGGGACGGGTCGAGCCGGTCCGGCACGTGGTTGAGGACGGTGGAGACGGTGGGCAGCTCGACCCGCTGCCCGTCGCGCTCGACGACGATGCGGGCCTCCCCCGCCCCGTTGGCGCGGATCAGCTCGCCCACCTCGTCCCAGTCGGCGGGCTCGATGCCGTTGAAGGACACGATGCGGTCACCCTCGCGGATGCCCGCCTCGACCGCGGGGGTGGGCGGGTCGTCGCCGGTGCAGGTGCGCTCCGCGCGGTCCGCCGCGACGACGCACTCCGAGACGGCCGCGACCGTGAGCGTGGGCGTGTAGATCCCGAACGCCGACGTGATGCCGAGGAAGATGAGGAAGGCCAGCAGCAGGTTCATGGCGGGGCCGCCCAGCATGACGACGATCTTCTGCCAGGTCTTCTTCTCGTAGAGCAGCCGGCCGCGGTCCGCGGGGGTGATCTCCTCGTACTCGACGGCGCGTGCCTGGTCCGCCATGCGGGTCAGCCAACCCTCGCGGCCCGTGCGCGGGCCCTGCGGCGGGTACATGCCCATCAACCGCACGTACCCGCCCAGCGGCAGGAGCTTGATGCCGTACTCGGTCTCGCCGCGGCGGGTGGACCACAGGGTGCGCCCGAAGCCGACGAAGTAGCGCGAGACGCGGACGCCGAAGAGCTTGGCGGGGACCAGGTGCCCGATCTCGTGCAGCGCGATCGACGCCATGATGGCCGCGAAGAAGAGGACGGCGAACAGCACCGTCGTGAGGACGGTCATCGGCCGGCCGCCAACTCCGCGGCGCGGGCACGGCCCCAGCCGTCGGCCGCGAGGACCGCGTCCAGGGTGAGGTCGGCGTCGGGAACGTGTCCGTCGGCCAGGTGCTCGTCGACGCAGGCCGCGACGATGTCGGCGATGTCGAGGAAGCCGATCTCACCCGCCCAGAACGCCTCCACGCACGCCTCGTTGGCGGCGTTGAACACCGCGGGCGCGGTGCCGGCGGCCCGACCCGCCGCCCTGGCGATCTCGACGGCGGGGAACGTGGCCGAGTCGAGCGGTTCGAAGGTCCAGGCCGACGCCGTGGACCAGTCGCAGGGGGCGGCGGCGTCGGCGAGCCGGTCCGGCCACGTGAGCGCGATGCCGATGGGCAGGCGCATGTCCGGCGGCGACGCCTGCGCGATGGTCGACCCGTCGTGGAACTCCACCATCGAGTGGACGATCGACTGGGGGTGGACGGTGACGACGATGTCGTCGTAGGCGACGCCGTAGAGCAGCGCCGCCTCGATGAGCTCCAGGCCCTTGTTCACCAGTGTCGCGGAGTTGATGGTGATGACCCGTCCCATGTCCCACGTGGGGTGCGCCATCGCCTGCTGCGGCGTGACGTCAGTGAGCTGGTCGCGCGTCCTGCCGCGGAACGGACCCCCAGAGGCGGTGAGGATGAGCCGGCGCACCTCGTCGGAGCGTCCGGAGCGGAGGGCCTGGGCGAAGGCCGAGTGCTCGGAGTCGACCGCGACGATCTGCCCGGGCCGGGCCGCCTGCGTGACGAGGCGACCGCCGATGACCAGCGACTCCTTGTTGGCCAGCGCGAGCGTCGAGCCGGCCGCGAGCGCGGCCAGCGTGGGCCGCAGGCCCGCGGCACCCGTGATGGCGTTGACGACGACATCGGCTCCCGCCGCCGCGAGCTCGGTCGAGGCGTCCGGTCCCAGCAGCAGCCTCGGCAGCTGGTAGTCGCCCTCGTTCCAGCCGCGCCGGTCCGCCTCGGCGTACAGGGCGCGCTGGAGGTCCTGGGCCGCGCTCGCCCGCGACAGGGCCACCGTCTCGGGCTGGTACTGCACGATCTGGCGGGCGAGGAGCTCGATGTTCCCACCGGAGGCGGACAGCCCGACGACCCGGAACCGGTCCCGCCTGCTGGAGATGACGTCGAGGGTCTGGGTTCCGATCGAGCCGGTGGATCCGAGCAGGACGATGGTGCGCACCGGCCCAGTCTAGGCGGGCCGGCGCGGGCACCCGGTGTGCCAGGATCGAGGCATGCCTCTCGCCTCCACGCCGCCGCCCGGCACCCCCGTCCCGTTCGCCATCACCCGGTGGGCCGCCGCCCACGGCCGACGCGTCGATTCCCTGGTGTGGCGCAACGAGCTCGGCGGCCTCACGGCCCGCCTGGTCGGGCCCGACGAGCAGCCGCTGTACGCCAAGTGGAGCCCGGAGGACCTGCTGCCGGAGGCTGAGCGCCTGTCCTGGCTCGCCAGCCGCTTCCCCTCACCGCGCATGGCCGACTACGAGGAGGTCGACGACGGCTGGCTGATCGTCACGCTCGGGATGCCCGGCGAGTCGGCGGTGGGCAGCGTGGGGATGGCGGACCCGGACCGCGCCGCCGCGGCCATCGGGGAGGGACTCGCGATACTCCACAGCCTCGACCCGACGGACTGCCCGTTCGGCCCCGCCGACTGGATCGGCTACCAGGACGACGTCGACCTCCTCGTCGTCGCCCACGGCGACGCGTGCGCGCCCAACACGCTCATCGACGCCGCCGGCGCGTTCGTCGGCATCGTCGACGTCGGGGACCTCGGCGTCGCCGACCGCTGGGCGGACCTCGCGATCGCGTCCTGGTCGCTGGAGTGGAACTTCGGGCCCGGCCACGAGGACGCGCTCTGGGCCGGATACGGCGAAGCGCCGGACCCAGAACGGATCCGGCGCTATCGCACCCTGTGGGGAAACCCCTGACTCAGACCAGACCGAAGGCCTGCATCGCGGCGGCGACCTTCTCGAAGCCGGCGATGTTGGCCCCGACCACGTAGTCGCCCGGGGCCCCGTACGACTCGGCCGTCTCCGCGCACATGTCGTGGATGTTGCGCATGATCGAGGTCAGGCGCTCCTCCGTGTACTCGAAGCTCCACGAGTCGCGCGACGCGTTCTGCTGCATCTCCAGCGCCGAGGTGGCGACGCCACCCGCGTTGGCGGCCTTGCCCGGGCCGTAGAGGATCTTGGCCTCCTGGAACGCGCGGATGCCCTCGGGGGTGGTGGGCATGTTGGCGCCCTCCGCCACGGCCTTGACGCCGTTGCGGATGAGGGTGGCGGCCTGCTCGCCGTTCAGCTCGTTCTGCGTGGCGCAGGGCAGCGCGACGTCGACGGGGACGTCCCAGATGGAGCCGTTGCTCTGGTAGGTGGCCGACTGTCGCCGATCGGCGTAGTCGCTCACGCGGCCGCGCTCGACCTCCTTGATCTGCTTGAGCAGGTCGAGGTCCACGCCGGCCTCGTCGACGATGTAGCCGGTGGAGTCCGAGAACCCGATGACCGTGCCGCCGAGCTGGTGGACCTTCTCGATTGCGTAGATCGCGACGTTGCCGGACCCGGAGACCGTCACCCGCTTGCCGTCGAACGACTCGCCGCGGGTCTTGAGCATCTCGTCGGCGAACACAACGGTGCCGTAGCCGGTGGCCTCGGTGCGGACGAGCGAGCCGCCCCACGCGATGCCCTTGCCCGTCAGGACGCCGGACTCGTAGCGGTTGGTGATGCGCTTGTACTGACCGAACATGTAGCCGATCTCGCGGCCACCGACGCCGATGTCGCCGGCCGGCACGTCGGTGTACTCACCGAGGTGCCGGTACAGCTCGGTCATGAAGGACTGGCAGAAGCGCATGACCTCGCCGTCGGACTTGCCGCGGGGGTCGAAGTCCGAGCCGCCCTTGCCGCCGCCGATCGGCAGGCCGGTGAGCGAGTTCTTGAAGATCTGCTCGAATCCGAGGAACTTGATGACGCCGAGGTAGACGCTGGGGTGGAACCGCAGGCCGCCCTTGTACGGGCCGAGCGCGGAGTTGAACTCGACGCGGAAGCCGCGGTTGACCTGGACCTCGCCCTTGTCGTCGACCCACGGCACACGGAAGATGATCTGGCGCTCCGGCTCGCAGATGCGCTCGAGGATCTTCGAGTCGATGTATTCGGGGTGCCGGGCGACGACCGGCTCGAGGCTCTCGAAGACCTCACGGACGGCCTGGTGGAACTCGGCCTCCCCAGGGTTACGGGCCACGACGCTCTGGAAGATGCTTTCCAGTTTCTGTTCCATCAGTACTCCTTCGACGGTGGACGCATAGCGGCTCGATTGTAACGACGCCGCGTCGGACATGTTTCGACGGGTCCACCGATGCTCACTCGCGGACGGTGGCCGCCAACTGCCCGCAGGCGCCGTCGATCTCGGATCCGCGGGTGTCGCGCAGGGTCACCGGCACCCCGCGACGCTCGAGCGTCTGCATGAAGGCGCGCTCGTCCGCCTTCCGCGATGCGGTCCACTTCGACCCGGGGGTCGGGTTCAGCGGGATGAGGTTGACGTGGACCCAGCCCCAGTCCCCGCGCTTCTTCAGCACCTGGGCGAGGAGTTCGGCGCGCTGCACCTGGTCGTTGATGTCGCGCATCATGGCGTACTCGATGGAGACGCGCCGCTTCGTGACCCGCGCATACTCCCAGGCCGCGTCGACGACCTCGCCGACCTTCCAGCGCGTGTTGATCGGCACGATCTCGTCGCGGAGCTCGTCGTCGGGCGCGTGCAGGGAGACGGCGAGCGTCAGCGGGAGGCCCTCGGTGGTGAGCTGCTGGATCTTCGGCACCAGGCCCACCGTCGACACGGTGATGCCGCGGGCGCTCATGCCGAACCCCTCGGGGGTGGGCGCCAGCAGGGTGCGGATGGCGCCCATGACCGCCTTGTAGTTGGCCAGGGGCTCCCCCATGCCCATGAACACGATGTTGTTGAGCCGCCCGGAGGCGCCCGGCACGACGCCGGAGGCGAGCATCTGGTTGGCGGCCAGCGCCTGGATGGTGATCTCCGCCTGGCTGAGGTTGCGCTGCAGGCCGCCCTGCCCGGTGGCGCAGAACGGGCAGGCCATACCGCAGCCCGCCTGCGAGGAGATGCACAGGGTGGAACGGCCCGGGTAGCGCATGAGGACCGACTCCAGCAGCGAGCCGTCGTGCAGCCGCCACAGGGTCTTGACGGTGGCCCCGGCGTCGGCCGTGCGCTGCGTGACCTGCTCGAGCAGGCGCGGGAAGAGCTGGGCGCCCAGGTCGTCGCGGATCGCCGCCGGGAGGTCCGTGAAGCGCTCGACGTCGTCCTCGAGCCGGTCGAAGACGTGCCGCGAGATCTGGTCGGCGCGGAACCGCGGCAGCCCCAGCCGCTGCGTCGCGTCGACGCGCTCGTCCGGCGTGAGATCGAGCCAGTGCTTCGGCGCCTTGCCCCGCAGGGGCGCGTCGAAGACGAGGGGCAGCTGGGTTCCGGTCATGGGGTCCTTCGCGTGGAGAGTCACCCGCCGAGGGCGAGATGGAGCACGAGCCACCCCATCGGGAACGCGACGAGCATCGAGTCCAGCCGGTCCATGACCCCGCCGTGGCCGGGGAGGAAGTTCGACATGTCCTTGAGCCCGGCGTCGCGCTTGATGAGCGACTCGACGAGGTCGCCGATGGTGGCGGCGAGACTCACCAGGATACCCAGCGGGATCCCGACCCACCAAGGCCCGTCGAGCAGGAACGCGACGGCGGCCACCGCGAAGCCCGTGGCGACGGTCACACCGCCGGCCAGTCCCTCCCACGTCTTGCCGGGGCTGATCTCGGGGGCGAGCTTGTGGCGGCCGAGCAGCGATCCGACGGCGTAGGCGCCGGTGTCGGCCGCGATGACGATGACGATGACCGTGAGGACGCGCAGCTGGCCCGCCGGGGCCGTCATGAGCAGCGGCACGAACATGCCGAGCATCGGCATGTAGGCGATGAGCAGCGAGCTGGCCGCGATGTCGCGGATGAAGCCCTCACGGCCCCGGAGGAGCCGTGCGCCCAGGGCGGCGATCATCGTCGCGCCGAGGCAGATGATGACGAACGCCGTCGGGGTGACGCGCAGCTCGGTGACCGCCGCCAGGTATCCACCGACCACGCTGACCGCGGTGCCGATGGCGATGGGGACGATCTCGGCGCGCATCCCCTTGCGCAGGAGCGCGCCGTGGACCTCGACGGCAGCGGCCGTCAGCGCGACGGCGACCAGCAGGATGAACAGCCACGGGAACCAGATGAGGCCCACCGCGAACGGGACGAACAGCGCGATGCCCACCCCGATGGCGACGGGGAGATCCCGTCCGGCCTTCGAGGCGGGCGTCGTCGCTGCCTGTCCCGTCATCAGACCTCGAGGAGCTCGGCTTCCTTGTGCTTGAACAGCTCGTCGATGCTCTCGACGAACTTCTTGGTGCTCGCATCGAGCGCCTTCTCGGCGCGGGAGAGGTCGTCCTCGCCGATCTCGCCGTCCTTCTGGAGCTTCTTCAGCTGGTCGATGGAGTGACGGCGCACGTTGCGCACGGCCACGCGCGCGTCCTCGGCCTTCGACTTGGCCATCTTGATGTATTCCTTGCGGCGCTCCTCGGTGAGCTGCGGCATGACGACGCGCACCGCGTTGCCGTCGTTGCTGGGGTTGACGCCGAGGTCCGCGTCGCGGATGGCCTTCTCGATGGCGCCGATGGCGCTGCGGTCGAAGGGCGTGATGATCATCGACCGGGGATCCGGCGACGTGAACGTCGCCAGCTGCTGCAGCGGGGTCGGGGCGCCGTAGTAGTCAGCGGTGATCTTGTTGAACATCTGGGGGTGGGCCCGGCCGGTGCGGATCGTGGCGAGATCCTCACGCGCGTGGTCCACCGCGTGCTGCATCTTGGTCGAGGCTTCCTTCTGGACGTCGGCGATCATGTGTGCTCCTGTGATTCTCGGTGGGACTATCGCGAGACGAGGGTTCCGATGGGCTCGCCGGCCACGACGCGCCCGATGTTGCCCGGGGTGGAAAGGTTGAAAAACACGATGTTGAGGTTGTTGTCGCGGGCCAGCGAGATGGCGGTGGCGTCGGCGACCTTCAGGTCCTCGGTGAGGAACTGGTCGTAGGTGAGGTGGTCGAACTTCGTGGCCTCGGGGTGGAGCTGCGGGTCCTTGTTGTAGACGCCGTCGACGCCCTGCTTGCCCATGAGGAGCACCTCGGCCCCGATCTCGAGCGCACGCTGCGCCGCGACGGTGTCGGTGGAGAAGTACGGCATGCCGGACCCGGCGCCGAAGATCACGAGCCGCCCCTTCTCGAGGTGCCGCTCGGCGCGCCGCGGGATGTAGGGCTCGGCGACCTGGGCCATGTTGATGGCCGACTGGACACGGGTCTCGATGCCGGCCTTCTCACAGAAGTCCTGCAACGCGATGCTGTTCATGACGGTGCCCAGCATGCCCATGTAGTCGGCCCGGTCGCGGGCCATGCCGTTCTGGGACAGCTCCGCGCCGCGGAAGTAGTTCCCGCCGCCGACGACGACGGCGACCTGGGTCCCGCCCCGCACGACCTCCGCGATCTCGGCGGCGATCGCCGACACCACCGTGGGGTCGACTCCGAGCTTCCCGCCGCCGAACACCTCGCCCGACAGCTTCAACAGCACCCGATGGTATGCCACGTGACTCCTCGACTCCGACCGATCCGAACATGGACGTGCG
>Ga0209347_1005278_pt1 | contig 12455 bp, 7 predicted proteins | sample AutmiccommuBRH23_FD_187382 | JGI IMG/M metagenome (GOLD analysis project Ga0209347, IMG submission 187382) | Deep subsurface microbial communities from Mt. Terri, Switzerland - Autotrophic microbial communities BRH/23 (SPAdes) (version 2) | ecosystem: Environmental > Aquatic > Deep subsurface >...
AAATCTCTGAGACAGCCATTGAACTGGCCAGAAAAAGGGTTGGAGACAATATAAAAGTGTATCATGGATCTGTCAGCTCGATGCCTTTTGACCGGATATCATACGATGGGATCTTTTGCTATGCCCTACTCCACCTGTTGAATGCGAATGATCGGCTGAAACTGATCCAGGATTGCTACCATCAACTGAAGCCCGATGGATGGATGGTGTTCGTCACACTCTCGAAAAAAGACAAGAGATACGGACAGGGAATTGAAACAAGCAAAGATACATTTGAAACGAGGCATGGTGTCACACTGTTTTTTTATGACACGGAATCGGTGAAAGAAGATTTTGGTGATTGCGGCCTGATGGAGACGACGGAAATCATTGAGCCTGCAAAGGCTCAGGGGGAGAAACCCACCCAACAATTTCTCTATATTATCTGTAAAAAATAAACCGCCCATCTGGCAGGGTCATGCACCCGAACAGGTGAAGGTGATGAAAGAAGGTCTCGCGAAGCTGGTTGAGCAAGGTATGGAAGCAATAGAAGATGAAAGCATATGAGAAGAATCATTCTGGATCTGGCAGTATCACTTGATGGGTATATTGAAGGCCCCCGTGGTGAAACAGACTGGTGCATCATGGACGAGGATATGAACTTTGATGGCTTCCTGGCAACCATCGACACGCTATTCTACGGGAGAGTGAGTTATGATGCCTGGGGTAATTTCCATCCCGATACCAATGCAGGCGAGACAGAGTTGAAACTATGGCAGGCTGTTCATTCGAAAAAGAAATATGTGTTTTCAAGCCGTTACAGGGCAGATGAGCGGGCTATATTTATCAGCTCTAATCTGGCAGAGAAGGTGGCTGAGATCAAAAATGAAGAAGGCAGGGACATATGGCTTTACGGCGGCGCAAGTCTGATTAAATCCTTTATACAATCAGATCTTATAGACATATACCGTATTTCCGTCCACCCGATTGTGCTGGGAAGCGGGAAGCCCTTGTTTGAGAATCCGGGGCATAGAATCAACCTGAAACTGATCGAAGTTAACCGGTTCAGATCGGGTGTCGTGCAACTGATCTATACAAAATAGGTAACCCGATATTCCTTCAGGTAATTACCTGAAAAAAAGAGGTGATTAATGCATCCTTTTCGAAATAAATAACTAAACTTGCATTTGTAATTCTATTCGACAGATAAACACGCTTACAACCTGATGCAACGGATCAGGGTATTCGTATGATAAACACACAACTGCATCATCTGGAGCTCTTAAGACAACGTAAATCAAATGCAAAAACGCTGTTATTTCTTACTGATTAGTATAGTGCTCTTATCGTGCACTACCGCGAGCAGGGATAAATCATCTCTCCCGGTGGAAACAAATGAATCGGTCATTTTGCCGAATCAGGATATTGCACTACAATTTATCAATGCTTATACCGAATGGATAACGCAAAACCCCGATTCTGTGGATGTGTGGATTATACGCAGCCCTCTGGTTACAGATCAATTTAAGTCAGCTTACAAAAATCTCAAGGATTCAGCATTGCAGGCGGCTCCTGAAATAGGTTTGGGATTTGACCCGATTCTTGATGCGCAGGATTATCCCGACAAAGGATTTGAAATTATACATCGCGATAGCACCAGCGAATTTGTCACTGTCAGAGGCATTGATTGGCCGGAATTTTTGTTGGTCCTCAAGCTGGCGAATCATGAAAACAAATGGCAGGTAGATGGATCGGGTGTGATCAACATGCCTGAAAACAGGAGAGCTGACAGGTAATTATATCAAACAAACTGAATCCAGTCGCTGTTTTCCTGATAATCATCCACGACTGAGGATTTGTCATCATATGAAAAGCCGGCCATCAGCTTCGAAATATCCTGCAGCAACAGGGTGATGGCTCCTTCCGTCAAGTCCTTGCGGAAACCTTTCTCTGCCAGATCCAGCACCTGATTCAGGGAGATGATGCGCCCGATCACTTTCCCCATTTCCACCGTCTTACGTTGTGACATCTCCATATCCAGATTGAAACTCATCAGATCTTTCACATAATCTGCCGCCTTGCCGGTCAGATCGTAACCCTTCAGAAATCGGAAAACATGCTGCTCTTTGGCTCGTTTCATCAATTTCATCAACCCTTCCGTGATCTGGGCATACAGGATATCATTCGACCCCTCGAAGATCTGAAAAGGACGACTGTCCATGGTAGCACGACCAACAATGTGATTCTGCTTGTAGGATTTGGCCCCTATCAGCTGCATGGCCGATTGGGCTGCCTCCTGCATCAGGTCGGTGATCACACTTTTCACTGCATTGGCTTCCAGACCATGCGGCGCCATATCTCTCTCGAAGCTCACCTTGTCGCTACTGTTGACGCACATGGCCGTGCAGACGGTATAGGATGCCTGAAGTCGTGATAACCGGTGCTGCACCTGGTCGTAAGTCAAAAGACTGCGGCCACCCACAAAGCGCTGCCGGCAATGCGCCATGGCTTCATCGAGCATGCGTTGAATGAACCCCATACCCATTCCCGGGAACTGCATCCTGCTGCCATGGAGCAAGTCGAGCATCATCCTGATGCCGGTGGTATGCGGTTGCAGCCTGTGCGTGGCAGGTACTTCCAGATCGATCCGGTTTTGACCGTAAGGAATGGAATATAACCCCAGTGTCTTGAATATTTCTTCAACGACTATTCCTTGCCCCGGGGCGTTGATATCCACCAGGAAAAAATCAATATCCCTCTCCAGATCGCCTCTGTTGCCTTGCTGCCGTGCCGTCATCAACCAGTAGTCTGCCCAGCCGGTTAATCCGGCCCAATGCTTGGTGCCTTTCAAATGATACGTACCCTCTTTTTCCGTGTACCAGGTATGCATGTTCAATGCATCACTGCCAAAGCCGGGCTCGGTGATCATGAGCCCCCCCATGGCCTGTTCTTTGATAAACCTGCTGAACACGGGTGCTTTCATCTCTTCCTGCCCATACTTGGCGAAAGGCTGTAAAAACAAGGCAGCGTTGATCCCAAAGGTCAGACACAGCGCCAGCGATTCGTAGGAAGCGGTAGCCAGCAACTGAAGAATCTCGTGCGTGAATGCGCCACGGCCGCCATACTCTTTCCTGATACAGACCGAGAGCGGGTTGACTGACATGATCTCCTGCAGCACAAAAGGGGGCAGGCCCCGCTCCGTCTCCATCTGGTCTATACTGGCCCGGTCATGAAAGACCAGCTCCATCTTGGTTTTCAAATCATTCATCAGTGCTGCTAAAGGCCTGATATTGCCCTTGTCGTTCTGATGAAGGGAGGATATATCGGATTGTGTGTAAGACATAAGAAAATCAATTAAACAATAAATATAGCCGGTTACAACCCGCTACTATAGGTAAACAATTTCAAATGATTAAAGTTGAGAGGATAAAAATTACGATCAAAAAGCCGTGATTGAGGAAAGTTTATTTATTTTTGCAATATGATTTGATGAATCAACGTGTTGGATTACTCTATTACCATCGCATGAAAAAAATAAACCTCATTCTATTTGGTTGCATACTCGCTCATGTCATCAATGCACAGGAACCGATATCGGTCACTGATTCTGTGGCGTATCGGCTGCAGCAACAGCTAGTGGCTTATCCGCAGGAGAAGATCTACGTGCAGACGGACAAGGCGGGGTACCTCTCGGGCGAACGGATCTGGTTCCGCGCACACATGGTGGATGCACTTACCCATCAGCCTGTTTTCATGAGCCGTTACATCTATGTGGAGCTGATCAGCCCGCTCGATGACCTGGTCCGACGGGTGAAGATACGACCCGACAGCACCGGTGCTTATGCCGGTTATATCGACCTGGAGGATGACCTTGTCCAGGGTGCCTATACCCTGCGGGCTTACACGCAGTTCATGCGCAACAGGGGTGAAGATTTTTTCTTCCGCAGGTTCATACAGGTGCTCGACCCGTTTTCATTGCAGCTGGAGCCACTGGTGACATTCGATGTGGAGAAAAATGACGTGCAGCTGTCACTACAATTCCTCGACAGGCAACTGAACGACACGATCATGCCCGAGGTGGTCACCAGTAAGATCGGATACAATGCGATCAAGACACTCAAGCCCGGGAAAGACGGGGTGTATCATCTCGATGTAAGGTTGTCGGAAAAGGATAAAAACAGGACACTGCTCCTGGGACTCATCTACAAAGGCAGGAAATATAACCGGTACTACACGGTTCCCCGTGATCAGGCGGAATATGACGTGCAGTTTTTCCCCGAGGGTGGTTACATCATCCCCGGCATCATTACGCAGGTAGCCTTCAAGGCGCTGAACACCGATGGACTGGGCACGCAGATAACGGGGACACTGTATGACTCGGCGGATCGTGAAATACTCACGTTCAGAAGCCTGCATCTGGGCATGGGCCTCTTTCATTTTATTCCTTCCGGGAATGAGACGTACCATGTGATCTGCCGGAACGAAGCCGGCACCTCCCGGCGTTTCGCGTTGCCGGCACCGCAGCCCGCCGCCCATGTCATTACTGCCCGCAATGCGGGAAGCCAGCTGCGAATCACGCACAGCAGAGGGAAGGAGGCGCCGCGGGATACGGTGTCGCTGCTGATTCACCACAAAGGGCTGGTACTGTTTCATGAACCGTGGAATCCGGGAAAAGAGATGTACAGCATCGCAAACAAGGACTTGCCGACCGGTGTGCTGAATATCCTATTACTGAATGCAAGGCGGGAGGTGCTGAGCGAGCGGCTTCTTTTCAACCTGAACGGGGATGAGTTTGCCCGCCTGGAGGCCGACACGCCCAAACCCGCCTACCAACGCAGGGAACATATCACGATCGCGCTTAAGCTGACCGGACCGGATCTGACACCCTCCACCGGAAATATCGCGGTGTCGGTGACCGATAAGGAAGCGGTTGTCACCGACAGTACGACGAATATCATCAGCACATTCCTATTGTCGTCGGAGCTGAAGGGAACGATCGAGTCCCAGGCGTCCTACTTCCAGGACGGGCAGGTGAACAGGTATGCCCTCGACGCGCTGATGCTCACGCAGGGATGGAGAAGGTACGATATCCCAGCTGTCCTGCAGGGCAGGATCGCCACGCCTGATGATTTTGCACCCGAGCTGGCGCAGAAGGTGACGGGAAAAGCCGACGGCGTCTTCGGATCACTGAAAGAGGGACAGATCAGTCTGATGGCGCGGCTCGACACGCTGGTCAGCACACAGGCCACACAGGCGGATGAGCGGGGCCGCTTCGCATTCGATGTGGAGTATCCGGAGGGAACCACCATCCTGGTACAGTCACGAAGTAAGAAAGGCGGATCATTCAATGTGATCAGCCTCGACCAGGAGACATTCCCCGCCCTTCAGGGTGCTGCCCTGCCGGTGAGAGCGGAGGCTGTCAACCGGCACAATACGGACCAGGATCCTTATCTGCAGATTGCCAATGAGGACTACACCCAGAAAAACGGCATCCGCACCATTATGCTTGACGAGTTCACCGTCACCGCGCAAAGCCTGGAGAAGTACAAGGAGTCGCCATTTTACTCACCCATCAACGCCACGGGTGTGCAAACAGCTGACGACATAGAGAAGATGCGCGTCTCCAGCCTGCGGTCGTTGCTCCAGCGCCAGCCGGGGATCCTCATCAGGGGTGACGTGGTGACCACCACCCGCTCTGAGATGCCGGTGCTGTTTGTGATCGACAACATGAACTTCGAAGATTTCTCGGGGCGACTGGATGACATTGATGTCTCTTCCATTGAGAGCCTCTTCGTGCTGAAAGACAACACCTCCATGCCGGGTTATTATCCCGGCACCAGTGGTGCGGTGGTGATCACCACGAAGATAGGCGGATACCAGGGCTCATCGCGCCGTCCTCCCAGCATCGATGATATCCTCCCACTCGGTTATCAGCAGGCTGCCCTCTTCTATGCTCCTGCCTACGAAACGCCGGAACAGTCTGATTCTCCGGTACCGGACCTGCGCACCACCCTCTTCTGGAAACCCAATGTGCAGCTCTCCCCACAGGGCGAGGCAGTGATCGATTTCTATGCGGCCGATACACCGGGCGTCTATCAGGTCATTGGGGAGGGGGTCAACCTCAACGGCAAGCTGATACACCTGACCAAAGAGATCACCGTGGAAGACGGCAACACGCGATGAAAGTGATGGCAGCCGGACAAGAGAGACATTCATACCGGCTGCCGCAGCGTATCATAGCTCCCTGACCCTGATATTTCTGAATTGGAGCACTGAGTTGTGTCCCAGAAAGACGATGTGTCCCTTCTGATACAACAGTGTCCGGGGGATCTTATCCTCCGGCACATCCTTGAGTACTTCCCGGATATCCGTATCCAGGATGGTGGTGCCGTTTAACCGGATGGTTATGTGACTGCCCCGGGCAATCACCTCCTGGTAATTCCATTCTCCTGTCGGTTTCAGGAATCCTCTTTTTGCGGGCACCCAGCCGTAGAGGGATCCGTGGTACTGGTATGGCTTCAGGTTGGCATACTCGGGTGCCGGGTTATCGAGTATCTGCAACTCCATGCCGTCGTAACCGCTTGCCGTTGTCACCATCTTATGCCTCAGCCCAAGCCCGCTGTTGGCCCCGGGTGTGAGCAGGAACTCAAAGCGGAGGATGAAATCACCATACTCCTTTTTGCTGTATAGATTACCGTGACCGCCACCGGAAGGACGCATGACGATGCACCCGTCTTCCACGAAATATTCGTTGGTATGGCTTGTCCATTGAGACAGATCTGTCCCGTCGAACAGTATCTCATAACCCTCTGTCCTCTCCTGACTCGACAGGTTGTAACTGTCGGTACGGCTACCCGGGTGGATGGATGAACAGCCTGTCAGGGCTGCCAGCAGGGCGATCAGTATATATTGTTTCCTGGTCTTCATGGTTATGCTTTTTGAATGGTTAGTTTTTCTGCGTCCCAGTAAACAGCCTGGTTACGCTGACAGCTCTCATTGCTCAACAGCGCCGGCGCACTCGCCCGGACACCGAAAAGCACATCCGCGGTCAGGGGGGTATTGTTCCGGATACCCTGAAAGAAGTTCAGGAAATGATGATGGTGTCCTCCCCTATAGCCCTCCACGGCCCGATAGATATATTCACGGGGTGTGATGCGCTGTGCCTGACCGATATATTCCCCCACCTGGTCCTGTATGGCTGCCTTTCCCTCCTCCAGATCATAGGTTGTTCTCAGGGTCACTTCATTCCATCCTACCTCCAGCGTGCCCAGCGAGCCGGTGATCACAAAGTGGGTGCTTCCCCATTTTTTGGAAATACCATCCACATAATTGGCACCCAGGGAGAGCGTGAAGGCTCCGGTGTTGTTTCTGTCGGGATAATCAAGGTAACCGAGCATGATGTCGGGGGTGTCACGCGACCCGTCAGTATAGTGGTGTATGCCACCCGTGGTATATACCTTGTCGGGTCCCATGGCATCCATGATGTAATGCACGCTGGCGATGACATGGACAAACAGGTCCCCGGCGATGGTCGTGCCATAGTCCTTCCAGTTGCGCCAGGCGAGGAAGCGCTGGGCATCGAAAGCCCTCCCGGGTGCGTTGCCGAGGAAGCGTTCCCACCAGATGGTCTGCGGGGTGGCATCGTCAGGGGCGACAAAAGAGTGTAGCCTGCCGGGTGCACCGGTAAACTGACCGTCGATGCGGTTTACTTTGCCGATGATGCCGTTTTGAATCAATACCCTGGCCACCTTGTTGCCCACAGAGGCCATCCCCTGGCTGCCTATCTGGAAAAACGACTGATTCCTGTCACGCGCCTCTATCAGTTTTCGCCCTTCTTTCAGTTGATGGATGACGGGTTTCTCGCAATAGACATGTTTTCCCGCGTTCATCGCCTCGATGGCAATAGGCTGATGCCAGTGATCGGGCGTGGCGATGATCACCGCATCCACCTGCTTCATCGCCAGTATCTCACGGTAATCCTTCGTAAGGAAAAGGTCATTGCCCCATTGACTCTTTGCCTCTTCCAGGCGCCTGTCGTAGAGGTCACAGACGCCAACCAGCCTCACGCCCTCCACAGATAAAGCCGTTCTTGTATCGGAGGTTCCCATCCCACCCTTGCCGATCAGCGCGATCTGAATCGAGGAATTAGCATTGATCGCAGCCTTGCCTGAGCGGATAAAATCTTTCGGCGATGAGAACAGGGACGATGTGTAAAGGCTCGCTGTCCCCAGTGCCATGTTTCTGATAAATTTTCTTCTTGTTGTCTGCATGTTCATCAAGTTTTTGTATTCGGTTAATGAAAATAAATTCACGTAGTATCGGTAATACGGTCCATTGAAAGCTCATTGGAATCCGTGTTTAAAAAAGATGCCTCGCTGCTTCGACAGATAAAACCGGAGAGCCGGATAACCGGGTTAGTTCCCTTATTGCCGCAGAAACAGAAAGAGGGCAGAACACACCGTGTGACACCCTCTTTCATGTTTTGTTGATTAGTAGCCAGGGTTCTGAACGAGTCCCGGTTCCACTTTCAGACTGTTCTCATGGAACGGCCATAAATAATTGTGGGGCTTGAACGATCGGTCTTCCACCTTCAACGTCTCCCTGCGTCCGTCAACGATTCTCACATGTCCTTCGGCCGGTTTGTTCAAGACAGTCTCGGCAGTCCTCCAGCGGATGATATCATCATAGCGCTGTCCTTCGGCAGCCAGCTCCAGCCTTCGCTCATTCCGGATCAGGTCAATCCACTGCTGCTGCGTGTAGGCGGCATAGGCCGGCAGGGTGACATCTGCAAAGGTCATGTCCAGGCCGGCTCTCCTTCTGATATCATTGATGCATTTCTTGGTCAGGTCATCTACCTGGTTCAGCATGATTTTGGCCTCTGCATAGGTCAACAGCACCTCGGCATAACGCAGCAAGGGAAAATCCATGTTGCCGCCACTCTTGAAAGCATCCGTTTCATCCACGAATTTCTTGAACCAGTATCCGGTTCTGCTGGCTCTCAACTTTTCATAGTACATGGGTGAATTCTCATTGTAGATATCAATCTGTTCGCCATAAAAATTATCTCCATGTCCCATGATCGATGCACTGTAACGCGGATCCCTGTTCAGCGAGGGATTCAGTTCATACTCTTCCTTTGAGTGCAACGGACAGTTATCAATCGTCCTTCCCTGGGCTGTCCAGTAGGCATCGACCAGGGCTTTGGTAGGTACCACATACGACTGTCCGCTACCGGTCCTGTAGTGAGGTCCCAGATGCTGGAACGACTGGGTGGCACTGTTGCCGTGACTGGCCATATCAAACCACATGATGAACTCATCGTTCGATTTAGCCGCTTTGTAGTTGAACAGGTCGCTGTAGACCGGATGAAGCGTGTATTTCTTACTGTCCATCACCTCCTTCGCCAGTTTGGCTGCCAGTTCATACCGGCCGTTGTACAGGGCATAACGCATGGTGAGCGCCTTGAATGAATATCTGTTGAACATATACTTGTCGGAGGTGTACTCATCAGCCGGCAGTTTAGCGGCGATCTCATCAGCCAGGGGAAACAGGGTATTGAGGATCTCTTCCTTGGGCGTGGCCGGTTGGCGGGCTGTTTCCAGGTTGGCCGGCTCCAGCACGAAAGGTACGTTGGCCCATCGCATGGTCAGCCTGAAATAGTGCCACACCCTCAATGCTTCCAGAATGCCCTGGTACTTGTCCCTGACACTTTCATCCTCCACATAGGGCACATCGGTGTTGGCGATGAACGTATTCAGACGCCCCAGATGTTTCATGTATAATTCATAATAATAGAGGAAATCGGCGGTGTTACTGTTGAAGTTGCCATTGGCTATGTTCTGATGCCTGTCGCCTTCGAGACGGCTATAGGCATTGTCCGACTTCCCTTCATCCATGTAAAAGATGATTCCTCTCGTCGTAGGATGCGTGAAGACATCCAGATAACTACTGTACACCACTCTTCGTAAATCCTCCTCCGTGTTGAAAAACTCAACAAAGGAGGTAGCGGTAGGGTCTCTTTTATCCAGAAAATCGCTGCATCCACTGATCGTGAACAGGATCAAAAATAAATATATAATTTTTTTCATCGTTGTATCGTTTAAATTTTAAAATAATGTTACCTGGAAACCCACACTGTATGTGGACATTCTGGGGTATGCCCCGTTACCGCCATCCCGTTCCGGCTCCAGTCCTTCCCAGTTGGTGAAGGTCAGGAAATCCTGGGCGTTGAAGTAAACACGAAGGTTTCGGATGCTTTTACTTACCCTGGGTATGGTATACCCTACCTGAAGTGATTTGATACGGAAGAAAGAGGCATCACTCAACCATACATCACTCAGGTAGGTATTCGTGCTGGATCCTGTCCATACACGCGGGAACCGGCTGTCCGGCGTCTCCGGTGTCCACCGGTTGTCGGCATAATACTGACGGGGAGCCCCCAGATTGTTGCTTCCACCATCCACATATACAGGGAATCCTTCCTGACCGCCCAACCTGCCGACTCTCTTGCCTACACCCTGGCCCAGCATGCTGAAGTCCCACTGCCGGTAACGCATGTCAAGCATCAGCGAATAGTTGAAGTGAGGTGCCGTGTCACCCAAAAAGACCCTGTCGGCATCATTCAGGATGCCATCTCCGTTTTGATCGACATATCTGATGTCGCCGGGCAGTGTGTTCGGGAATTTGGCTTCTGTGGCATCGATCTCTCCCTGGTTCTGGAAATAACCGTCAGTTCTGAAACCATAATAGTTGTTGATGGGTATACCGCGGAACCAGATACGGTCGTTGGTGCCCTTGAAGATCAACGTATCCGTGGGGTTATACCCCGCTTTAAGGACCTGATTATCATTGTCGAACAACATGCCCCCGATACTGTAGGAGAAGTCATCGATCTGATCTGCCCATTTGGCCGAAACTTCCCATCCCTTGTTCTCAACCTCACCGATATTCACCGAGGAGGTCAGATAGTAAGAGCCGGTCAGCGGCGGCACCGGGAAATCGGAATAGATCAGGTCAAACGAGTGCTTCTTGTAGATATCGGCGGTCACTGTCAGCCGGTTTTTCAACATACCCAGATCAACACCCAGGTTCCACTGGTTCTGTTTCTCCCATGTGAAATCGGGATTGGGGACACGCATGGTCCATCCCCAGGTGTTGACCACCTCCTGCCAGAGGTAGGGATCCACATTCTCGTTACCTATCCTGCCCCAGGAAGCCCTGAATTTAAGGTTGCTGATCGCTCCCGACTCCTTCAGCGGGCTCATGAATGCTTCATTGTGCGCGTTCCAGCCGAAAGAGGCAGACGGGAAGAAACCCCACTGCTGTCCGGGTGCGAACTTACTGCTGCCATCACTTCTGACCGTTGTCTCCAGCAGGTATCTGTTGTCAAAGGAGTAATTAAACTTAGCGAAGAACGATGCTTTGGTGATCTCCCTGTAATCGGTGAAGATATAAGACATCACTTCCGACCCGCCAACCGCGTAGAGTTTATCCTTACCACCCCGGAACTCTTTCTCAAAATTCAGCAGCGCCCGGCCGGTCAGCTGACTCTGGCTCACAGCCTGTTCAGCGCCTATGTCGTTGGACCAGGTGGTCACCGGTTTACCGTCACCATCAAAAAACTTGTGGGTCAATCGTCTCCATTTGCTGGCCGATTTATCGATCATATAGGATACATTGCCCTCGAAATTGAGGTCATCGGTGATATAATAACGCGGCCTGAGGTTGATGGTGCTTTTATCGTACATATAGTTCCAGGTACCTCCGTGTTCGATGAATGCCACCGGGTTCATATCGTTATGCAGCATGTAATGATCTTCGATTTCGGTATCCTCATAAAAGACGGCCTGGGTGGGATTCATTCTCCAGGCTGTCTGGTATAATCCGTGTCCGTCGTTGTTTCTGCGCAACCGGTCCACCTTCAGACGGTGTGCATAGAAGTCGGCCAACAGGATGAAACGGTCGGCAATGTTGATGTTGGTGTTAAAGCGGGCGCTGAACTTGTCGGAACCTTCTATCTTGTTCACCCCGTTCTCCTCCACGTAGCCGAGCATCAGGTTAAAGGTACCTACCCCACCCCCACCGGATATGCTCGCGGTGGTATTGTAGGAAGTGGCCTGTCTTTCCATGATCTCCTTCACCCAATCGGTGTTGGGAGTCGCACCCTCCTGGGCCAGCCTGATATCATCATCGGTATAGATCAGCGGCTGTCCCTGAATGGTGTTTGCCTCGTTACGGAGACGCATGAAGTCGGCCGAATTGACGAACTCAGGCAGGTTGAGCGGATTCTGAATGGCAAACCATGAGTTGACATTCACCTTGAACTGCCCCGTGTTCCCGCGGTGTGTCTCAATGATGATCACACCGTTGGCTCCACGGGAACCGTACATGGATGCCGCAGCGGCATCCTTCAGGATGTTGATGCTCTTGATCTGATTGGGATCCACGTCGGTGAGCGGCTGTTCCATCCCATCCAC
>Ga0209347_1005279_pt1 | contig 12453 bp, 8 predicted proteins | sample AutmiccommuBRH23_FD_187382 | JGI IMG/M metagenome (GOLD analysis project Ga0209347, IMG submission 187382) | Deep subsurface microbial communities from Mt. Terri, Switzerland - Autotrophic microbial communities BRH/23 (SPAdes) (version 2) | ecosystem: Environmental > Aquatic > Deep subsurface >...
TTCCGAGAAGAGCACCGCCGTATTGATCAAAGCCAGGTGTGAATATGCCTGGGGAAAGTTGCCGAGTTGTCTTTTTGTCATGAAATCGAGGTCCTCGCTATAGAGTCCTACATGATTGGAATAGGAGATCATTTTCTCAAAGATCTCACGCGCCTCCTCCCGCTCCCCTATCATAAAGAGTGCTTCAATAAGCCAGAAAGTACAGATGGTGAATGAAGAGGTGGGTACGCCAAAATCATCTTCGGCCTTGTAGCGGTACATCAACCCTTCGTGGTAGAGATGCTCCCTGATGGCTTTTACTGTTTTCACATAGCGTTCGTCATCAGGTGCAATAAAATCATAAAACTGCATAAGAAGCAGTGAGGAGTCGTAATCCCTGTTTTCATATGCCTGCGTGAAGCATTGCAACTCTTCATTCCACCCTTTCTCGTGCACCTCCGTCTTGATGATGTTGGCCTCATCACGCCATCTCTCAGCATAACTGTCTCTGTGCAGCAGCTCAGCAATAAGCGATGCCCTGTCGATGGCCACCCAGCTCATCACCTTCGAGAAAACAAAATGCATCTCTTTGGTACGGAACTCCCAGATGCTCCTGTCGGGCTTCCTCCATGCCAGCATCACGGATCGAACCATATTCTTCACTATCTCCCAGATCTCCTCCACCTCGTCGAGCGTATCGGGAAAATAGAGATAGTACTTATAGATGATATCCAGCAGATACCCTATCGAGTCATTTTGTACCTGATAGTAAGCTGCATTTCCTATCCTCACAGGATGTGAGTTAGCATAACCGTTTAAATGCGGGAGCACCTCTTCCGTCAGCTCACGCTCTCCCCTTATGCCGTACATTATCTGGATCGGTTCATCGCGTGATGACTTAAGTATCTTCTTCACGAAACCGATAAACCGTTCTGCCGCAGTCTTCTGCCTCATAAACAGCAGGGTATCTATCGACATGGAAGCATCACGCAGCCAGCAAAAACGATAATCCCAGTTTCGTGTCTCACCAATGTTTTCAGGGAGGCTGGTGGTTACCGCGGCCAGCATGGCACCTGAACTTTGATACGACAGCAGCTTCAGCACCAGCAGGCTCCTCTGGATCATGTCGTTATACTGCAGGTAATGGCGTGATCGGTTCGAGAAGTTAAGCCAGTAAACTTTTGTACGTTCATATTCCAGAAGGATGCGGTTAATATCTACCGTGACCAGTTTCTGATTATAAGACAGAAGGAAAAACTGATGATCACTCAAAGCTATCTCTTCCCTGTTTAACACTTTCTCCAGATCCATGCTGGTATAGAGATACATCTTATCCTCTGAATCATCTTCCGAGTGCGTTTTAATGTAGTTCCCGACAATCTCATGACGAACCCCCTCGCGGGCATAATTGATTTGCGGATCATATACAACACGTACAACCGGTTGTCCCTTAATTACCCGAATATACCGATGAATCTCGGGAGGCATGTAATACCTTAGCTCTTCGGTTCTGTAGCGGGGCATATAATCAAACAGAATAAATCCGTGGTCAGGAGATTCAAATCTCGTTAAAAGTATATTGGTGTGGCCGTGATATTGCTGTGTGATGGTATAATCATCCGTCACTTCAAAATGAAAACTGCCCCCTTTTTCTTCATCCAGCAGCTTCGCAAAAACCGAAGGAGAGTCAAAATCGGGCAGACAGAACCAGTCGATGCTTCCCGTTTTCGATACCAGGGCAGCTGTCCGGCAATTTCCTATCACTCCGTAATCTAAGTTATCCATGTAAAATTAATTTGTCCTGTTCCTTTTATAAAATGACAAAGATAAGGATTACGTTCTACTAAAAAAGAAATATCTGCTGCAGATCGGTTTAATAACTCTTAAATCTCAACCTCTCACAGTCAGTTCACCACGTAGTGATACCTGCATCAGACGACGCACGTCGGCTGCCGATTCTCTTTTGCCAAAGAGTATCATCAGCTTTGCCAGCGCAGCCTCAGTAGTGAGATCATAACCACTGATCACACCTGCTTTTTCCAAATGCTGGCCGTTTTCATAGCGGCGCATCTCCACACCCCCGTAAAGACACTGTGTGACGTTAACAATCACTATTCCTCTCTTCACTGCTTTCTGCAGCTGGTCGGTGAACCAGGGATAGATAGGGGAGTTTCCCGTTCCATAGGTTTCAAGCACCGCCCCTTTCAGACCGGGGATCTCAAGGTGTGCTTTCACCACCTCTTCGGTGATACCGGGAAACAGCTTCATGATCACCACATGGTGATCCATCTCGTAGTTAAAGCGTACTGCGCTGTTGTAATCGGGATAGAGAATATATTTTTCATCATAGCGGATATTTAGTCCCGCCTGTCCAAGATAGGGATAGTTGGGACTGTTGAAGGCGCTGAAATGATCGGCATTCACCTTCGTCGTACGATTACCGCGCATCAGCAGATTCTGCATATAGATGCACAGCTCAGGGACAACAGGATGTCCTTGAATATCTTTATCGGCCGCGATCTCAAGCGCAGTGATAAGGTTCTCTTTCCCATCTGTTCTCAGCTTCCCTATGGGCAGCTGTGACCCTGTCAGAATAACAGGCTTCGTCAGGTTCTCGAACATCAGACTCAAAGCAGATGCTGTATATGCCATCGTATCTGTTCCATGAAGAATCACAAACCCATCATAGTCATTATAGTTCTCTTTAATCATTATACCCATCTGCCTCCATATCTCGACAGAGACGTCTGATGAATCGATGGGAGGATCGAAGAGATAGGTCTCCACAGTGAATTTCAACCTTTTAATTTCCGGAACATAGGAATAGAGGTGACTAAAATTAAACGGTTCCAGCGCACCTGTCTCCGGATTCTCCACCATTCCAATGGTCCCTCCGGTATATATAAGCAGTACTTTAGCGTTGCTGTCGATCATAATAGCGCTGTTATTTGGTGCAAATGTAGCAAATTGCTAATTCAAAACTATCCTTTTGACATTTTTTTTCTTTATTGCCATATAGACATTATTGATTGACAAATATACATTTTCCAGCAATCGAACCAAAGTGGTGATAAATTGTTTAAAAGAGGATATAATTAACAATAAAAGAAACTAAATCATATGGCAACACATTCTATTAAGACAGTCTGGAGAGAGAATAATATTTTTGATACAGAGATCGACGGACATACCATTACTATCGATCTACCCAAAGAGGCCGGAGGAAACGATGCAGGCCCGCGTCCAAAAAAATTACTGCTGATATCGGCAGCAGGTTGCTCGGGACTGGACGTGGTGGAGATTGTTCGTAAGATGCGAATCGATATAAAGAGCTTCAATATACGGATCGACGCTGAATTGACCGAAGAGCATCCCAAACAGTATACCTCACTGAAGGTTATCTACGAATTTGAAGGCGATGATCTCCCGAAAGAAAAACTGGAGAGAGCCTGCAAAATGTCGTTTGACAATTATTGCGGAGTGATGGCAATGTACCGGAAAGCAGTTCCTGTGACATATGAGGTAATCATAAAGAATTGATCTACTTTTACTCCTCATTACTGAAAAATTTCTATATATTTTTGTACCTTTGTGCTCAGGTTTATCGTTTATCAACTGAACTTTGATTCAACAATATTCATAAAATATACTGAACTATGCAAACAATGGACTCTTTTAATTTCGCCGGTAAAAAGGCGTTCGTGCGTGTGGATTTCAACGTTCCACTCGATGAGAATTTCAATATCACTGACGACACACGTATCCGTGCTGCCATCCCCACACTGAAAAAGATCCTGAAAGATGGTGGCAGCGTGATCATCGGATCGCATCTGGGCCGGCCGAAAGGGACAAATGATAAATTTTCACTGAGGCATATCCTCTCCCATCTTTCTGAGCTGCTGGGTATAGATGTCCAGTTCGCCAATGACTGCATCGGTGAAGAGGCTGAAGCCAAGACTGCCGCTTTGCGTCCGGGTGAGGCGTTATTGCTCGAGAACCTACGTTTCTATGCCGAAGAAGAAGGTAAACCCCGCGGATTGGCTGACGATGCTTCTGAGGAAGAAACTGCAAAAGCGAAGAAAGAGGTGAAAGTATCACAAAAAGAGTTCGCCAAAAAACTGGCTTCCTATGCCGATGTATATGTGAATGATGCTTTCGGCACAGCACACCGTGCTCACGCATCCACGGCACTGATAGCCGATTATTTCGATGCCGCTCATAAACTTTTCGGCCACCTGCTGCAAAATGAAATTGTAGCCGTGGAAAAAGTAATGAAAGATACCGAACGTCCCTTTACTGCTATTATGGGAGGCTCGAAAGTCTCCTCGAAGATAGAGATCATCAAGAACCTGCTGGATAAAGTGGATAACCTTATACTTGCCGGGGGCATGACCTACACCTTTGCCAAAGCATTTGGAGGGAGTATCGGTGATTCAATAGTGGAAAATGATAAACTGGACCTGGCAAAGGAGCTTGTGGAGATGGCTAAAACCAAAGGAGTGAACCTGGTGCTGGCTACAGATGCCAAGATCGCTGACAGCTTCAGCAACGATGCCCAAACAAATTTCGCATCGGTAAAAGAGATCCCCGACGGATGGGAAGGCCTTGACATTGGCCCGGAATCGGAGAAGATATTTACAGAAGTGATCAAAAACTCCAAGACCATTCTCTGGAACGGACCGGTAGGTGTGTTTGAGTTCGATAATTTCGACAAGGGGTCACGTGCTGTATCCGATGCGATCGTTGAAGCCACCAGGAAAGGTGCTTTCTCACTTGTGGGCGGAGGTGACTCTGTTGCCTGTGTCAACAAATTCGGTCATGCCGACGAGGTATCCTATGTATCAACAGGCGGTGGTGCATTGCTTGAGATGATTGAAGGCAAGGTGCTGCCGGGAGTGAAAGCTATCCGCGGCTATTAATCATAGTACAAGCGACCTGAATTGTGCGAATCTTTTACATATATACCGTGCGAACCTAAATTGTTCGCACGGTTTTTTTTATTCATCCCGGCCGTTACGTAATCTCACCATTTTTTTGTAATTTTGGGGCTCTTATTCGGAATTTTTTTTCCGTAACGTTCAAATTATCGCATAATGAATATTTCGTACAACTGGCTCAAAGAGTATCTGCAATTTGATTTATCACCTCAGGAAACAGCCGATGCACTCACATCCATTGGACTGGAAACAGGAAGTGTGGAAGAGATTCAAACCATCAGAGGGGGGCTGGAAGGACTGGTGATCGGCGAGGTACTAACCTGCGTGAACCATCCCAACTCCGACCATCTGCACCTGACGACTGTAAATATTGGTGATGGCCTTGAGCCACTAAAGATCGTTTGTGGCGCGCCCAATGTAGCTGCGGGACAGAAAGTGGTGGTTGCTACTGTCGGTACCAAACTATGGTTCGGGGAGGATGAGATCACCATCAAACGATCGAAGATTCGCGGAGAAGAGTCCTTTGGGATGATCTGTGCTGATGATGAAATAGGTATCGGCAGTTCACATGACGGTATCATCGTTTTACCCGATGATGCTATGGTTGGAACACCGGCCAAAGTGTATTACAATCTGAAAAGTGATTATCTGCTCGAGACAGATATCACACCCAACCGTGTGGATGCCGCCTCCCACTACGGTGTGGCACGCGATCTGGCAGCCTATCTGGCACAGGCCGGCAGACCATGCAAGCTGACCAAACCTTCGGTTGAGGGTTTTGCTGTCGACAAAAAAGAAGGGGGCCTTGAGGTGATTGTGGAGAACAGTGAGGCCTGCCCCCGATACTCAGGGCTGACCATCCGTGGTGTGACGGTGAAAGAGAGCCCCGACTGGCTGAAGAACAAGCTATTGTTAATCGGACTGCGTCCGATCAACAATATCGTGGATATCACCAACTTCGTGCTGCACGAAACAGGCCATCCCATGCATGCATTCGATGCGGCTCAAATCACCGGCAACGAAGTGATTGTACGTACAATGCCGGAAAAGAACAAATTCATCACGCTGGATGAACAGGAACGTTCACTCAGTGCCGGCGACCTGATGATTTGCAACTCCGAAGAGGGGATGTGCATAGCCGGTGTGTTCGGTGGACTGGGTTCAGGTGTGACGGAGAAGACGACAGATCTCTTCCTTGAGTCGGCTTATTTCCATCCCACCTGGGTAAGAAAAACAGCCCGCAGGCACGGACTGAGCACCGACTCATCGTTCCGTTTTGAGCGGGGTGCTGATCCCAACAACACGGTCTACGTACTTAAAAGAGCGGCCTTACTGGTGAAAGAGCTGGCGGGAGGTGTGATAACAGGCGAGATTCGTGATATCTACCCTACCCCGGTGGAGAGAGCAGAGGTGATACTTCCCTATAAAAAGGTTGATTCACTTATCGGAAAAGAGATTCCGAAAGAGACCATCAGGTGCATCCTCCGTAGTTTGGAGATAGAGATTGAAAAGGAATCTGACCACGAACTGACACTTCGTATTCCCACTTATCGCGTGGATGTGACACGTGATGTGGATGTGATTGAGGATATACTGCGCATTTACGGATACAATAATATAGAGATAAGCGACTCCCTGAAGGCGAATCTCTCCTACCAGACTGCTACCGACCGTAAGAATAAGCTGCAGACACTTATTTCCGAACAGCTTTCGGCAAACGGATTTGGAGAGATCATGAACAATTCGCTTACTAAAAAAACATACTATGAACAGCTGGAGAGCTTTCCCGCGGCTCACTGTGTGACACTGATCAATCCTCTGAGCAACGACCTGAGTGTAATGCGCCAGACACTTCTCTTTGGCGGGTTGGAGAGTATTGCCTACAACCGTAACCGTAAACAGGCTGATCTTCGTTTTTATGAGTTCGGGAACTGCTATTTCTTTGATAATGATAAAAAACAGGAAGAGAGAATTCTTGCAGAATATGCAGAAGAGAACCATATAGGATTATGGATATGTGGTAAAAGAACGCACAAGAACTGGGCTACCACTGAAGAGCAGAGTTCGGTTTTCGAGCTGAAAGCGCATGTGGAGAATATGCTGAAACGACTGGGCATCAGTAAAAATCAGGTGAGGTTTGAACCACAGCAGAACGATATCTTCGCCACAGGGATGAGCATCCGCACACACAAACGTCACCTTGGGAATTTTGGTATCGTTTCATCGAAGATATGCAAAATGTTCGATATTGATACCGAAGTCTTTTTTGCCGAATTGAACTGGGATATGCTGATGTGTGAGACCGAAAAACTATCGGTCCGCTTCTCAGAGATCTCTAAATACCCCGCCGTAAGAAGAGATTTAGCCCTTTTAATCGATAAAAATATTGCTTTTGCGCAGATTAAGCAGATAGCCACCAAATCGGAAAAGAAACTGCTGAAACAAGTATCACTTTTCGATGTGTATGAGGGGAAGAACCTGCCCGAAGGGAAGAAATCGTACGCTGTGAACTTTCTCCTTCAGGATGAGGAGAAAACATTGAACGACAAGCAGATAGATACGGTGATGCAGAAGATACAACACAACCTGGAAAGAGAGCTGGGAGCAGAGTTAAGGTGATGAGCTGATGTGAAGATGAGCTGATGTGGTGATATAAGTTAGTAGAAAAGTTAAACAGACCCGTTGAGCCTTACATAAAGACCTGGGATTAGAGATTAATAACAATATGGGAAGAGCATTTGAATACAGAAAAGCAACCAAGATGAAACGGTGGGGCAATATGGCCCGCGTTTTCACAAAACTGGGTAAACAGATCACCATTGCCGTACGCGAGAGCGGCTCCGATCCCGACACCAATCCACGTTTACGTGTACTAATACAGCAGTCCAAGAAAGAAAACATGCCCAAAGAGAACGTCGAACGGGCCATCAAGAAGGCGACGGACAAGGATGTTTCTGATTTCAAAGAGATGGTCTATGAAGGTTACGGGCCTTACGGGATAGCGATGGTGGTAGAGACAGCTACCGACAACACCACCCGTACCGTGGCCAACGTACGCAGCTATTTCAACAGACATGGCGGCTCGCTGGGTACATCGGGTAGTCTCGAGTTTCTGTTCGACCACAAGTGTGTATTTAAAGTCGCGGAGAAAGAGGGTGTCTCCCTCGAAGATCTCGAACTGGAGCTGATTGACTATGGAGTGGATGAAGTGGCTCTGGATGAAGGAGAGATCCTGCTCTATGGTGATTTCAAATCATACTTTGAGATCCAGTCTTATCTGGAAGAGAACGGCTTTGAGATTCATGCAGCCGAATTTGAACGTATACCGCACGAGACCAAGCCTGTGAACGAGGAGCAGCGTGCCCAGATAGAAAAGCTGCTGGATAAGTTTGAAGAGGATGAGGATGTGCAAAACGTGTTCCACAATATGTCTGTAGAATAAAGGAAATCCTGCAGGAGTAATAGTGAATGAATAACGATGAAACTAGATTTTTTACTTGAATACAATCCTGTGTTGCTTGCCCTTTTTGCAACATTATTTACCTGGGGTGTTACTGCTCTCGGTGCATCGATGGTTTTTTTCTTTAAAACCATCAATAAAAAAGTATTAAATTCTATGCTTGGCTTTGCAGCAGGAGTAATGATTGCAGCCAGCTTTTGGTCGCTTCTTAAACCGGCAATAGAAATGGCTGAAGAGAGTGGAACGTTACCCTGGGTACCTGCAGTCATTGGATTTTTGAGTGGAGGAGCGTTTCTTTTTCTTATTGATAAGTTATTGCCACACCTGCACCTGGGGCTGTCAATAGATAAGGCAGAAGGGGTTAAAACATCATGGCAAAGGAGTGTTTTGCTTGTATTGGCAATCACCCTTCATAACATACCTGAAGGACTTGCGGTAGGAGTTGCTTTTGGAGCACTTGCCCATAATCCTGATGCAGGAATGCTTGCCGGGGCAGTTGCATTGGCACTCGGAATTGGTTTGCAGAATTTCCCGGAAGGTGCTGCCGTTTCCATACCTCTGAGAAGAGAAGGATTCTCAAGACTTAAGGCTTTTTCTTATGGACAATTATCAGGCGTTGTGGAGCCTATAGCTGGCGTTCTTGGGGCATACCTCGTACTGACCATGACACCCTTACTTCCCTATGCCCTTTCATTTGCAGCGGGGGCAATGATTTTTGTTGTGGTCGAAGAACTCATACCCGAATCTCAAACCGGTAATGAAACGGACTTATCCACCATTGGAGCTATGTTGGGATTTGCCACAATGATGCTACTTGATGTTGCTTTGGGATGAAAATGATGAATAATTTTTATTTTCCTTGTTGATAGTACCTCTCGATTGCTTCACGGGCAGCCACAAAAGAGCTTTTGCGAGAGTTGAGCACCTCTTCCTCCAGTGTGGTCAACAGTCCGGCAATCACCGGATCACGATAGAAACCGTTGCGTAGCTGCTCGTTGATGCTTTCAAACATCCAGTATTTCGCCTGTTCCCTCCGTTTGAGATCGAAGAAGCCATTTTGTTTCACAAAATCGATATACCTGTGGATCATATCCCACACCTCAGCAATGCCCAGGTTGTAATAGCCTGAATAGGTCAGCACCTCAGGCGACCAGCCCGATTCGGGCAGCGGATAGAGATGCAGTGCATTGCGTAACTGCCGTTGCGCCATCTTTGCTTTTTCTATATTATCCCCGTCGGCCTTGTTGATCACGATACCATCTGCCATCTCCATGATTCCTCTCTTGATGCCCTGCAGCTCATCTCCTGTTCCGGCAAGCTGAATCAACAGGAAGAAATCAACCATCGATTGGACAGCAGTCTCCGATTGTCCCACGCCGACAGTTTCCACAAACAGGTAATCGAATCCGGCAGCCTCACAGAGCACAATCGATTCTCTTGTTTTACGGGCCACGCCGCCCAATGAGCCTGCTGCTGGGGAAGGGCGGATAAAAACGTTCTTCTCCATGGAGAGCTTCTCCATCCGTGTCTTGTCGCCCAGGATGCTGCCCCTGGAACGTTCACTGGAGGGATCGATAGCCAGCACCGCCAGCTTATGCCCTTTTTCCAGCAGATGCATCCCGAACACATCGATAGAGGTGCTCTTACCTGCACCCGGGACGCCCGTGATACCTACACGGACAGCATTCCCGGCATGAGGAAGGCATTGCTCGATAATGGTCTGCGCTATTTCCTGATGCTCTGGGCGGGAGCTCTCCACCAGTGTGACAGCCTGACTAAGGATCACCCTGTCACCCGATAAAATGCCGTCTACATACGCAGCCACAGAATAGGAGTTACTCCTCAAACGCTTCGTCAGGTAGGGATTCAAACTGGGTGGCTTTACCACTCCTTTGTTTACATTGAGGCCGCTGTATCTCGGGTCATTCTCGGGATGTTCCATTATCTGTAGATCAAGTTAAAAAAACCGAATGAAGTCTTGTACAAAGATACCTCATTCGGTTGCTATTTCAAATCCGGAAACAGATTTTATTTCCTGGGAGTCACATTTCCTTTGATCCTCAGTACATAGACCGTGTCGGGGACATTGGTATAAACGGTAATGGTCTTGTTAAACTTTCCCGGACGGGCTACGGTAGAGTATTTTGCTGAAATGGTACCTTTCTTACCCGGCAAAACCGGTTCACGGGTGTAACTCGGCGTAGTGCATCCGCACGATGCAACGACACGTTGAATGATGAGCGGGCTTTTACCATTATTGATAAATTCAAACTGGGTGGTTACTGCCCCCATCTCCTCTTTTATGGTGCCAAAGTTATGTTCCGTTTTTTTGAAATCCATGTCGGGCTGCGGCTTTAATTGTGCAAAAGCGGTGCCGCTAACCAGAATTGTAAACAATAAAATAAGGCTCAAGTTTCTCATTACTCTCTTTTTTAATTAACTATTTCTTCCTGACAATTACTATTGATACAAAAATAGTGATTTAGTTTAATGGCTACCTACTATTTAACATTAATTCTCATTCCCGCAGTATGCGATCTGAACTCGGGCGCATAGATGCATTGAATGGTGCTGATACCATTGGAGTAACTACCCTTACGGTTCACGTAAACGGCATACTCAAACAACCAGGTGCCCCGCGGCAGGAAGTCGAAGTAGAAGCTGGTGGAGGCATCTTTCGATGTCTGATAGTAGGGTACACCGTTTTGCCATCTCATGCCGGAGAGCTGCTCCGCCGGCTCAAAAGCGACAGCGCGCATATCCTTGAGATGTACAAACTCAAAGTCGCGGTCTGTTCTCACCGTAAGACGAACAATCACCTTGTCCCCTACCCTCAGCGGGTGCTCATCGGTGATGCGCACAAGCTCAGAGCCTGATGCACCGGTTTGCTCCACAAACAGCTGCTTCTCAATATCGAGTGATGCATCTCTCTTTGTGATCTTATCCATCTCTTCATAATATTGCCAGTAGAGAGCTCCCCATGCAGGAGTATTGCCCTTTTGCGATACAGTCACCCTCCCCATCTCAGGAAGGATCTCACTACGGTTCCACGTCTCTTTGAAATAACCTGTGCCCTCTTCTCTACTGTCGGGCTCCACCGTCAAGCTACCGAGTGTGACCGTTGTCTCACCTTTTGTTGCGAACCAGTCACTGCCGCTGCTCATCAGCGCATAGACGGCATCCATCGTAGCATGAGTAGATTCCCAAAGCTGCGTCTGTTTCTGTTTCAGCAGCCAGCGCTTCATTTTGTCAATTTCCTCCCTACCGGCACCACCTGCCAGGAATGCATCCATGATAAAGGTATGTACCGACACAGCCGATTGTGACATGAAGACATGCGCCCGGTTGTTCACCCAGTACATACCCATCTCTTCGGAAATGGTGGCATGTTCACGGAATGAGTTGAGCATATCCTGCAGCAGGTCTGTTTTCCCTTCCTTTTTCATCAGGATGGCTATCAGTGAACGCTCATAGAGACCGAACTTTGTCCAGTTCTTCTCGATCACCGAGAGATAGAAATCGGTCATCTCTTTCACACTGTTATCCACGGGGTGATCACTGTAAGCAGAACGGACATAGAGATACTCCAGATCGGTGAGAGAGACCGTTTTGCTGTTCTTCCAATCCTTGTTATGCTTCTTCAATGCCTCGAAGCGGCGAATGGCTTCTGCGTCAATATAGGAAACCGCAGCTGACTGCATCGGGAGAATATCACCGGAAAATTCCTCCACATCAAGCTCCTTCAGCTGCCCGAAACCGTAGAGGATATATTGTGTAATGCTTACACTTGGGTTGAAGCCCTTGAACCAGCTCCAGCCACCCTGCGTAGTCTGCAGCTCTTTCAGCCTGGCCAACGCAGCGGTGATGTGATTCCGGCTGCGGTTCAGATCGAAGAGCAGTGAGAGCCGCTCTTTCTGCTCCGATTCAGATGTAGCCTCGAGCACCCAGGGAGTCTCTTCCAGGAGTATGTTCTTCAGCTCCCGGTTCTTCTCGAGATTAGAGAGGAAGGTCTCCCTGCTGCCACCCTGTTTTTTCCAGGCTTCCACCATTGCCGCCACCCCCGGATATGCTTTCCCT
>Ga0209347_1005280_pt1 | contig 12453 bp, 12 predicted proteins | sample AutmiccommuBRH23_FD_187382 | JGI IMG/M metagenome (GOLD analysis project Ga0209347, IMG submission 187382) | Deep subsurface microbial communities from Mt. Terri, Switzerland - Autotrophic microbial communities BRH/23 (SPAdes) (version 2) | ecosystem: Environmental > Aquatic > Deep subsurface >...
GTAATAGCGATACAACCTGAAAATAGATTGAGTAGCGTGATGATATTGGGGATCTGTTTCTTCATGTTTTCCTATTTCTCTTGTTTGTTCAATCGTGCAAGAAATGTGATGTTTGCACGTACCTCTTCACCCAGCTCTACCAGTATCTCGCTCTCTAAAGGGAGAAATATATCCATTCTCGAACCTAGTTTAATGAATCCTAACGGAGAGCCAATATGCAGTTCGTCTCCTTCATGTACATATGTGACTATTCTGCGTGCTACGGCTCCCGCAATCTGTTTCGACAGGATTGTACCATGTTCGGGTGTCTCAATCAATATGTTTGTGTGCTCATTCTCATGGCTCGATTTTGGCAGGTAGGCTGCACGGAAATTACCCTCCACGTGAGAGAGATGAGTGACCTTCCCCGAGACAGGTACCCAGTTGGAGTGTGCGTTAAAGAGTGACATGAAGATTGATATCTGAATCCTCTCCTCATTGAAGAACTTCTTTTCAAACACCTTCTCAATCACCACAATCTTACCATCGGTAGGTGCGTTGACCAATCCATGCAGATCGCCTTTGTATGTACGTTCCGGCTTTTTGTAAAAGTTGAGTGCAGTGGCGAGAAACAAAATTGACAATCCGAGCAGAATGACCGAGAAAAGAGAGTCGGGCAATAGTGTGATTGTAAACACGTTGACAAGCAGCAGCACAACCAGTATTCTTATCAACGGGCCTTTACCCTCTTTGTGTAACTGTATATTCATTCTTTTTAATTTACATCGAAATAGCGTTGCTGGTATGTTGAATCGATGAGATTACTCCCTGGAAGGGGTTGGAAAATGCTGTCCGATTTCTGCTCAATCTCTTCACGATAATTTTCCGGAACGTACTCATTCCAGAACTCCTGATTCAGATAAGGGATCATTGCGGGCACTACCGCTTCCACACGTTCAAAGAAAAAAGAGTCCTCTCTGATCTCCTTTTTGATGACCTCCTCCTTTTTATCAAGCATCAGCACCAGATTGAGGAGAACGCTCAGAAACAGCATCATGGTCCCGGCGGCAATCACAGCGCCCAGAAGACGATTGAAGAAGCTGAGAAGAACCACATCGATGAACTTCTGGAGTAGTCTGCCAACGATTGAGAGGATGATCGCTATAAGGGCAAAAGCAAGGATAAAGGATAATACCCTGGCTGCCTCGGGTGAGAGATTTATCAGACCCGTTATTTCAGGATGAATTATTTCTGCCAGCCTCCCGCCGAAGATAACTGCCAGCACAATTGTGGCCAGCCCCACAAGCTGCATGATCAGCCCTTTACGATAGCCGTTGACCAGGGCGATGAGCAGAAGAATACCAATGAGAATATCAAACCAGTTCATCATAGCTTTTCAAGCGTTGTTTTATGTGCATCGATCTGTTCGTTTAGAAAGAGCGATGCCTGTTGATTGAATTTTTCCGGTGATCCAGTCGTAAAATATTGCACAGAGCTGTTTTTCGTGCATTTCTCTTCTATATCGGGATGTCTTTGAAGGTAATCGCGGAGACTTTCAGCAACATACTTTCCCTGGGTAATCACACGCACATTATCAGGAATGAATTGAACGATCTTGTCCATCAGGAGAGGATAGTGTGTGCAGCCAAGAATGATGGTATCTATCTGCGGATCCCGCCCGAAAAGATAATCCAGATGTTGTTTTACAAAATAGTCAGCACCTGGCTTGTCATATTCTCTGTTTTCCACGAGCGGCACCCACATGGGACAAGCTTCTCCTGTAACGGTGAGATGGGGATAGAGTTTCTCTATCTCTATCTCGTAGGATCCCGACTGGATGGTTCCTTCTGTACCCAGAACACCTATGTGGTTCGTCTGTGAAATATCTGCCACACATTCTGCTGTGGGATGGATGACCCCGAGCACTCTTTTTTGTGGATTGATTGCCGGCAGATTGATTTGTTGAATGCTGCGTAATGCTTTTGCCGAAGCTGTATTACAGGCCAGAATGACCAGATGGCATCCTCTGGCGAACAACCATTCCACCGCTTCAAGTGTGAACTGATAGACTCTTTCAAAGGAGCGGTTTCCGTAGGGTGCACGGGCATTATCACCCAGATATATATAATCATATCCAGGCATCAATGCGCTTATTTCGGATAAGACCGTCAGTCCGCCGTATCCGGAATCGAATATACCGATTGCACCCGCAGAGGTGACTGATTGCTCCTTCACGATTATTGAAGATGGTTTAACGAATGCCCAGCTTTTCCTTCACGAGAGGATTAGCATCAACAGCCGCAGGCGATACGAAAGCTATCCCATGATCGGCAAGATCATAGATGACCATATAATTTTGTTCGATACCAACCGCGCGGATTGCTTCGCTGATTTTTTGTTTTAATGGCTCCAGTAATACCTTCTCCTGGTTCTCAATATCTTCCTGGGCCAGCTCCATAAACATCTGCATCCTTTTCTCCAGTTCGGTCAGCTCCTGCATCCTGCGCAGCTTAATGTTCTCTGCCAGTGATGTCTGGTAGGTGATGTAGTCAGAATACTTTTTGTTGTATTCGTTTTGCATCATTTCAAGCTCTTTTTTATAATTATCGCTTAAGGTGAGTAGTTGCTGTGTGGCCTGTTCCTTTTCCGGAAATTCATTCAACAGCTCAGTTGTATTGACGTATGCAACAGCTACCTGAGGTAAGGCCTGTGAAAAAGCAGTTGTGCCGATCAACAAAATAAACAGACCCAGGCTGAAAAATCTTTTCTTTGTCATAATCATCTATTTAAGTAGTAAAAAAATCAATTCAATAAATCCCTTTCTGTTCACGTAACCACGCTATTACTGAATCTCTTCCTTCCCTGTGTGTTGCGGCCGCATCCGCCTGATGAAAGCGGATGCAGTCGCAGTCAGGGTAAGAATTAAAATTACAATGTCAACTGGTTACTAACTTCGCCCCGGGGATACCTGTTAAAAAGGGTATCAGTAAAATGTGCGAGGCGTTTTACTACAATGTCTTTTTTATTTCTGTCTCTTCGTAGGATTCAATGATGTCACCCACCTTCATGTCGTTGAAATTGTGAATGGTGATACCACACTCGTAACCTGAAGTTACCTCCTTCACATCTTCCTTGAAGCGTTTCAGTGAGTCCATTTCACCTGTGAAAATAACGATCCCATCCCGGACGAGACGTATACGACTCGAACGTTTGATTTTGCCGTCACGTACCATACAACCGGCCACGGTTCCCACTTTGGTAATCTTGAATACATCGAGTATCTCCACGTTTCCTGTGATCTCTTCCTTGATTTCCGGTGAGAGCATACCTTCCATGGCAGCTGTCACTTCTTCAATGGCATCATAGATAATGGAATAGAGACGTATGTCCACACCCTCTTTTTCGGCTTCCTTACGTGCACCGAGCGACGGGCGTACCTGGAACCCGATGATGATTGCATCGGAGGCGGCAGCGAGTGTTACATCCGATTCCGATATCTGTCCCACAGCTTTGTGGATGACATTCACCTGTATCTCCTCTGTAGAGAGACGGATGAGTGAGTCGGAGAGGGCTTCTACCGATCCGTCCACATCACCTTTCACGATGATGTTCAATTGCTGGAAGTTACCTATGGCAATCCTGCGGCCTATATCATCTAACGTGAGCATCTTCTGCGTACGCAGTGATTGTTCACGTTGCAGCTGCTCACGACGGTTGGCAATAGAGCGTGCTTCCTGTTCTGTCTCCATCACGTTGAAGGTATCACCGGCTTGTGGTGCTCCGTTGAGACCAAGGATCAGTGCCGGTTCAGCCGGTCTGGCCTCTTCTATGCGCTGATTACGCTCGTTGAACATCGCCTTTACACGACCGAAATAAGCCCCTGCCAGCACGATGTCACCCTGATGGAGGGTGCCGTTTTCCACAAGTACCGTAGAGATATAGCCCCGTCCTTTATCCAGCTCCGACTCGATGATGGAGCCACTGGCTCTGCGGTTAGGATTGGCCTTGAGCTCCAGCATATCTGCTTCGAGCAGTACTTTCTCAAGTAACTCCTGGATACCGATACCTTGTTTAGCCGAAATATCCTGTGACTGGTAACTGCCTCCCCAATCCTCTACAAGGTAATTCATCTCGGCAAGTTTCTCTTTTATCTTTTCTGGATTGGCCCCTGGTTTATCTATTTTGTTGATGGCGAATACAATGGGTACACCTGCCGCACCGGCATGGTTGATTGCTTCCACCGTCTGTGGCATTACATTGTCGTCGGCAGCCACTAATATGATGGCCACGTCGGTTGCCTTGGCACCACGAGCACGCATGGCCGTGAACGCCTCGTGACCAGGTGTGTCGAGGAAGGTGATCTTACGGCCATCTTCAAGTTGCACGTTGTATGCCCCTATATGCTGCGTAATACCTCCTGCTTCTCCGGCAATCACGTTGGTACTACGAATGCTGTCAAGCAGCGATGTCTTACCGTGGTCCACATGTCCCATCACTGTGACGATTGGCGGACGTGGCATCAGATTTCCCGGATCATCCACCTCTTCTGCAATAGCTTCAATCACTTCTGCACTCACAAACTGGGTCTTAAAACCATACTCTTCTGCAACAATGTTGATGGTCTCGGCATTAAGACGCTGGTTGATGGCCACCATCACACCCATACTCATACAGGTGGAGATAATATTGGTGACGGGAACATTCATCATGTTCGCCAGATCGTTTGCAGTAACAAACTCCGTTAATTGCAATACACGACTTTCCTTCTCTTGCTGTTTGAGCTCTTCCTGATGCTTATGTGCACTGGCTTCGCGTTTCTCGCGTCTGTATTTTACGCCACCCTTTTTGCCTTTTTTCTCCGTGAGGCGTGCAAGAGTCTCCTTGATCTGTTTTTGTACATCAACCTCATTCACCTCAGTCTTGACAAGTTTTCTGAGTGAAGGCTTCCTGTCACCTCTCGATGACTGGTTGCCGGTTGTGGGTTTATCGATATTTACCTTGCTCGTACGGATACGTTTGCGTTTTTTCTTTTTGCTATCATCATCACTGTCAACGGTGACTGACTGTTTCTTCTTTTCATCAATCGCCTCTTTTTTCAGCAGTTTCACCTTTTCATCTTTCAGCTTCTTGCCGTCGATAACTTTCTGCTCGCGCTCCAGTCGTTCTTTTTTACGCTGGGCTCTTGATTTTCTGGGAGGACGGGTGCGGTCGTTGATCGCGTCCAGATCGATAGATCCTTTCACCACAATATTCGACTCCAGCTTATTCTTATTGAGACGGAACAGTTTGTCTGTTCTGGGTCCTTCCACTTCTGAAAACTCTTCTTCATCTGCTATCTCTGTGGTCTCTGTTTCTTCTTTCGTAGATTCCACTTCGTCAGCACCCTCTTCAGTCATTGTCTTTTCATCAACTGCTTCTTCTGCAACGACCTCTTCTTTTGCTGCCTCGTTATTCACCGCCACTTCTTCGGTTACCTCTTTCTCAGAGATCTCTTTCACTATTTCGGTTTCAGCTTTCTCAACCACTTCTGTTTTCACTTCCTCAACCTTTGCAGTGTCGATTTTTTCTTCCGCTTTTTCTTCCGCTGCCACTGCTGCAATCTCTTCGGATACCTTCTCCTCAGATACCTTCTCCTCAGATACCTTCTCTTCGGATACCTTCGTGGTGGCTGGTTTTTCCACCACAGGTTCAGGTTGAAGGATTACCTCTTCAGCCGGTTCGGATATTGTCTCTTTTTCAACTGGTGAGGCCTGTTTTTTCGTTTCCTGTTTCTTTTCTTCAACAGGTTCTTCCTTCTTCGGTTCTGTTTTCTTTTTGTTGAGGCTCTCCAAATCGATGTTACCCACTACGTTGAAATGAGGCTTCATCTCCTTCGGTATCTCCGTTTCGATGGTCTCTTTCTCTGCTTTTTTCCTGGGAGCCGATTCTTCTGGTAGTTCATATCCCTCTATGGCCACAGTTTCACGCTTCTCATCACGGCGATGCATTTTTTCGCGTGTCTCGGTAGCTTCTATGCGAATATTTTTGTCTTTACCGAACTCAGCGATCAGTATATCATACTGTTCATCCTCAATCTTAGCGTTAGGATTTGCTTCTATTTCAATACCTTTCTTGTGCAGAAATTCAACAAGGCTGTTGATTCCCACATTCAAATTTTTCGATACTTTTATTAATCTAATAGGCATATATCTCTTCTATCCTTTTCTCTCTTAATATGTTGTGAACAGTATTGTTATGTCGAATCATCGGTTAATTATCCGAATGAGTCTAATGCTTCTCAGACAGAGTTGGGTTTTCTGCATCAGCATCAGTATCAGTCTCTGTGTTCGTTTCCGTTTCAGCATCAGCATCTATTTCCGTTTCTGTTTCAGCATCAGCATCAGCATCTCTTTCTGTTTCTGTTTCCGTTTCTGTTTCTTTTTCAGCATTTGTATCTGTATCTACAATTACATCTGCATCAGTCCCCGTCTCCGTTTCAGCTGCAGCATCCTCCTCATCATCAAACTCGTAACGCAGCACGGCCAGCACTTCATCTACGGTCGTCTCTTCCAGGTCGGCCTCTTTGATCAGTTTTTCCCGGCTTGTTGCCAGTACGTTTTTGGCGGTAGAACAACCAATCTTTTTCAATTGGTCAATTACCCATCCGTCGATCTCATCACGGAACTCATCCAGGTAGATGTCTTCCTCGTCCACCTCGTCGATATCACGGAACACCTCGATATTGTAACCGGTAAGCATGGATGCCAGTTTGATATTGGCCCCACCTTTACCAATGGCAAGCGATACCTCCTCAGGATTGAGGAAGACCTCAGCACGATGCTCCTCCTCCTTCACGGTGATGGAGTTGATCCTTGCCGGACTTAATGCACGCTGAATAAAGAGCGTGGTGTTGTTGGTGAAGTTGATCACGTCAATATTTTCGTTGCGCAGCTCGCGTACGATACCATGAATACGGAATCCTTTCATTCCCACGCAGGCACCTACCGGATCGATACGGTCGTCATAAGCTTCTACGGCTACCTTGGCCCGTTCGCCGGGAATGCGGGCAATCCCCTTGATGGTGATCAGCCCGTCGGCAATCTCAGGAATCTCCTGCTCGAACAAGCGCTCGAGGAAGACGGGTGAAATGCGTGAGAGGATAATTCGGGGATTATTGTTCTTGTTCTCAACACGGGCAACTACAGCACGCGCATGTTCTCCCTTGCGAAAGAAATCGGAAGGTATCTGTTCTGTTTTGGGCAGAATCAGTTCATTGTGCTCATCGTCGAGGAGCAGCAACTCTTTCTTCCATACCTGGTAAACCTCACCCGATACAATCTCACCCACCTTCTCCTTGTACTTGTTGTAAAGGTTGTCTTTCTCCAGCTCCAGTATCTTTGAAGCCAGTGTCTGGCGGAGATTGAGGATGGTACGCCTGCCAAAATGTTCGAGTTGTACCTCATCGGTAACCTCTTCTCCCACTTCAAAATCCGGGTCGATCTTCAACGCTTCCGAAAGGGTGATCTCCAGGTTGGGATCTTCCAGCTCCTCATCTTCCACGATGGTGCGGTTGCGCCATATCTCAAGGTCTCCCTTATCAGGATTGATGATGATATCGTAGTTCTCGTCAGTACCGTTGGTTTTCGAGATCACGTTGCGGAATGACTCCTCGAGCACGCTGATTAGCGTAGCTTTATCGATATTTTTCAGCTCGTTGAATTCGGAAAATGTATCTATGAGACTTATGGTTTCTTTCTTCTTGCCCATTTGTTATTTAAATCTGATAAGATATTTTGTATATTTTACTTCATCATACAGGAAGTGGACTTCTTCTTCCACTTCGGTTTTACGTTTCGCCCCTTCGAGCTTTACCTTTTTTATGATCGTGATGATGAAACCATCGTCATCAGATGATTTCAACAACCCCGTCACTTTTTGTCCGTTTCTGCTGAGTACCTCAACCTCTTTTCCTTCATACTTTTTATACTGACGTTTTGTTTTGAAGGGAGATGTGAGTCCGGCTGATGTGACGGTCAGCTCAAAATCTTCTGTCTCGCGGTCGAGCTTCGATTCCAGATGGCGGCTCAAGGCCACACAATCGCTTATGTCCACTCCCTGATCGTTGTCAATCTCAATAGTGATGGAGTTGTCTGCACCTGCAGTGAGATCCACCATGTAGTTGGGTGAATCATTCAGATACTCCTCCGTGAGGTTGATAAGCAATTCTTTCTCGATCATATTACCTGTCATGAACAAAAAAGGAAGCGGTATTTCCTGCTTCCCTCTTTCTTTTCGAGTGCAAAGATATTATTTTCAAACGGATTCACAAAATGTTTGCTTGTTTTTTTGTTTCTGAGCAACCGTTTCTTAACAACAATTCTCTCTTTTCAGCGGCATACCTGCACGCTGTGGCTGGCACGTTTATCCGGGCTGTGATCTACTGGTCCGGAAAAGATTGAATATCAGATTCCGGAGGTGTGATATTTACCTCTTTTTCTTCCGACAAGGAGATTATCTCTTTGTGATTACGTATTTTAAGAATAACCTCCTTCTCGGCCATACCAATGATTACCCCAAAATCATAGAGATGAGTTATGATCAGACCATCTTCACGCAGGTTTTTAGCCACAATACTCAACTGGTCTAAATAGATCTCTGATATGGTAATTACTATCTGTATCATCACTTTATCATGGTGCAATGGATAGACCGACACCCACATCCTCCGGCGATAGAGGTAAACTTCTTGCCATGTCTCTCAGCTCCTTCTCTGCCATCAGTGGGGTGGCATCAGGAAATTTCTCGAAAAGAAGCGCAAAAATGCCTGCCACATGTGGTGTTGCCATGCTTGTACCCGAGAGGGTGCGGTACCTTACAGGCATGATCCAGGAGGAGTAGACAGACACCCCGGGAGCTGCCACATCCACCATTCCTTTCGGGTTGATTGCCCGGTTAGAGAAATCAGCTACATCCAGTGCCTGATCGAGTGCTCCCACTGCCAGGATTGAGGGACAATCGGCCGGACTGTCTACAGGGTAAAACCGGTTTTTTGAACGCCTGCTCTCATTGCCGGCAGCAGCAACGATTATCGTACCTTTTGAAAGGGCAAACTGTGCGGCTCTTTCATAGGCTACGTCGTAACGCTGTCCCGTAAAAACACTCGAGCCAAATGACATGGAGAGCACTTTGCATCCGTTGTTGGCCGCCCACGTCATCCCGTCCAGCACCCATGCCTGTGCACCACTGCCCTCATTGTTTAACACTTTCCCGGCGTATATATGCGTACCCGGAGCCACTCCATACCGCACACCGTCCATGTCGAAGGAGCCGCAAGCCGTACCAATGCAATGCGTGCCGTGTCCATGCAAATCTTTGATGGTCCCATCGGGAACAAAAGAGCTGGTCGTGATCAGCCTTCCTGCAAAATCGGGATGGCCGGCATCAAAACCGGTATCAATCACTGCTACCTTTATGCCGTCTCCGGTAAACCGGGAATAGAGCGCTTCTGTAATTTCGATCCCCCATGCAGAACCCTCATCCTTTTCCGACGGGATATCATCAGGAATATAAACCACTTTTTCCGGTTCAATGAGATAATCCTGGCGGGATGATTCCAACAGCTTTTTCTGATCCGCTTCAATATCCACGAGGGCTATGCCCAGATCATTGTAGAAGAGGACGTTGGCATCCTTTATCTTGCTTTCATTCAGCGACTCCATCACGAAATCGGCCGTGTTGGCCACAGTAAACCCGAATCTGGATTCAAGGAGTTTCGTCGCTTTCACCACACTTCTGTTTCCATCATTCAGTATCAGAAAATATCTGCCTGTGTAGAGAGGGTCCTCAGACTTATCAAAGGATACTTCCGAAATAGGACTGTCTCGCAAAAAGGCCTTTTTGCCAATTTTTGGTGGTTTCATCTTTCAGGTAATTAAAATTTTACATCATACTTTTGAAATAACCAAACTGCTACTCCACAGTGCGATCACTCCAGCTCATGCAGTAAATCTATGTCAGCAATAGTCACAGAGGATCTTTTTCCCGATGAGATTTCCCCTTTTTCTTCGAGTATACCTTTGTTTATTAGTACGTTTATTGCGGCATGTTCCCGAAGGCTTAGCGGTCGTTGCCCGGTAAATATGTTATTGTGCCCCTTGATCTTTTTCAGTATCTCTATCTCCTCTTCTGTAAGTGAGGTAATCTTCATTGCTGCTGCTTGTTCATCACTCTGCTGAAACGCCCTTTTTGTTCCATCTCTCCAGATCGAGAGCTCAGCCTCTTTTATTCTGTTCTCTTCCATGATTGAAAAAAGATTGGGAAGATAGAGTCTTGTATAAAAGTATCCTGTCATAAAACCGGCGACAAGGAAACAGATAATGAGGGAGATTATCATCGGTTTTGCAAAATTGCAGTTCATCATCTCACAATCGCTGCTGAGAAGTATATAGTCAGCAATCTCCTGAAGGTAACCGGGGATCCTGGTCAGTTGCGTCAGTGTGACGCCGATAATGATTTTGGTCAGCCAGTCTGAAACATCTTCAAGATTGGTGTTGGGTTTGTATTTCGTTGTTCTGTCGTAATCATCACGGGGATCGAACTCCCTGTTCAGCCTGGGTATGCCGAAGAGAAAACCAGGTAAAACGCCGCTCAGCGATGAGGCAAGCGAGATGATGAGTAGCAATCCTAAAAAGTCCCAGTAGGTATGTGAAATGGTTGCACAGACAGCAACGATTACAACACCTGCAGAAAAGAGCAACAATGGGAAAAGATGAATGGTCTGTTTCATCTTTACAGAACGTCCGTTTTCTTCCATTTCTTCACAGAAATAATTGATTATTTTCTTGCTTGCCCGTATTACCCTGCGTGATCTCCTGCGTAACAAACCCTGCTGTGCAGTAGCAGGTCTTCACTTAAAGCCGGCACAGCTGAGCAAGATCTGTGCGGCAGATTACGTTGCATTACGGATGCAAGTTAATGCAATCTTTTGAATCGCACAAGATTAATCACTCTTTTTTGATTTTTACGTTGTGCCTGTTTGTTTAGGACCTGCCAATGGATTTTTGTCGAAAATATTGTGTATTTTTGTCTATTAAAACAACTGGCCTGTAAATTTCTTGAGATTATGGATAGAACAGACACCAATCAGATTGTCTATGACAAGAGCGTGATTGACTTTGTTACCGTTGCTGTGGAGTACTGCGTTTTTCTGGAAAAGGAAGAGCAATTGCCACGGACGGAGTGGATAGACAAAATGCTGAAAATAATGCCCCTGTTATATGTGAAAGCATCCCTTTTACCTGAAACGCATGCAATAGATGATTCACCCCCCGCCACTTTCGTGCGGGAAGAGGACTACGCACGTGTCTCTGTCAGGGTCGCTCAACTGATGGGTGAGGAAGATGTCTATCTGGATGTGTTCGTCGAGGATATGAAATACAGCGAGAGACCCGTTTCCGGTTTTGTATCGGAAAATATTGCTGATATTTATCAGGATGTGAGGAATTTCATCTCTGTTTATCAGTTTGAGCTCACCGATCAGATGAATGACGCTTTGGCTGTTTGCAGAGAGAACTTTCATCTTTTTTGGGGACAAAAACTGGTGAATGTGTTACGTCCCTTGCATGCGCTGAGGAGCAGGAGTGTGAATATGGATTTAACAGATGTGGAAGAGGATTTAAAAAGAGAGGAATTGTGGGATTGATGATAACTAAGGAACAGATAGCTGAATTACCGGTAGAAACGTTTTCCGGCAATATTATTGTGATTGATCATATGAATGAAGTGCGTGAAGCATTGAGCTATCTTTCCTCCAAACCGGTACTCGGTTTCGATACGGAAACCAAACCGGCTTTCAAGAGGGGACAAGTCCATAAGGTGGCACTGATGCAACTCTCCACTGAGGAGGAGTGCTTCCTGTTTCGTTTGAATAAGATAGGTTATCCCGATGATTTGGAGTCTTTTATGATTGATCCGGAGATCAAGAAAATTGGTCTTTCGCTGCGTGACGATTTTGCTGCCATACGTAAACGCTCTGATGGTATACCTGAGAATTTTATCGATCTGCAGCTTTTTGTTGATAAGTTCGGAATCGAGGATAACAGCCTGCAAAAGATATATGCGATCGTTTTTGGTAAGAAAATATCCAAGAGCCAGCGCTTATCGAACTGGGAGGCTCCTGTGCTCACCCCTGCGCAACAGTCATACGCAGCTATTGATGCCTGGGCTTGTCTTCGCATTTACAATCATCTGACCAATAACCAATAACAACCGATGGAGATGTATAAAGAAATAGTGTTGAGACCAAAAAAAGAGGAATCACTGAAACGGTTTCATCCATGGCTCTTCTCGGGTGCTATTGCACACAAACCGGAGCTGTTGGATGAGGGTGAGATAGTGCGCGTAATCGCTTCCGATGGTAGTTTCCTGGGAGTGGGACATTATCAGATTGGCAGCATCAGCGTGCGTATTCTGTCGTTCAGGGATGAACAAATAGAT
>Ga0209347_1005281_pt1 | contig 12448 bp, 12 predicted proteins | sample AutmiccommuBRH23_FD_187382 | JGI IMG/M metagenome (GOLD analysis project Ga0209347, IMG submission 187382) | Deep subsurface microbial communities from Mt. Terri, Switzerland - Autotrophic microbial communities BRH/23 (SPAdes) (version 2) | ecosystem: Environmental > Aquatic > Deep subsurface >...
TTCTGCACTCTTTTTATTTTATTCAACATCAAAATGAAATGACTGATTTAACTTTTAATTCTGTTTTATTTTTTTATGCAAACCATTTCCATACTTTTATATTCAGCACCATTCGACATATTAAACATTTCGACCACAATTTTATTGCCATTTGAATACGTAATGACTTCTCTAACATTTGTTGACATTTTTGACATCGGATCAGTTGTAGTCCCTTTTAAACTGACTTTTCCCGATGCTTTATCCCAAGAGCCCTTCATTATCATAGCTCCCGTACCCATGTTATCATACCAAACACTTGTAACTTCTTTTGTAATATTATCAAATGCATCAATACCTACACCTTCAAATGGAGTCCCCATAAAACTTCCAAAGTGAGATGTCTTTAGATATCTTCCGCCAAGAATCATTTCTAATTTTGCTTCTCCTTTTTCTGTAAGTGGTTCTGTCCCGGGACCTATCCACATAGTGTTTTCTGTTGAATAATCGCCTGAATATTTTGCCATTTCTGCATGAAATTCACTTGGAGTCATATACTCCTTCCACGCTGCCATAGTAGCTTCTTCATTTTCCTGCGCTAAGTTAAAAGTACTACCGAGAAATACTAATAAAACTATAAGTAAGTTAATTCCATTCTTCATCTGACACCCCTTTTTGATTGGTAATATAAGATCATCAATAAAATACAACATATCTATTGTTAAAATCAAAGTCTAAAATTGCTCTTCCTATCTCTTTAATCTGTATAATAACCAAGTCGAAATACTTCCTGCAATAAACGTTGCTCCCCATAAAAATGTGCTACCATAATTTTCAAGTACTATTGCTCCTAACCATGGAGCTACCATAAACGAGAAACTAAAATTCATCTGGTAATAGCCCATATACTCACCCACTTTATCTTTGGGAGCGATATTGGATAAAAACGATGCAGATGATGGGAAAAAGATCATCTCCCCGAATGTCCATACTATAATCGATAAAACCAAATAATAGATATTCGCCGAGAACGCCATCATTCCAAAACCAATAGCACAAAGCAAAGACCCCAATGCCAATGACGAGCTATCACGCCAATGGGACATTGAGCTATTTAATGGTACTTCTACGAAAATTATTATCACTGTATTAATTGCCATTAATATTCCGTATATAGCTTCTGTATAATGAAGCTCTTTTACAAAATAGATCGGTACTGCTCCAAGATGCTGGAAGAAAACAAACTCCACGGGCAATAACGCCAATATATAATAGATAAATCTTTTGTCTTTATAGATTTTCTGCGGAGCTAGAACTGCTTCCCTTATTACCTCTTCCTCGTGAAATTTTTCAAAAGGTGAAATCATCAAAAATCCGGCTGCCATAATCGAAGTAATACCATCCACATAAAACAAAAGATGATAATTATAATAAGCCAATATTCCGCCTATCACCGGTCCGATGCTCATACCTAGATTTATGGCAATTCGATTTAGAGCAAAAGCTGTCTTCCTCTGCTCCGGTGCTGTCTCTTTACTTATAAATGTCAGATTCGCAGGACGAAATGCTTCCGAAAGTGCCGACCAAAGAAATGTTACTATAAGTGCAATATTGTAATTATCGATAAATGAGAATAAGAATAGCATGAATCCCGAAGTGAACAACGAGAGCTTCATTATCGAAAGCGGTCCGAACCTATCCGAAAGTCGCCCTACAAACGGAGCCGAAATTAATGAACCTAATCCGAACGCCACTAATGCCAATCCGGCTTCGGATACTGATACTTTTAATTCCTTGGCAAAATAGAGAGCGAGGAACGGGAGAACCATAGTTCCCGACCGATTTATTAGGGTTCCCACCGATAGAAGCCATATATTTTTTGGAATTCCCTTTAATCCACGCCACGGATTAGCAATTTTTGCTTTGAATCTCACCAAAACCTTACTATTTTATAAACAAATCTAACAAATCATTTCACAATTCATTATGTTTATTTGTTAAATAAAAAAGGAAATTGCAATGAAATCAAAAGCGTTTTTTCTTTCCCTTATCTTACTTGGCACTGCCGCCTGTTCATCAATCGTTCTTCAACCCGCTGATTATAGCTGGCCTATTGAGAATGTTCTTAAGGTTGATGATCTCGGCTTTGTTTCTGAGACTAGATATACTTTCAGAATAAATGTGAAAAATCTCTTCAACGAAGAATTTAAAGATTCTACTTCTTTCAAAGGTAAAGAGTTAAGAATTATCCGTGACGCTAAAGGTTATTACTACGCCACCGGTAATGAATTTAAAAATGTCTATGTTCTTATGACTCAAGAAAACGGTATGAAGGTAGAAAATATTATTCCCGTTTCTCAAGCCGGTTTGAAATCTCCCGTTATGAATCAAAAAAACAACTCCATCGAATTAATAGATAATGGATTAAAAACTTATTTTACAAATAAAGGGATTGAGGGGAAATAATATGTTCTTCACAATTTTTAAAAAATCGCTGATTCTCGTTTTGTTTTTCGGATTTATAACCGCAATTAATGCGCAGTCCGATTATGAGAAAACACAAAACTTCAAAAATAAATACGCATCACTTGAACAAAAAATTAAAGATGCAATTACTCTCGAGGAAGTTGACGCTTTAGTAGAATCGATAGCTGCATTCAAAAATGAATTTGCAGACCACAAAGCTCTTCTCGATAAAACACTTTATCCCGATAATTTTTCTTCGGCAATCGAAAAACTCGAAAAAGCCGCTGAATTAAGAAAGGGAGATTTTACTCAGATTGTTGATCTTCAAACCGAAGTCGGCACTCTTAAAACTGCTCTCACCGAACTCAACGATCAAAACGCTTCTCTATTGGTTCAAATTAAAGACCTTCAGTTTAGCCAAAAGAAAGATCAAGCGACAATCAATTCACTCAATCGATTAGTGGCTTCTCTTAAAGCGAATATCAAAGAGCGCGATGAATTGGTAAAAGGCATTGTCGATAGTCTCCTTCAGGAATTTACTTCCGCTCCGTCATCATTAAACGATGCCGAAAAAACCGCAATCTTCAAAAAAGTGGAAACCGGAAATCTTTTCTATAACGTAGAAAGAACTATCAGCGATAATATTCAATTTATGAAAGTTACTTCTTTGACTGCCGATGACCTTTCCGATATGAAAGAGCAGTATAAAGAATTTTCTAAAACTTGGCGTCAGATCGGACCTAAACTTTCACAGATTTATCTTAATCAAGCTAATCGTGCACGCCAAATAGCGGGCATTGATGAACTTTTCCGACAGTGGAATTTTAGAATCAATAACGAAATCTGGAGCAGTATTAATCAAGCCTTCAGAGAGAAAAATATTACCTTAATGAATTTTAAGAATGGTGATGATTTTACCGAAAGTATCACCACTTTTATTGATGATGAAGTAAAAAATCTCGGAGTAAAAAGAAGCAGCGAATCAAAAGAAACATTTTACACTTTTACCGATTCTGTTTGGTTTCAGCAGGTAAAACCGAATTGGGTTCCGATTTTGATAGAGAACAATCTCCTTACCGAAGCGCAAAAAGATACTATCGAAACTCGATTTGCTCAATGGAAAGAAAAAGTTGATCCCGGTGGATTCGCAGGATATTGGATTTATATCGCAATTGCCGCAGCAGCAATTGTTCTCGTTTTAATTGCATTTATGTTCATTTCGCGAAATAAAAAGAACAGAACGGTGGCGGAAATCGCTCCAAAAGAGAATGATTGAAATAATAGATTTACATAAGAGCTTCGGCTCTAATAATGTCCTTCAAGGGATTAATCTTACTATTAATAAAGGGGAATCGCTCGCTATTATCGGAAAAAGCGGCAGCGGTAAATCGGTTCTCCTTAAAAATATTGTCGGATTGCTTGAACCCGATCAAGGTGAAGTAAAAATTGAAGGAAAGAATATTTCTTCTCTTTCAAAAAAAGAATTATATGAAGTAAGAAAAAAATTCGGCTTCCTGTTTCAGGGAGCTGCTCTTTTTGATTCAATGACGGTAGAAGAAAATATCTCTTTACCATTGGTAGAAAATAACCAAGCAATCACAAAAGAAAAAATCGATTCGATCGTGGAAGATAAATTAAATCTTGTCGGTCTTCCCGGAACACAGAAATTAAAGCCATCCGAACTATCCGGCGGTATGAAAAAACGTGTAGGATTAGCCCGTGCTCTCGTTACTGATCCCGATTATATTCTCTATGATGAACCCACCACAGGACTTGACCCAATTATGTCCGATTCGATCGATGAACTCATTAGAAGTCTATCGGATAAATTGGACGTTACTTCTATTGTCGTTACTCACGATATGGTTAGCGTCCGCAATACTGCCGATAGAGTTGCGATGGTTCATAACGGTAAAATTTATTTCACCGGCACTCCGCAGGAACTTCTTGATTCAGATGATCAGGTAGCCGTTAATTTCATTCGCAGAACAGGAATATAAATTGGCAAAGCTTAGAACTAAATATATCTGCTCCGAATGCGGGTATGAAACAATTAAATGGCTTGGCAAATGCCCCACTTGCGATAATTGGAATACGTTTACAGAAGAATTAGTAGAAGACAAAAAACGTGAAGTAAAAAAATATATTACGAATACCGAAACCTTCAAATTATCATATAACTCAAACGAAAAAGAAGTTCGGCTTAAAACGAATATAGAAGAATTTGATCGTGTGCTTGGCGGCGGATTAATATCCGGCTCGGTAATACTTCTCGGCGGAGATCCCGGAATAGGAAAATCAACTCTCGTACTTCAAGCCGCTTCTAAAATTAATGCTCCCGTGCTTTATGTAACGGGCGAAGAATCCCTTAACCAAATTAGCGGTCGAGCAAAAAGATTAAAAGTAAATCCCGATTCTATCTCCGTCCTCCCCGAAACAAATCTTGATTATATTTTATCGGCTATAGAAAAGGAAGACCCAAAATTTGTAATTATCGATTCTATTCAAACTATATATAAACCCGATCTTCAAAACGCAGCGGGCACTATCACGCAGATCCGTGAATCCACTTCCGAATTAATGAAACTCGCAAAGACCAAAGGATGCTCGATTATAGTTGTAGGACACGTAACCAAAGATGGAATGATCGCCGGTCCAAAAGTGCTAGAACATATTGTCGATACCGTGCTTCAATTTGAAGGTGAAAAAAATCATTCATATAGAATATTAAGAAGTCAGAAAAACCGATTCGGAAGCACGAACGAAATTGGTATTTTCGATATGAATGAATCGGGATTGGAAGAAGTAAAAAATCCGAGCGAAATATTTTTAAGTTCGCGTGAAACCGAAGTTACAGGTTCGGTGATTACATGCAGCATCGAAGGAAGCCGTCCGATATTGCTCGAAGTGCAGGCACTCGTAACGCCATCTGCCTATGGCAATCCGCAGCGCGTTACGACCGGGTTTGATATTCGACGTCTTTCGATTTTATTAGCGGTGCTCGAAAAACGTGCGGGTTTCCGTCTCTCGAATCAAAATGTATTTTTGAATATTGCAGGTGGAATAAAGATTGATGAACCGGCGATTGATCTTGCTGTATGTGCTGCCGTTGCATCTAATTTCAAAGATAAATTTGCCGATTCAAAAGCCGTAGTCCTTGGTGAAGTAGGTCTCGGAGGCGAAGTTCGTTCAATATCTAATATCGAGAAAAGAATTCAGGAAGCGGAGAAGCTTGGCTTCGAAAAGATAATAGTTCCTACTTCAAGTCTAAAATCGATAAAATCTAAAAATAAAATAAAAATAATCGGCTCGTCCGATATCTCCTCGGCACTAAATCACATTCTAAAGAACTAATTGCTAAAATTTTTCTCCTTTAGCTTCACGTATATGACTTCCGACCGAGCGGATTCTCCCCCATATCGAATAGAAGAATAAGATCATCCCAACTATCTGGAGTGCGGAGAAAGTGAAGATAAAAATATCGAGAAATTCTAACCAGTAAAAACTCTTTATCGCTTGAGTTATAAATCTTCCGCCTGTTGAAATCGTCATAACCCAGTAAACAGCAAGAATCAGAGTTGGATTATATTTGGTATCGGATTTTTCGGCTCTTGGGAAAAACCATAATGCCACTCCCATTATCATCATCATTACCGAGCCGACAAGTATCACGTGAGTATGCGCCGATAGAAGTTCGAGCGAGTATCCCGTTTTACCGATATACTTTGTGTATGACATATATAGACCGGTGAGTATCCCCAGCACCAAGAATATAATACTCGTCTTAACGAAATAACGTACAGTAGTAAACATTCGATTATCCCTCTTCCTTTAATCAGTTTTACACAAAAATAATAGCGGATATTTAGAATTATTATTGCAATTAGAATCTAATAAATATATACAGAAACTTCAAAGAAGATTCGAATGCTCTACAAATGTATGGGAAATAGATTATCTCCTATATCAATCATTTTATTTCAACTATGAGCTTGTTTTAGTAATTTTGTATTTAATAAAAATTAACACAGGCGTAAAAATGAGAAATCTCAAAATATTTCTATTTATTATTATTTCAATTGTTTTCTCAACAACAATGAATGCACAATTTGACCAATTAAAAAATATGGGCAAAAAGATCCAAGACAATACAAAATTGGGATTAATTGAGTCTGTTACAAGTCAACTCGGAGTTACTAAAAATCAAGCAGTCGGTGGAGTGGGTTCCATTCTTAATTTAGTTAAAGGGAAATTATCGGCATCTGATTTCTTAAAAGTTGCTAATGCAATCCCCGGTTCAAACGATTTAATTACTTCTGCTATTGGATTAACGGGTTCTAAAGGAACTATCGGGACAGTTGCTGCTCTCATTCCTTTATTTACAAAGCTTGGAATGAAAAGCGATATGGTCAATAAGTTTATTCCCGTAGTTCTAAGTTATGTTGGTGCTTCCGGAGGAAATTCTACAATGAACCTTCTTAGTGCAGTATTGAAATAGCTCATTATAATATTATGTAATTTTTAAAAGCTATCTCGTTTAGGCATACAATCAATCACATTATATTTAACAAAAAACCCCTTACCGTAATTCCGGTTCGGGGTTTTTAATTTTAATCAATTACAATAATTTTTGGGAAGAGTTCTGATTGTAAATTCCCAACAATAATGTATTTATGAAAATAGACTTTCGTCTATTGTTTTATTTCGAATCGATGCTCGATGCTATATCGGGTGATATCAATATCCTTCCGCATGATTCACATGAATACAATCTTTTCGATTGCTTCACTTCCAATTGTCTCTGCGGAGGAACTACGTTGTGGCATCCCGTGCATGCAGCTCGGCTTATCGTTACTATCGCCTTGCCATCCAATGCTTTCCTGATTCTCATATATGTGTTATAATCGGGTTTCTTAATCTTTGCTACTATCTGATCGCGCTTAGTTTTTAATTTCGCTTCTTCTCTTTCGTTTCCTTTTATGATCTGCTTTAATTCATTCTCTTTTTCTTTTAATTCTTCATTAAGAACATCTAACTGCGGTTCGATATCTTTTACTTCTATCTTTAGTTTCTCAACGAGTTCTTCAATTGCCTTATTCTCGCTTTCCAATTTTGTTACTGTTTCTTCGGAATGATCTATCTCTTTAGTGAGTGCATCATACTCTTTATTATTACGCACTTGATATAACTGAGCTTTGAATTTTTTCAAATTCTCTTTGAGTCTTTCTATCTCATCTTCATTCGATGATCTTTTATCGAGAGATTTTTTCTTCTCGGTATTTTTAGATTCGATCTGATTTTTAAAAGTATTAATCTGACCCGTGAGATCATTGACTGCAAGCGGTAAATCGCCTCTCAGCTCTTCTAATTCATCTAGCTGATTATCGATTACTTGCAACTCATAGAGTGTTGACAAACGTTCTTCCAAAGTAATTCTCCTATTGTTTATAAAACTTGACGGGATTAGTAACTCCCGAATACTTAAATACTTTACTTTCTTTTGTATTTATATAACTCTCGATCTTCCGTTTAAGAAGATTCAAAGCAAAAATTTCTGTTTCGTAATGACCCGCATCTATCAAAAGAAGCTTGCTACCCTGAAATGAATGATATTTAATATCGGCGGTGATATAGGCATCCGCGCCGCTATTAATTGCGTCTCCTATCATATCCGCACCGCTTCCGCCGCATAACGCCACTTTCTTAATTTTTTTATTCTCACCCAATGCATATCGGAAATTTTTTATCTTCATACTTTTAGCAGCGTAATCGAGAAACTGCTTTACGCTCATCTCTTTTTCAAGTTCGCCGATTGCTCCCGCACCGTAATTAACACTCTTATTTTTAAGAGGATAGATATCATAAGCCGGCTCCTCATAAGAATGTGCATTTATAACTGCGCTTAATACCGGACTTAAATTCCATGAATCAACTAAAAACTCTAATCGAGCTTCTTTTACTTTTTCAAAATTTTCTTTTTCGCCGAGCGCAGGATTTGAATTTGAGGATCCGCGGAAAGTCCCCTCTCCCTCGCTTCTATAACTGCATCGATCATATTCACCGATTCTCCCTGCACCTGAATTAAATGCGGCATCGGATATTTTTTCGATATCGGATTCGGGAGCGAAGACAACTAACTTGAATTGATTGCCCGATTGCGGTTTTAGGAATTGAATGTTTTTTAGTTTTAATTGTTTTGCGAGTTCGAAGGATACACCATCTTTTATATAATCAAGATTTGTGTGCATTGAATAGAGTGTTATTTTATTTCTTGTGAGTGATTCTATGAGTTTGGAGTTTGTGTCGTTTTGGAAGTCTAATTTTTTAATTGGGTTAAAGATTAGCGGGTGATGTGTAACTATTAGGTTGCATTTTTTATCTATTGCTTCTCGTAAGGCATCTTGGTTTACCTCAAGTGCGAGAAGCAGATTTATTAGTTTCTCTTCTCTAAAGCCAACTTGAAGTCCAGTATTGTCCCTGTCCCACGCGGCTCCCGGTGGAGCCCATACTTCAAGATATTTTATTAGTTCCTTTATTCTCATATATCAAAAAAAAATGCACCCCTTTGATAGGAGTGCATTTTGATTAAAACTTCATTCCGCTTGAACTGTAATTTATAAATTCTTTCAACTGTTTATTCATTTTCATATAGTGTTCCAAAAATACATTAATTTAATCAATCATTCAAGTTAAGGTTTATTTTAAATTTTTTACAAATCAATGGATAAAAGAGTTTCGTCCGAAGGAGCATATTATTCTATCCGACTCAATTTTGTGCCGGCTCTATCCATTTACCATCTTCTTTTATCAAATCGATTAATTTATCGACAGCATATTCCGAATTAAGGCTCCGCTCTACTACCTCTTTACCTCGATAGAGAGTAATCTTACCGATTCCCGAACCGACATAACCATAATCGGCATCCGCCATCTCTCCGGGTCCATTAACTATACATCCCATTATAGCAATCTTAACACCCTTCAATTGCTCGGTGCGCTTGCGTATTTTATCGGTTACTTCCATTAAATCAAAAAGCGTCCTTCCGCAGGATGGACATGCAATATATTCAGTCTTAGAGATTCGTGTTCTTGTTGCTTGAAGGATTCCGAATAAAGTCCAATTAATAAATTCTTTCGGTTTAGCTGAATTAAATTCGTGAACCGTAATCCAAACTCCGTCTCCGAATCCATCTATAAGAAGTGCACCTAAATCGGTGGCGCTATAAAGGCGAAGATTTTCTTCATCAATCTCTTTATAGTCTCTTCTAATTATTATCGGATTCTTAATCCCTTTGTTTAGCAGTTCAAAAAAGATTCTTCTCTCTTCTGCCATTCCATGTTTATTATCTGTCGTAATTACAAAAACGGTTTTATCATCCGCCTTAAAATCCTCATTCATTACGTCTTTAATATTAATCTCTACAAAATTGAGAATGAACGATTTTGCCTCGGCATTTTGATATTCCGAATAACGGTAATAAGGGAAGCCGATCGACTTATCCTCAAGCGTTCGCCAAAAATTATAATTTAATACCACCTTTAAGCTATTCGGTGCATCGAATGGAAGTTTATTATCACCCATAAATAATAAGTCGGGAGATATATCGTTCATAAACCATTTATCGGTTTCGGCATTATAATTAAGTCCCGTTTCGGATAAATCTTTATAATCCTTAATTCCCGATGTGCTGTAATCGGCAAAAACTTTCGGCACGGTATCGCCCCCGATTCCCGCAATCTCAAAACTCTCTCTTCTACTATATTCATAAGGCGATTTCGGCACTTCATTAATCGGCGGAAGCGGTTTATGATTTTTCCTCTCGCTATATTTATTTACTAAAGCTATTGCTACGGGAGCTTCAAATTCCGGCGGCTCGGTCAATGATACTCTTACCGTATCTCCAATTCCATCTTCGAGTAGAGTGCCGATTCCGACTGCGGATTTGATTCTTCCATCTTCTCCATCTCCGGCTTCGGTTACACCGAGATGAAGCGGATAGTTCATCCCCTCTTCATTCATCTTTTTAATTAATAATCGATATGCCTGAACCATCACCTGAGTATTGCTTGCTTTCATCGAAAGTACAATTTCATGATAATCCAAGTCCTCGCAGATACGTAAAAATTCAAGAGCGGATTCCACCATCCCAAGCGGTGTATCTCCATAACGGCTCATAATACGATCCGAAAGAGAACCATGATTAGTCCCAATCCTCATTGCCGTCCCGTATTCTTTGCAAATTTTCACTAATGGAGTGAATCTTTCTCTGATCCTCTCTAGTTCGGCTAGATATTCGGCATCGTTATATTCTAATGTTTGGAATTTCTTCTTATCGGCATAGTTGCCCGGATTCACTCTCACTTTTTCTACAATTCGTGCGGCTAATTCGGCGGCGTTCGGTGTGAAATGGATGTCGGCTATTAATGGTGCTTTATATCCACGGCGGCGCAATTCATCTTTTATATTCTTTAGGTTTTCCGCCTCTTTAATACTCGGTGCGGTTATTCTTATAAATTCCGAGCCGGATTCGATCATCTTAATCGATTGCTCCACTGTTCCGAGAGTATCAAGTGTATCAGTGGTAGTCATAGATTGTATTCTTATCGGATAATCTCCTCCTAGCGGAATATCTCCGATATGGACAACTCTCGTTTTTAATCTTTTATATTCTGTAAGACTTTCGCAATAATTATTTTCTGATTTCATTTCTCTCCCTTTCTAGGGATATTAAACAATTCTTTAGCAAAATTAGTTCTATTCCAAAAATTTAGAAATATGTGCGATATAGGAAGAGATAAATTCGCATGAAGAACTTTGCTCCCTTGCAGTAATAATATTTTTATCGAATACTACGGGTTGATCGATAAATTTTACTCCCTCTTTTTCTATTTCGCCTTTGAATTCTGGATAGCATACTGCTCTCTCGGTAATTACACCCGCTCTCGCAGCCGTTACTGCCGAATTACAGATTGCGCCTAATATCTTCGTGGGGGATGACCTAAAATCTTTTATCAACCGATGAAGTGTTTGATTGCTCCAATATCTTTTTGCCCCGTTTCCTCCGCATAATATCATACCCGCAAAATTTCTCGCATTCGCATTATATAGCATCATATCGGGTTTCACCTTTAGTCCATTACTCCCTACACATAGAGCCGAAGTATCCGAAAGGATAAAATATTTTAATTCGGCATCCCTTAAACCATTTTTTATTACTAAAAATTCGTGCTCATTAAAATCATTAGCGGGCAAAAATAGAAGTATATCTCTTACTTTATTATTATTCATAATTCCTGTTTTGGTGAAGTTTGGAACTCTTGATATCTCTAATTTTAAAAACAATACTTATCTGTAAATATATCAATTTAATAGCTAATTTATTTGAAAGAAAAATCATTAACTTTACTATATGAGAATTCCTGAACAAAAAATAGACGAAATCCGCCAATCCGCTAATATAGTTGATATCATCAGCACTCACGTTCAATTAAAGAAGCGGGGGAAGAATTTTATCGGTTTGTGTCCGTTTCATTCCGAAAAAACGCCCTCTTTTGTTGTCAGCGAAGATAAGCAGATCTATCGCTGCTTCGGATGCGCTAGCGGCGGAAATATTTTTAAGTTCTTGATGGACTATAAGAATATCTCGTTTATCGAAGCAGTTCAGGAGATTGCCGATTTTATCGGTTATCAGTTAAAAATGGAAGAGAGTAATAAAGGTGAAGATGACGAACTCGAAATCCTTTATGATATTAATCTTACCGCAGCTCGCTTTTTTACCGATACGCTTTATAAAAGCAGCGAAGGTGAAATTGCACGCGAATACTTAAAGAAGAGAAATATAAAACCGCAGATTCAGAAATCATTCGGACTCGGTTTTGCTCCTTCGGGATGGAATAATTTCTATGACCATGCGATAGCCAATAAATTAGATCTAGAAAAAACTAAACTTCTCGGATTAATCGATAAAAAAGAAAACGGTAAGTTCTACGATAAGTACCGCGG